>Ga0214544_1007927_pt1 | contig 18196 bp, 8 predicted proteins | sample CNSS3metaG_FD_160074 | JGI IMG/M metagenome (GOLD analysis project Ga0214544, IMG submission 160074) | Root nodule microbial communities from cowpea collected in UCLA plant growth center, Los Angeles, California, USA - CNSS3 | ecosystem: Host-associated > Plants > Roots > Nodule | place: USA... | reverse complement strand
TTTTAAAATTTGTACTGTAATCGATTACAATGGTATTGTAATCGATTACAATTCACTCGAACAAAATGCATTAACCATGTAATCGATTACACTTCGTCTGTAATCGATTACATTACACCCAGAAAACAGCAACACATGCAGTAACCGATTACAGCCTACGGTAATCAATTACTGAATGAAAAACGTATTCCCCCCCCCCACGATTTCATCTAAAAACGTGCACCTCCCCAACGATTTCCTTCGAATGTCGTTCACCCCCCACACAATTTCCTTTGAAGATCGTCCAACCCCCACACGATTTCACTTGTTGACAAACTCTGACCTAACAACGTATGGGGGCTACACGATTTCTTCATAACGAAAACGTGCACCCCCAAAACGTTTTGCCTAGTTCTGAAATTTTTTTAAAATCTGCCTACTTCCGTAATAACCCAAACTCATTTGCCTAGAAGGTAAAAAAAACCTCCAACCTACGTTCTCTTTCTCTCGTAGTCTCTTCCACAGTTCCTCTCTTGTTTTTCTCTTTCTCTCATTTTATTTTTTTTAAACTCTTTCGAAAACGAAATAACCTATAGGTTTCCCCTCCTTAGCCCACACCCTCCCTTTTATCCAAAACCCTAACATTACCTCTTTTCATTTTCGTGATTCCAAATATTAACTAACAAATCTATAACTTAAAATAAATATTGGTCGTTTCTATTTTTAGTGTGGCATGAGAGTTCCGTTTTTATATCACCAAAAATATGTGGCAGTGGCAACGAAAATCTAATGAACCAAAAGCTATAACAAATGCAACTAAAAATATGATGAAGTGACTTAAAATTCCATTTCGAACAATCTTTGCACCATCGTGGATGAGGAGAGAGAAAATTAATTGGAAGAGTTTCGTGGACCCACAACTTTAAGGAGAAAAAAAAGGTTACAAAACAACAAATAATTAGCCAACCAAATTCAAACCCTACTGCTACACACATTTCACATGAATCCCACCACTATTCCACAAACTATCTCATGATATTAGGCGCACAATAGATATAAAATCATTCATATTCCACAAACCATAATTAATTTATTAAATAAACAGCAACTTAGATCACTCAGTTAATTAAAAAAAAACAACAATAACTTAAATCACTCAAATAATAATTATTTTATATTTCATAAATTTATGAAATAATTAATTTAAATAAATCTACAATTTAAAAAAATCACATGAGCAGTTCACATCAATTTAATTCAATGATCGGGTTTTATATAATAGATAAATGAACTACCTTATCCTATAGAATTAAGTTTTCAAATAAAATGTCATTTCTATACTTCTTAATTTTTTTCCTTAGGTAGGTTTAAGTTATAATTCATTTGTATACTTCTTAATATATAAACTACCTTATTCTATAGAATAATTCATATTATGATGCATATTTAATGAAAAAAAAGCCATCCAACTTTATTTGGAAAATAGATAGCATTCTCAAAATTTTCAAGACAATGGAGAAAATGATAGAAAAATAAATTATACTAAAAAAAGATTATTAATATTAAAGTCATAAACCCCATATAAAGGTTAATTACAAAAAAAAAATTAAATTCCACATTTGCCTCCAGGTCCTCCAAACTCGAGAACACCTTCATATTCAACCTCATAATCTTTAGAAACACCATAACATTTAGTGTTGTCAGAGAAGCCTTTGGTCATAATATACTCAGGTGTATAATCATGTCTTGATGCAAGTTGAATCCTGGGAGATCTAAAATAAGATGCATGGTCCTTGTTCCCATCAGGAATGTGCCCAGATCCCATTGGAGGACTAAGACCACCAACATTAGCTTTCGTTCTCCCACCCCATCCTACAATAGATGTCGACCCTAAGTTCGAGAATAGTCTTGCTGGATAATATCCAATGCTTACATTTCCTGCACTTATCCACCAATTTTTTGTCTTTGGATCCTGAAAACACACCTTAACTTTTGTTAATAACATATCATAAAATATTTCAACTCTTTAATTATACTTACTTAAAAATGTATTTAAAAAAGTAAAATAGATATTAATAATGCAGTTAAGAGTCATTCAGTTTTAATTAAAAGTGAAAATTTAAGTGTATAATTATTTACCTGAGTAATAGCCAAGTAAACCTCATAAGTTGGTCCACCATAGATAGATGTTTGAGGAAAATATCCACCTGGAAAATTCTTAGTGTCAACTTGAACAAAACCTCCACATGCAGTATTGTAGCATCCAGTCTTCTTGAAATTATCTGACTATAATAAATAAAATTAATTTTTATTTAGAAAGCTTAATTATAATCTTCTATCAAGTGTTTATTATATGCAAAGCCACAAAAATCCATTTGTCTTAGAGAAAAAAAGTGAAAAGAGAATAAGCATCGCCCTTACCTAAAATTTATTAAAATATATTCTCTTCCATGTTTTAGTTCTACAAATTAAATTAGATTTAAATAAAATACAATGATATGTCTTCTTACCGTCCATGATATATAAAAGTGGGTTCTTGAATCACCATATATTTTTGGAAGTACCTGGTATCAAAGTATAAAATCAATTAGAAATTTTGTTACGTTACTTTATTTGTTTTTTAAAATTATTTTCATAAAAACCAATAACTAAGATATTTTTTATTCACAATAATAAAATTATTATATTATATTTATTTTTATTTACATCTTAAATCATAAATTTAATAAAAATAAAATTTTTATTTCAAATAAGATATATGTTAAGAAAAAATGAAAAACATTTTAAATACTTTATCAAATAATAATATTTAATATAAAATAGTTAAAAATACCTAATTTTTAATTGTCATTTAAGAGACAAATAAATGACCTAAATTTGCCAAAAAAAAATCATAAATACAATCATGGTAACTCACATGCCACCCCACAGTTATTCAGTTGGAAGATTCAACAGGTCCATTCTCAACCCATATATGACTCATAGAGATTTGACCTTTCGCAACTTTTGGATTATAAATGCTACTTATTCCACTAACTTTATAAAAAGGAGCATACCTCTGTAGCATAGATATTTCTGCGACCTGCAAAAATTGAATATATTCAAATAACTAATCAACGAAATATATACTTTATAGGAATAAACAATCAGGATTGTATAAGATATCTTACATGAACACCTGGAATGTCTTTAACCAATATATCATTTAATATTTTTTCTTCAGAGAGATTATATTTCGCTCTTTGTATAAGAATTGTTCCTCGTGGACATTCTTCCTTATCAAACCCAAACGTGGATCCAATTTGTGAATTATTCACAAATGTTTTTTCAATTAAATTTTTAAAGTTGGGTTTTATCTGGAAATAAAGGAACAAAAATTAAAGTTTAGAAAAAAAATATAATCAAAACAAGATTGAAAGTTAGAACTAAAACATTAAAGATTTTAAAGTTCAACTTTTTCTATATAACAAAAAGGTTTTTATTATTTACCTGCAATTTATGATTTTTTAGTAAAGGGTGGTTGAAGGCTGGTTGTTTGTAAATGTCAATGCAATCAATAATTTCTTCAAAGTCTGTCTATAAAATTCAAAACAAAAAAGAATAAAATTAATAATACATATAATGTGATATAAATTTAGAGAAAAAGATACTAAGAAATGTAAGAAGATTATGAACTACATAAATAGTTTTGATTGGAGTCTTATTAATGAGGTTTGGTGTTGCCTCAAACTCCAAATCTTCCTTCAAGGTATCTTGAATACCATGAACATAATGACTGATCACTAAACACAAGCACATAAAAAAGAATAATATATTCATCATTCTTTTCTAAACTCTATCATATATCAATGACTTCATATTCTATCTATATATACACAGCAATATAGAGTAGAGATTCAAGAATAAGTAAAATGACATACTCTTCATTCTAATCTAGTTTTTGTCTTTATTTTAAAATGACTATTTATATTAAATGGGTAATAAATGCAATTACTTCCTTTTGAGAATGTCATTAATATCTTTTCAGCAAAATTTCTTTCTTTCATAATTAATAATGATTTTTTATAAAGAAATACATAATGAAAATCTTAAATGAACAGTTCACACACAGCATTATTTTAACAAAAAGTCTTACTTTATTTTATTAACTGTTATAGATAATTATATAACGGATAATAAAACATATATTTATACCATTAACTGTTTATCGGATAACTTTATTTATCATTTGCCATACATTCTAAATAAAATAACTACATTTAAACATTTATTTTAAATGTAATTTTAATGCAAACATAGATCTGTTTAGTATTTTTTTTATAGATGAGAAATATAATAAAAGTATGATTAGTTATTGTATAATTCTGTATAAAAACTAATTAATATTTTAATATATATATATATATATATATATGTATTATGTTTCATTTTTTTAATGTGTAAAAATAACAATAAATACCTAGTTCTGTATATATATATATAAAAAAAATTGTTTTAGTTGAATAAATTGAGCTGTTTATTAATTTACATTTGACGTTACACTTTTTGTGTTAACTTTATTCCTTCTTTTCTTAAATAGTAATTTAGTCCATACTTTTGTTGAGTTTGTTAATGTATTATTTTCTTTTTTTTCAAAAAAGTCCTAACTGTTAAATATTAATATAAATTTTAGTTCTTTAAAATATTAACTAACTGTTATAGATAATTATATAACAGATAATAAAACATATATTTATACCATTAACTGTTTATCGGATAATTTATTTATCATTTCCCATACATTCTTAATAAAATAACTACATTTAAACATTTATTTTAAATGTAATTTTAATGCAAACATAGATTTGTTTAGTATTATTTTTAAAGATGAGAAATATAATAAAAGTATGATTAGTTATTGTATAATCTATCTATTACATATTAAGAAAAGAAGATACCACCAAAATTATTATATTACCCATTTTTTTTTATTGATACGTGTCAAAAAATTTAGTCATTTTAAAACTCTGATACAAAATGACCTGGGTTCAAATCCTACGAAAGTCAATTTATTTTTATTTTTTCAATTATTTAGGATTTCAGCTATAATATTAATTATAAATAATATTTTTGTAATATTTTTATAAGTATTAGTATTTCTAATTATTAATAATATTAATATTATAAATATTATTAACAAATATTAATATTATAATAATAATAATAATAATAATAATAATAATAATTGTTATTATTATTATATGTTACTATTATATATTATTACTATTAGTATTATTAACATTATTAGTGATAAAGTTATTACTCTTATTTGTAATATATAATATTATTATTATTATATATTTTTGTTAGTAATTACGTCTCAATTTTTATTAGGTTATGATAAATTATTTTTTTATCTTAAACTTAAAAAAGAAATAGGTATATTGATAAATGTATGATTAGTTTAAAATTTCACTCCAACATATCATTTTGATGTTCATAGCCATTCAAATTTGAAGGATTTGTCCACCATTATTGAATTATGTCACTCTTTGACAAAAACAAACAAATTAAAGATATTTTACTTGATTGATTGTCTAATTAATTTTATTTAACTCTTAATGTTTCATTTTCTACAACGAAGATTATCAAAACAAAATTTGAAATAAGATGAAAGATGAATTTCTTGAACACAATATGGTTATTTACATTCAAAAAGGAATAACTGGATATTTTTATTCCGAAAAATTATTGATTAGTTTAAAATTTTTTACTATAAATTATTTTGGGTCCTCCAAAATTATTGGTTAAGATCCGTCACGGATTGTTATTATTATTAACTATAATTAATAATCATTATTACTATCAACTATAAATATTATTATCATTATTATTAATTATAATTATTTCTATTATTATATTACTATTATTATTATTATTATTAATAATAAGAACTATAGTTATTATAATAGTTATTATTATTATTGTTGTTTTTATTATTATTGTTAGATACACATCTTACTTTTACTTAGTATGAATCATGTTTCGTTTACTTGTCATTTTTATTTGTTTTGTTGTTCATTTATCTTTCCATTTGAACAATTATTTCAATTTAAAAAAAAATAGATACTAAAATTAATAAAATAATAAAACTGAAAAATAATTTTTTTTATTATAAATAATTATTTAAATTTAAAATTTAATAATTAAGAGGATAAAATTGATAAAATAAAAAGGACATCAAAGATGTTTATCTCTTATATATGTAATTGTATTAATATTAATATTATTAGTAGTAGTAGTATTAGTATTATTTTTCTATCACTACACAATATTATTATAGTGATATTATTATTATTATTATTATTATTAGACACATATTTTATTTTTATTTATTACGGGATCATATTTCAATTACTTGTTTTTTGTATTTGTTTTGTTATTCATTTTATCTCTATATCTTGGTATTTCTTGAATTGAAAAAAATAGTTACTAGAATTAGTAGAATGATAAAAGTGACAAATAATTTTTTATTATGAATAATTATTTAAATTTAATAAATAATAATTAAGAGGATAAAATTGTAAAAACAAAAAAGGACATAAAAAATGTGTAACTTTTTATATATTTAGTTAGTGGATTATTATTATTATTATTATTTTTATCACTATGGGATATTATTATAATGATATTATTATTATTATCACTACGGGATATTATTATAATGATATTATTATTATTATTATTATTATTATTATTATTGTTAGACACACTATCTTAATTTTATTTACTACGAGATCATATTTTAATTAGTTGTCCATCTTAATTGTTTTGTTTCTGATGTATATCTTTACATATAATTATAGATTATTAGTATGTCAACATTAGCCTTGGTATTTACATTAACATTAATATTTATAGCATAAAAATTATTATTATTATCATTTGTTTGTTATTATCATCATCATCATCATCATCATCATCATCATCATCATCATCATCATCATCATCATCATCATCATCATCATCATCATCATCATCATCATCATCATCATCATCATCATCATCATCATCATTATTATTATTATTATTCATAGTGATGTTATTAGTATAAGTTCTTTTTTTAATTATAAAAAACGTTATTATACTAAATTATTTTGCTAAATAGATTTTTAATATTTTAAAAATTTTATAATTTATAATTTATATTATTATTATTTTTAATGGTTAAATAAATATAATAACAATAATATTGTTATTCTAAACAGATTTGAAATAAATAAAAAAATGTGCACGGGTCATATACTATTATAATTATTTTGTAAAATTAATTAACTGCACCATATTGTAATATTAATTTTATTTATTATATTTAAGACTGAATTTACACTTCATTTTATTAATAATAACATTTATAACAATATAACCTAATTTTCATGATATTTATTATTTTATTTTTATATTATTGTTATTATTATCAATTATAACTCTAATTATTATTATTATTATTATCAACTCTAATTATAATAATAATAATAATTATTATTATTAACTATAATTGTTGTTATCAACTATAATTATTATGACCAATATTACTACCAACTATAAGTATTATTATTATCATTATTAACTACAATTATTTCTATTATTATATTACTATTATTATTATTACTACTACTATTATTATTAATTAGAACTATAATTATTATAATAGTTATTATTATTATTATTGTTTTTATTATTATGGTTACTACACATTTTATTTTTACTTACTATCAATGAATCATGTTTCACTTACTTTACCCTTTTATTTGTTTTGTTGTTTATTCATCTTTACATTTGAATAATTATTTCAATTCAAAAAATAGTTACTAAAATTAGTGAAATAATAAAACTGAAAAATATTTTTTTTATTTTAAATAATTATTTAAGTTTAACATATAAAAATTAAGAGGATAAAATTAAAAAAATAAAAAGGAGACCAAAGTTGTTTATCTCTTTATATATGTAGTTGTATTATTATTATTATTATTATTTATCACTACAAGATATTATTTTAGTATTATTATTATTATTGTTATTATTTTTATTTTTATTTTTATTATTATAGTTAAATACCCATTTTACATTTATTTACTACGGGATCATATCTCAATTATTTACACTATTTCTTTGTTTTGTTGTTCATTTTATTTTTATATTTGTGTAATTATTTGAATTAAAAATATAGTTACTAAAATTATTAAAATGATAAAATGGACAAATAATTTTTATTATGAATAATTATTTTAATTTAACAAATAATAATTAAGAGGATAAAATTGTATAAACAAAAGAGGACACAATAAATGTATATCTCTTTACATATGTAGTTATTGTATTATTATTTTATCACTACGATATATTATTATAATGATATTATTATTATTATTATTATTATTATTATAGTTAGACACACATTTTAAATTAATTTACTACGGGATCATATTTCAATTACTTATCATTTTTATTTGTTTTGTTGTTAATGTATATCTTTATATATAATTATAGATTATTATAGTTGACACTAGTCTTAGTGTTAGCATTAATATTAATATTTATAGCATAAATATTATTATTATTAGTATCATTATTATTTTTATTATTATTATTATTACTATTCATAATTGTGTTATTATTGTAGGTGTGTTTTTTTCTTTAATTATAGAAAACGTTGTTATACTAAATACTTTTGTTAAATAGAATTTTAATTTTTTAATCTTTTTATAATTTATAATTTATAATTTATATAATATTATTATTAGTATTTTTAATGGTTAAATAAATATAATAACAATTATATTATTATTTTAAAAAATAAAATAAAATAAAAAATATATACGCACATATCATAGGCTATTATAATTATTTCGTAAAATCAATTAATTATATTATATTGTGATATCAATTCTATTTATTATATTTAAAACTGAAATTATTATTGCATCACTTAGATTTACTAATTACTTTAATAACAACATTTACAACTTAATTTTCATAATATTTCATTACATAATATTTTCAATATTTTATTATTTTAATATAGGAATGACAACTAGACGGGGCAGAGACAAGTTTCACGATCCCATACTAATCTCCATGGAAAAAATTCATCATCATCTTCATGCCCAACCCAACGGGTATCAAACTTTTGTCTCATCTCCATCCTCACAAGGTAACAGGTATATACTTGTACTCATACCCATACCAACTTTCTTACTATTTTAATATTAATTAATTAATTATTATAAAATAATAAAAAATTATGACAAAGGAAACATAATATTATCAAATATTCAATATTAAGAGGAGAGTTGTTTCTCCAATATCAAATATTTATAAAGAAATTATGTTATAATTGTATATATTTTAAATTAGAAAATAAAATAAAATTTCATGAGAACCAAAACTTCTGTTAAATTTGCAAACATTAATGAATTGTAGCTGATAAAATTTAATTTGTAAAATAATATAAAACAAAAACAAATATTTATATTAAAATATATGTTAAATGTATCTTTACTTCAATTTTATTTTTTTAAATTCTAATGAATCTCTTTTTTATATACTAATAAAAGTTATAATAAATCGCTTTATCCAAATAACGCAAAGAACAAATATTAAACTAATAATAATAAATTTTTAACATAAATATTGTATCTTTTGAACTTCAATATATGTTGGGGGGTGGTAAAAGAAAATTCATGAAAATTACATTAAAATTTTATATTATAGTAAATAAAATTTATTTATACAATTATAGTGACAAAATCAAAGTATGATAATGAGTTAAAATATAAAAGATAATTATATAAAATATATAAAAATAATATTTTACATTATGAAAATAAAAATATTAAAAAATTATCAAATGTATGTCTTAGAAACAATTTGAGAGACCATTAAATTAAATCACACGAAGGAAAACAACTATATAATCAAGGATATGATAAAATGAAAAATACTTTAGAGGTCTAAAAAAACTTTTTAAATATGAACATAACCAATGCTTTGGAAATAACGAAAATTGTTTTAGCGAAACAAAATAGTTCTTCAAATAAAATAATAATAATAATAATAATAATAGAGTAAAAAAGATAAATTTTATATATTACGTAGTATTTTGACGAGTATGAGGACGGGGACGAGACAAATATGTACAATATCAATTTTATAATTATTTCATAAAATTATTTCGTAAAATTAATTAACTACACTATATTTAATATCAATTTTATTTATTATACTTAAAACTGAAATTATCATTACATCATTTAGATTTACTACTTACTACTTCATTACTTTAATTACAACATTTACAACAATATAACATAATTTTCATAATATTTCATTACATAATATTTTACTACTTAATATACAAAATAAAAAAAAAATACAACCCGTGCGTACGCACGGGTCAGACTCCTAGTTATGTATAAAAACTAGTTACTATTTTAATAAATAAATAAATAAATATATATATATATATATATATATATATTGTGTTTAACTTTTTAATGTGTAAAAATAACAATAAATACCTAGTTATATATATATATATATATATATATATATAATAATAATAATAATAATAATAATTTGTTTTAGTTGAATAAATTGAGCTGTTTATTAATTTACATTTCACGTTACAAATTTTTGTGTTAACTTTATTTGTTTTTTAAAATACTAATTTAGTCCATGTTGAGTTTATTAATGTATTCTTTTCTTCTTTTTTTTTAATAAAGTCCTAATTTTTCTCCATTATAATCAATTTAGTTCTTTTTGATAACGTCATTTAAATAATTAATGACATAGTGAATGTTGGGTTGTTAAATGCAATTACTTTCCAGGAACTATATTAGGTAGATGTAGTACAACAAGTGTCATCCATAGTGATTTGGAGGAATACACAATGCTTAAATTGGTTTGATATGAATAAAGCGGTGTTTGAGGTCAAACTTTACCACTTTGTCCCTCTCTTGTATTAGTTCAGTTGTTATTCACAAAAAATGCACTTATTCATGTCCATGAGTACTTTTTAAATGTAACTTTAGGTCCATTCTTGATACTTAGAGCCCAAAATCATCAAACTTCAGTATGATTCCTCAATGATTGCTTGAATGAATCACTTGCATTAAAATTAGGACTTTGTAACCAACTAGAGCCTTAGATCTATTCCTAGCATTTAAAAGCATGAGGAAAATTACTTGGACCAGAACTTGGAACCATTTTCCATCAATCTCAAGCTAGTGAAATAAGATGAGTGATCAGTTCATCCAATAACAAGTATAAATTAATTCACAAACATGTAAATAAAAGCATACATTGATAAATAAAACAATATCAATACAAGAGAGTTCCAAAGGGATCACATCATAACCTCAACACAAGATGGGTTTAGCTTCTCATGATAAATCCAAGCATTACGGTCATTTGAGTAGTTATACCCTATTATGTTCTCTAAGAATATTTAAAAGTAAAGATAAAATGTTTCCTAAGAGTTCTCTAAAGAGACTCTATAAAATATGATAATTAAAATAGAGGTGCAACTTTTTATTTACAAATTGTATAGGGTGGTGCTCAATAGTGCAATTATGACTCGGCAACAGAGGTTTCCTTCCTATGTGGATTTGATTTTGTGGCTCAACTTTATGCTCTAATGCTCAACTCCTAAGATAATTTCTTGGAGGAGGAGTCTTCATGGAAAAACTACAAGTTTAATGCTCGAGGTTTCCTCTTCCAAAGGGTTTGCTCTTTGTGGCTCAGCCTTAATTCTACCGGTCACCATGCCAGTCACAGTTTGTCCAAAATTGCATGATTTTCATCTAATTTCTCTATTTTTTTCCATTTTGGCTATCTTCTAATCTTTAAAACTGCTAAATACACTAAATATCGGTGATTTTAACAAAAACTTAATAAAATCAAAACAAGATAAGTGCTAAAATTATCTTAAAGTTCACTCAATTTGGGCACTTATAAGTGAACAAGGTATGACATGCGTCAATTTGTGTTTTTTCTTTTTTTTTTAATTTTTTTAATTTTTTTAATTTTTTTATTAATTTAGAAAAACACACACATGTCAAGCCAACATTGTGCCACATGACAATAGTAGTGCCATATGACAGTGTTAGTGCTACTTGTCAATGTCATTGCCACATGTTAGTGTCTTATATTCAATTCAGACCCTATATTTGTTATTTTAATTCAATTTGTCCTATTTTTTGTTTCAAAAAATGAAGCAATTTTGTCCCTCTCCAAATTGAGACCAAATTCAATTTTATACAAATGTTTATAATGAAAAACCCACAGGGCTAAAATGTCCATGAAAGCTCTGTTGGACAAGCATAGCCCACAATTGTTTTTTTTTTAATATGAAAAAATATTAGTTTCTTTTTAAATATATCATTAGACATATACAGAACAACAAGTATGAAAACTTAAACTTTAACTCAAATTGACCTTTAACCTGTGCTAACTTGGTACAAACTACAACTCAGGTTGAATCATCTCGACCTTTGACCTGTGTTGACTTTTCAAAATATTTGGCCTTTGTCGACTTGTCTTGATGTTTGGTCCTAGCCGACTTGCCTCGACATTTGGTAGGAGACGGACGACTCGTCTTGACCTTCAAGAAGACTATTAGACTGTTAGAAGAGTTAAAAGGTGCTTAGAATTAAAAGTTATTTTAAAGTCTTATAATTTTGGTTGTTGAAGCCATGTAAATTGTGTATGTCATTTAAGATAGTAAATGTAGAAGGTCATAAGTCAAAAGATAGATCCCAAGAAACAACACACTAAGAAACTTAAGAGACAGTTTTTGCTTTTGCAATTAACACTAGAAAAATCGATTATTCTTAGTGATAATCGATTATCTTAGTGAAAACTGATTTTCAAGAAAAGCCTCTATGATAATCAATTATCACTACTGACAATAGATTATCACAGTGGAAAAATGTTTTCAGAAAAGTTTTTGTGATAATCTATTATCACTTGTGACAATAAATAATCAGCGGCAATTGTGACTTCACTCTTCAGTTTCTTGACCCAATTTCGAAAATGGCTTCTATAAATAAAATGGCTTCTATAAATAAAATGGCAGGCTTTCATTTGAAGATACAAAAGTTAGAAAAAGTCTTAGTATTTGAGAACTCTCTATGGAAAGACTTTGAAAAACCTATGTGGGTAGAATGATAACTATTGTAAAATCTAGGAAAAATAATTGTATTTCTAAGGTGATAAATGGGTGTAAGGAATATTAATTGAATTCATATGTAAGGACATAAACAAAAATTGAAGAGTAGTAGAGTTAGTTAAAGCCTTGTCATGGGTTGGTGGTTAAGGGTTCAATTTCTAGTGTGTGCATTTGCAGCAATTATATTTTTAAGATTGTTTTATAAATGTTTGGAAGTGGTTAGGTGTGCTTTAGGGTGTGACTTGTATGTTGTAATGACATATTTTATTTGAAGTGTTTAGAATTTATTTGATTTACTTGAATACATTGAATGTATGGATGTTATTATATGTTTTGTGCGTGGGATTGACAAGAAAATGGGATAATTGATATGGTTTGTTGTGCTGCTTGAATCTTATAGGTGGTGAATTCAAACCATGGCTAGAGAAAAAAGGCAGCAATATTGGTTTTCTTTATTTGGTAATTTTGTGATGCACATTAAGGTGAAGTTGGCAAAAAAAAATTAACCATTAATTTTTTTTTCATTGCCTTTTAAGGGAAAACAGAGAGTAGAATTTTTGGTTAGAACGTGAAGAACAGGGAAGCATAGAGCAAAGGCAACAGTGTTATTGCGAGAATTCTAGGTAAGGGGTGCTAAGCCTTTTTCTTCTTAATTCTTTAGTGGACATGTATTGAGTTTGAGTTTTCATCATGAAATTGTAAGAAGGAGTTTCTCTATTCTATTTTATTTGTTTCGTGATATGGTATTGGAAACGTGGTGTTTCCTTTCTTTTTTAAAGGGTCAATCTTGATGGGTTAGTGATAATTTAAAGAATGTAAATTTTTGTTCTGTTGTGTGGATGAATTCATGGTGTAAGTTGGGATTATCCTTTTATTGTCTTGCAATCTCAGGATATTGTGGTGGAGACAATGCTTGTGATTGTAAGACTCAGGAAAAATAATTATTATTACAAGAATGGTCATTGGCGAGAGGAGTATTATTTAAATTAATAAATAAACAATTCAACAGATGTTATATGTATCACAGTTGGTTAAAGCTTTGTCACAAGTTGGTGGTCAAGGGTTCTCATCGATTCTTGATGTGTGCATTTGGTGTGTTTATATTTAAATATTGTTTTTATATATCTGTTTTGGAGGTGTAGAGTGTGCTTTTGTGTAATTTGTATCTTTTTATAAATTATTCATAATACAATTGGTATACTTATAATTTTATTTACTCGAATGCATTAAAAGTGTGGATGTTATTGTATGTTGTTGTGCATGTAGTTGATAAGAAAAGCTTGGTAGTTGATATGGTTTGGAGTGTTAGGTTGGAACTTGGAGGTGGTGAGTTCAAACATTGGTGAGTTCAAACCTTGGCTATAGAGCAAAAAGGGTAGAAATTGTTTTTTTTTGGGTATTTTTGTGGTGCGCCTAGGAAGGTGAAATGTTGAGGCAAATTATGAGATGATGAATTGTACATTTAGGGGTTAATTTTTGGTGTAAGGGGTGCTAAACCATTTTCTTGATTATTACTTGATTTTGTGTAGAACAATGATTGCAAAGGAATCAATGGTGAAATGCATCTTTGGGTTACATTTTTTGTGTAAACTAGTATACCGACCGTGCGCACGGGGCATATTTGTTTTATTTTGTATATTAAAATAATAAAATAGTGAAAGTATTATGTAATGAAATATTATGAAAATTAAGTTATATTGTTGTAAATGTTGTTATTAAAGTATTTAATAAATCTAAGTGATGCAATAATAATTTCAATTTTAAATATAATAAATAGAATTGATATCACAATATAACACAATTAATTAATTTTACGAAATAATTATAATAGTCTATGGTCCGTGCAAATATTTTTTTTATTTTCTTTTTTTAGTATAATAATATAATTGTTATTATATTTATTTAACCATTAAAAATACTAATAATAATATTAATATAAATTTTAAATTTTAAAAATTTTAAAAGATTAAAACTCTATTTAGCAAAAGTATTTAGTATAACTATGTTTTCTATAATTAAAAAAAACACACTTATAATAATAACACCATTATAAATAGTAATAATAATAATAATAAAAATAATAATAATGATACCAATAATAATAGTATTTATGCTATAAATATTAATATTAATGCTAACACTAAGGCTAATGTCAACTATAATAATCTATAATTATATATAAAGATATACATTAACAACAAAACAAATAAAAATGACAAGTAATTGAAATACGATCCCGTAATAAATTAATTTAAGATGTGTGTCTAACTATAACTATAATAATAATAATAATAATAATAATAATAATAATAATAATACCATTATAATAATATCTCGTAGTGATAAAAATAATAATAATACAATAACTATATATATAAAGAGGTATGTCCTCTTTTTGTTTATACAATTTTATCGTCTTAATTATTATTTGTTAAATTAAAATAATTATTCATAATAAAAATTATTTTTCCATTTTATCATTTTAATAATTTTAGTAACTATTTTTTAAAATTAAATAATTACACAGATATAAAAATAAAATGAACAACAAAACAAATAAAAAGTTCAAGTAATTGAGATATGATCCCATAGTAAATAAATGTAAAATATGTGTTTAACTATAATAATAATAATAATAATAATAATAATAATAATAACAATAATAATAGATAATAGATAATAATAATAACACTAAAATAATATTGTGTAGTGATAATAATAATAATAATAATAATAATAATAATAATAATAATAATAATAATAATAATAATAATAAAAAAAAGAAAATAATAATAAAAATAAAATAATAATATATAATAATAATAATAATAATAATAATAATAATAATAATAATAATAATAATAATAATAATAATAATAATAATAATAATACAACTACATATATAAAGAGATAAACATCTTTTGTGTCCTTTTTTATTTTTTCAATTTTATCCTCTTAATTGTTATATTTTAAACTTAAATAATTATTTAAAATAAAAAATTATTTTTCAGTTTTATTATTTTACTAATTTTAGTAACTATTTTTTTGAATTTAAATAATTATTCAAGATAAATAAACAACAAAACAAACTAATAATTATTATTGTTATAATTAGAGCTCATAATAATAATTAGAGTTATAATTGATAATAATAACAATAAAATAAAAATAAAATAATAAATATCATGAAAATTAGGTTATACCGTTATAAATGTTATTATTAATGAAATAAAGTTCTAAATTTAGTTTTAAATATAATAAATAAAATTAATACTTCGACCCAAGTTTGTCCAATAGCCATCGTTAGGAACGACCATCATGTTCCCGATATATTGTCTGCTTTGGAGCATTTTACTCCGTCACGGTCTTGTCTTTAAAAGGCACCTTAGAGGGTGGAAGGAGATAGGAGTATTTAAACTTCGCTTGACCTCGACTTCTAAGCGATGTGGGACTTATTGGGTGTACGGAACAATAATATTATTGTTATTATATTTATTTAACCATTAAAAATAATAATAATAATAATAATAATAATAATAATAATAATATAAATTATAAAAATTTTAAAAGATTAAAAATCTATTTAGTAAAAATATTTAGTATAATAACATTTTTTATGATTAAAAAAGCACTTATACTAATAACATCACTATGAATAGTAATAATAATAATAATCAAAATAATAATGATACTAATAATAACAAACAATTGATAATAATAATAATTTTTATGCTATAAATATTAATGTCAATGCAAATACCAAGGCTAATGTTGACATACTAATAATCTATAATTATATATAAAGATATACATCATCAACAAAACAATTAAGAATGACAATTAATTGAAAGATGATCTCGTAGTAAATAAAAGGTTTAATTACTCTGATACCCACTTTGGTACAGGTGTGTCAAGCTGGTACCCGCTTTTAAAAGAGTGTCAATTGCATCCCAACTTTTGAAAAAGTGCTTCAATTAGGTCCCTTTCAGACGGAGTTAACTAGCGCCGTTAGTCAACATGCCACGTGTCAGTCTGTGGTTCTTTTATTTTTTTTTATTTTTTTTTTGATTTTTTAATTTTGTTTAATTTTTTGAAAAAAAAAATAAAAATGCCACGTGTCAGGTCCTTGTGTGTGACACGTGGCATTGTGAGTGTCACGTGGCATAACAATGCCACGTGTCAGTGTCACTATTAGATGTCATTGTGTTGATTTCTATTTAGTTCCTATATATGTCTTTTTGTTTCAATTTAGTACCTATTTATGTGTATCTGATTCAATTTTGTCCCAAAATTTTTAATATATAAAGAGATAAACATTTTTGGTTTCATTTTTATTTTATCAATTTTATCCTCTTAATTATTATATTTTAAATTTAAATAATTATTTATAATAAAAAAAATATTTTTCATTTTTATTATTTTACTAATTTTAGTAACTATTTTTTAAATTGAAATAATTTTTCAAATGGAAAGATAAATGAACAACAAAACAAATAAACATGACAAGTAATTGAAACATGATTCTTACATAGTAAGTAAAGTAAAATGTGTATTAACAATAATAATTATTATTATTATAATAATTATAATTCTTATTATTATTATTATTATTAATAGTAATATAATAATAGAAATAATTATAATTAATAATAATGATAATAATATTCATAGTTGGTAGTAATAATGATTATTAATTATAATTGATAATAATAACCCATCATGGATCTTGATCAATAATTTTGGAGGAGCCAAACTAATTTATAGTAAAAAAATTTGAACTCATCAATAATTTATTATTCGGAATAAAAATCTCCAGTTATTCCTTTTTGATTGTAAATAACCATATTGTGTTCAAGAAATTCATCTTTCATCTTATTTCGAATTTTGTTTTGATAATCTTCGTTGTAGAAAATGAAACATTAAGAGTTAAATAAAATGAATTAGACAATCAATCAAGTAAAATATCTTTAATTTGTTTGTTTTTGTCAAAGATTGACATAATTCAAT
>Ga0214544_1007924_pt1 | contig 18213 bp, 13 predicted proteins | sample CNSS3metaG_FD_160074 | JGI IMG/M metagenome (GOLD analysis project Ga0214544, IMG submission 160074) | Root nodule microbial communities from cowpea collected in UCLA plant growth center, Los Angeles, California, USA - CNSS3 | ecosystem: Host-associated > Plants > Roots > Nodule | place: USA... | reverse complement strand
TATATATATATATATATATATACATATATATGTATATATATATATATACATATATATATATATATACATATATATATTAGTTAAAAAAAAAGCTTTTTATTTTATTTTCTCATTTCTTCTACTTAGAACAAGCACACATAATAATAGAATTCAGAAAAAATATGACTATTATTTGTTATTATATCATAATACCAAATCATGAATATCATTTTAGATGAGCCCTTCATACTTCATCAATTTTATTTGGTGAGTATTGTGAAATTTGAAGATAGTTTTCTTGGATTGCGTTCTAATAAATTTTTAAATTCATTATATGTAACTCTAGGAACTTTAGAGATTTGTTTTTCATTGTCTTGAATTTTTAGTTCTCATGAAATTCCTCAAGTTTAGTTAACCTAGATGCAATTTTTTTTCACCTTTATCACAAACTTTCCTCCTTAAAAAAAAGAATTAATTCTTTTACTCTTTATTATAATTTTTCTAATATAAATTTATCACCTCTCCTGTATAAATTCAAAACTTTACAAAATTTACCAGGAAAACACAAAATCCCTAAATTTCATAATTAAAGATTATACTAATTTGGAAAAAATTATAAGTAGGGTTCATACCAATTTCATAAAAGAATCCTAAAATCATAATTAGGGTTTATACTAATTTGGGATAAACATCCTAAGAAGAATCATAACTTTAACATACATAAATCATTATAAGATATTAAGCTTGATATATGATAGATCATGCATAAATGTATATTTCAATCTCAATCTATGTGTTCTCCGACCTCTGTTTCCAATCTATCTCTTTGTATTTTTTTCGCTCTCACTTTCATAATAACTTACATGGTAAGAAAATTTTATAGCAAAAATAAAATCCTAATCTCTTTTATAAATAAATGTTTTCATTACATTTGTTATTTTACTTTTTATTATTATTTTCCATAATATAAACTTAATATAAATATATAATTATAATTTAAAAAATATATATAAATATATGTATTTGGGGAGCCGTGGCTCCCCTTCCCTATGGTGGTCCGCCGTTGTGTGTATATATATATATATATATATATATATATATATATATATATATATATATATATATTTTAGTAAACAACATTTTGGCCTAATTTTTTCTAAGTTGCATATCTTATCTTCATTCTTTGAACTTCAAGTATTGGTACGTTGTCTTCTTCCAAGTACACCCCTTGACATTCTTCTCTTTCCTTTATTTGAAATTGGGCATATACATCAAATCCTATATAGACAACGACGTTTATGGTATGCTTGTTGTCAAATGATGGAATCAAAATAAGAATATTTGGCATGTGGCAATTGAGGTTTATTATTTGTTTATTTTTTAGGAATTAATTGAAGAAATTGGACTTTTTGATCAAAACACTAATTAAAGAATTTTTATTGTGTTGAAAATCATTTTATATTTACTTCTATAATTATTTGGACTTGTATGAACTTGAGTTTATTTGAACTTTATTTAAAATCTATGACAATGATGTATTTTATTTTATTTGAATTTATGATTAAATATTTTTTTTAAATAATTTTGTAAATATCCGCTGGTACCCGTGGATACCCACGGATATGAAAAAAATAGGCAGGTACTCGCATAACGGATACCCGACGGATATGGATATGGGTACGAGGCGGATATTTATCCAGTGGGTAGGGTATGGGGGAGCTACTACCCGTACCCTACCCGCCTCGTTGACATCCCTACTACCAACCAAGACCCTAGGGCCCACAATAACCAAACTGTGGGGCTTGGGCTTGGCCCAGGCCCATCTGCGGCCCAATAAAATGCCTAGCCCATGACGTGGCCATACATAATTAATAATCTATAAATATGCATGGACCCAACAAATTAAAGGTACGCATTCATTAATCCCTTAATCACAAGATTTGACTTTCTGAGAATTCTTTGCTGACTTGAGCGTCAGAGTCTTCTCCGCAGGTAACCCCTCTCGGGTCCAAACCGGTCCAAACCGAAATACCAACAGATAGCATATGCCAGTCAAAAGGAAACCTACTGAGGAGATTGCGGATTGAGGTAAAGTAACGTTTGTGTCTGACATTTCTTATTTGTTCTCCGCGGGAACATAACTAATTCAAAGTCTCAAAGTTTAGCATCAGGGAAGGGGTTCAATTCTCCCAAATAAAAATGGATATATTTGTGCAAAGAAAAGAGAGGAATGATTTCTAAAAGTTGTCTATATTCTTTTATACTCAACCTTATACTCAACCATTTTATTGTGAAGTATATATCCATAAAGCTTAATAATGAATCCCTCATTGTATTAGAAACTTAAATAAAATTCTATAAACAAATTCTGAACCATTTTCACTCAACAAAACACAACCTTTTTGTTATTGAGTTATGACTTTATGATAAAAGTGATGAAAATTTACATACATACATATCACTTAAGAGTGACAAAACTATGTTTAACACCCAGTCCTCAAAAAATGAGACAAAATAACTTGTTAGTTCTTTATTCCTTCAATTTATATATATATATATATATATATATATATATATATATATATATATATATATATATATATATTAAGAGTGTCTTATTTTTACATTTTTAATTGATTAATTAATATTTCTAATTAAATAAATTATAAAAAATTATATCTTTACATATTAAATTACTTTATTATAATTTATTGTTGTAATTTAATTATTAAATATTAATGATTTAAGATAATATTATTATACCTTCAAATAATACAGTAAACAAATTATATTTCCATTAATTAAAGGAAAAATGGTTTGGAGAACCAGTTCTTCAATCTCGGATCGACTAAGTTGGCATGTCAGAATGATGTGACAAATTAAAGATGTCAACCCTACACGGCCAAATTACCAAATTACTGACAGATTAACAAATATAACAATGATTTTAACACTTCTAAAATCACTCTTTTGATGAAGTAAAAATACATAAATCTCAGGTTGATTCATTATTGAATGTAACAAAATACGAAGCTCGAGAATTACAGATATTTTCACAATCATAATGGATTCCTCTAAAAAGTTCTGAACTTTTATTCAAAATGGGTAGATAAAAAATACAATGATTCCTTACTCAGTTCGCAAATATCATAATGAAGATTCAAAACATCCAAAATTAAAAATTGTGATTGCAACATTTGTAAATACCCAAATGAAAGATGTTCTTCTTTTGTCTTCTTTGCTGGCTTGATTCGAATTTTTATCATATGTTTTTTAGCAACTCCAAAAATAGTAGAGCTTCCCCTGCATAACAACACGACTAAGAATCTTGTTGGTCAGAATGTCCTAGAAACAGAAACATGATGACCGAAGTTATAGTGCAAGCAAGAAAAAGGGTATTTTTGTTGACAAATAACAAATTGTATGAGACAATAAGAATATATTTTCATACAAAAACAGCAAGCCATATATTGGTAATGGGAGAGATACTTCCATTGGTGACATGACAGTGATAATGGAGTGAAGAAAAATTAGAAATTGTTTGTAATGGGAGTCCTTAACTATATGATCAGCTGGACTCTATCAAAGATTCAAGCAAATTCTTAAAAGTTGTAAAGAATTCAAACATCTTACCAATAATACTAGAATGGACAACGATTGTGGTAGGTTGTGAGGGATCATGTTGTTAGGTCAAAAAAAGACCTTTGATTCAATTCAAATTGACAAGTTTCATCTCATACAAGGTTTTTGATTCAGGTTTGTGTAATGCAGGATCAAACCTGCTTTGGTACTATGTCAAAAAGGTATCTGAAAAGTATATTTTCATAATTCATTTCACTGCACATTTTTGCAGATGCTTTATATAAATACAATTATGTTCTGTAGTATAGAAAATATCCTATTTTGAGCCAAAACAAATATTGTTACTTCCTTCTAATTACAGACATCCTAATAATTATATAGTACACAACACATGCCAATAGCTACACATAGCATAAGCTAAGTCTTCAAATATAAGCAAACAAAGTTACAGTTCACAGTTCACAAACCTAATGATTTTCAATAGTGACGCATTGGTTTGCGGCACCAAGTAGTCACAGAACACCAAAAGTTCCAATTTACAACGCAAGCTATGTACACTATAGTCTATACAAAACGTCGAAGCCATGAGAATAAGAAGCATGCTCTAGCCAACAGAAGTTTAAAACTGAAGAAACTTGGTGAGGGTTCAGGGCTGCACACTTCAAAAAATAGATAACAATCATAATTTATGACATGGTACTTCCCCCAACTGAGTTCAATCCATGAGTTTTCTGAAAGTTCCAACTTTTCCATCTCAAATTGCTTAGCCATCCAAACTGAATCAAAGGTTGCCCAAAATGTTGCAGATTTACTATATTCCTTCTGTAAGGTATCAGAAAATTCCTCAGACCTGTCATAACAAAAAAGCATAACATTATTATTAACCCATAAAGGAACATAAGTATGAATAAAACATAGGTCTAGTTAATACACATAAAACACCAGTTAGGGAACAATATGAGTATTATCCTAACCTGTCATAACAAAAAAGCATAACATTATTATTAACCCATAAAGGAACATAAGTATGAATAAAACATAGGTCTAGTTAATACACATAAAACACCAGTTAGGGAACAACATGAGTATTATCCTAACAATGTTTGCTGCAAGGATTACCATTAATACACATTGTCTGGTAAAGATGAGCAACATGAGGATCTCCTTTAGTTCTCCCATGCTGCTTTTCCAAACACTCTAGAAAAGCTAAGTCAGCCTTCAGCAGCTTAGCTTGATCATGAGTATCATACCCTATATCATGGCAGTAACAGCAGAAATCCAACCAATCAATTGGTCTCCTGTCCCAAACAAGAGATCCTCCATCCTTCCCACTTGACCAGTTTGGTCCACAGTAATGTCCATATCTGGGGAACAGCTGAGAAAGAAATGCTCTAACCCCTGTATGCCATGGAACCTTACACACATATGGCCGGAAGTGCAAAGGTATAGCCTCACCATCTTCCCTTACACCATTCCCTCCACGTTGTGCTTTCCTCCTTAACCCTTTATTGATAGTAGATGGCCTTTGAAATTTGTCTCCAGCACTCTTTCCCCAAGGAAACAATGAAATGAAGGGCAGTTTTGGTTCATCTCCAGATTCTTCTTTAGGTTGTTCAGTTAAAGCTTTGGTAGGAACTGAGTTAGTCACTGAATATGGAATCAACTGAGCATTAAACCAAGGGAATTTACCCAGAAACTCTAAGTTCATGGCGAACAAAACTAGAGTCACCAAAGCACACAATTTGCTACCGCAGAACCAAATATTCTGAAAACCTGCCAACAGAAAAACAGCTTAGCCTTTTTTCAAGAATGTAACTCAATTTGAAACTAGAATGTAAATTTTTTTCTCAGCCACATAATCATACATGACATGTATAATAAAATTGTTAAGTTTTGCAGTAATTGTCTAAGAAATCATATCTAGGGTGATTTCAAATTGATTGAGGGTACAAAAATCATTACAAATCAAACATTTTTGGCTTTTCTAAAAATATATACAGATTATAACTTGGTGTGTATTGAATTCTGAAACCACGCATAGCATCAGAACTACAGCTAAATTGGACACATGCCAACACATCAAAGATTATTTCAGAATTTGAATAATACTCTGTTTGATCGAGCATTGGATGCAGTCTTCAACAGATTATGAAAATGCAGAAACTGAAAAATATACCTAAAAAGATCATGCAAACTTCCACATACCCCTTTAATTATATCTACACATAGACTTCAGTACACATTCCTCATCTTGAAAATGAAAAATCACAGAAAAGGGCGAGTTGGGTTTCTTTCTTCCATATTATTATACCATAAACACACCCGTTTTTTTTTTTTTTTATCTTTTTATTAAAGGAAGAAAACTTGAACATACCCATTTAAAGATATGCACAAATAGACCCCAGCACACATTCCTCAGCTTGAAAACGAAAAATTACAGAAAAGGGAACTGGATTTCTTCTATGTTGTTCAATCATAACGGCACACCCGTTTGATTCTTTCATTTCTTTTTTTCTAAAAAAGAAGAAAACTTTGAAATTGGAAGGGTAATTCATAGTTAGAAATAGAACATGATCAAACTTACTTGTAGTTCATCTGCTAAACCATGTTCTGAGGTGAATGGAAGAACAAGAAACTGAAATGTGGTTCTGATGCTAGACTTGGGTGGGAACATAGTAACCACAAAACCACCACCACTAATTCAACACCATTTCTTCATGGGCAGAGTGGGACCCGTCAAGAAATGGGAACAAAATAGTTAGTTTTTATATTAGTTCACCAATGGCATTTTGGGAAATAACTTAATGAATAGTGATATATATAACCTGTTTGAACGAGAAAGAATCACGCAAAGTGTGGAAAGCAATACACAAAAGAAGTGTGAAAATCGGATTGCTTTGAAATTTTATTTAAGAAAATAAAGACATCTATTCTATTTTGGTAGAAAGAATAGAAAAAACTACATTTAAAAATAAAAATACATAATAAGTATATCGACATGTGTTGTATAAAATAAAAGAATAATGTTCAAGAGTAAGACACGCTTTTTTAAATTTAAAAAAAAAAACACTTTTATTTTATTTCTCATATATCTTTCTTTACTAAATCACTTCTATTACTTTTGTCTTTATTTTATTTTCTTTTCCACTCTCTAATCGTTCGTCATTATCAATCAAGCATTAATATTTGTAAATGTACTGTACATTAAATATATCTATGTTCTTAAAAGTTGGCAAGTAAAGTTAATAATCAAGGTTTATGTTTAATGATATTAATAAAATAATGATACAGATTAAATATTGTGTAAAATAATATTAAAAATATGATACACATGTTAACTAAATATACAATTGCATTTACATAAACATGGTTTGAAACTTTTAAGACCAGTTATAATTAAATAATTTTAAGTTGTTAATAATATATATATATATATATATATATATATATATATATATATATATATATATATATATATATTTATATATATATATATATATATATATAAAAGATGATAATATCTTAATATAAAATCATTAAGAAAATAATAGTTGTAACACTTAAGATGTATCTGTATATATTATATTATAGGTTAAAATATTTTTTTGTCCCAATTTTCATTAAATTTTGTCTAATCAGTCCTAATTTTATTTTTGTGCTCAAATAGATTCTAATTTTTGTAAATTTTGTTCAATTAGGTCATTTTTGCTAATACCGTTTAAATCATTAAAGGCCATGAACAGTGATTGACACATGTCATTTCATGATTTTTTTTTATTTTCTTAAATGCCCACATGTCAATCCAACAACATGTCACATGTCAAAGTCAATGTTTTATATTCAATTTGGTCACTATATTGTTATTTTTGTTCAATTTAGTCCCAATTTTGGTTAAAATTGACCAATTTTTTCTCTGTCGAAGATGAGACCAAATTTAATTTTCATATAAAAATTATAATGACGTGAATTTTAATATATTATATAAAAATATTTATTTAAAAATGTGAATTTTAATATAAAAATTACATTTGGTTTCAATTTGGAGAGGAACAAAATTAGTTTATATTAACAAAAATTGAAACTAGATTGAACAAAAATCACGAATATAAGGACTAAAATGGAAATAAAATATTGACTCTAACACATGGCATGTTGTTGGATTGACACGTGGACATTTAAAAAAATTATAAAAACCACGAAGTGACATGTGGTAGTCTGTTCATGGTCGTTAATGATTTAAATATTGTTAACGAAAAAGGACCTAATTGAACAAAATTGACGAAAATTAGGACCTATTTGAGCAAAAAACAAAATTAGGACTGATTTGACAAAACTTGACGAAAATTAGGACCAAAAAAGGATTTTAACCTATATTATATATTATAAGAGAATAGGTGAATTTCTATATATTTAATACTAAAAATATTATTATAAATTCTCCATGAGTAAATATTATAAAAAAGTTCTGTCAAAATTTTTTTGAACATATGAAAGTGTATTATACATGTTTGAGTACATTTCGACCACTTGGGCTGAGAGGAACTCGGTTGTATACTTGTCTAGGATGAGACCTTATCGGTCATGCCATCAAAGTTGGTAAAATATGATTAAGTTTAGATGAAGGCTAAAGCGTATTAGACAATATTAATTAAGGTGATTAGGTTACTTGGCTTAGATTCATCTAGGTAAAGACCCATAAATATGATATAAATAGCACAATACATTAGGTAAATGATCGTTCTCCACTAGATAACTTGGCTTAGAAACCCAATTAAGTATTAGGGGTTTTTTAAAGAACCCCCGTAAAATTTAAATTTCAATTAATTGTTTTCCTTTTCCTTTTCTTTTGTAATTTTTAATGTTTTAGAAACACTCATTTCTTTTTCGTGTGGTCGTGTCTCAGATGAGAAGATTGTTCTCCACTCTCCACCGTTCTCCACCACCGTTGCACATCCTTCTCCACCGTTCTTCCTCACTGTCTCATGGAAACCTTTACGTAACGAAGCTTGAGGTAACTAAGATTGCTTTCCCTTGCTTCCAATTTCGTTTTCCTATTTCATCTTCCTATTTCGTCTTTCGATTTTTCTCTTCTGATATCTCGATTTCGTCTCTCAACATTTTAATCTCAATTTCGTTTTCATTTCATTTTTCACTGTGTTCGATTTTGTTCTTTCGATTTTATTTCTCTTTTTGATTTTGCCCTAATTTCGTTTCTCTTTTAGATTTTGTCACTACGTTCGATTTTTCCTCCGCCAAGTAACCGTGCCATAGCCATTGCAATCGGAATGCGTTCGGTTTCATATAAGGTTTTCTGCTCTTTCAGTACTTTCTTTTTCTACTATTTGCATATTTCGTTGTGCGTGGCTACTTATCCTTTTAATGTACTTTGATGGTGCAAAGAATAGAAGTTTAGAAGTTTAGGATTTTTGGTGTTATCCTTCCATGTCATTAAAATATAAGAACATTACCAAAAAGACAAGTGAAAACCTACACTTAATTTAAACTTAAATCACAAAGCATTTAAATTAAATTATGTACTAGCAAAAAGAAGGCATGGCAAAGGGTGGGCGTGAGGGATGACCTTGAAGCGAAGAAAGTGGTGCTACAGAAGAGCATTAGTAGTATTAATAGTAATGGTAATGTTAATATTAATGATAATAATGGGAATGATTCGAAGAAGAATGAGAAGAGTGAAGGGAAGAAGGGGTTTAAAACGATCAGTTTGACAAAGAGGTTTAATTGTAGGGTGAAGGATTTGTTTAAGATTTTGATGGATGAGAATAGGTGGAAGGGTTTTTATAAGGATTTCACACATAGCAATGCGAAGATTAGCAAGGAGGTTGGGAGTGAATTTAGTATTTTCAATGGGTTTGTTGTGTCTGGAAGAAATTTGGAGTTGTAGGAAGGGAATATGATTGTGCAGAGGTGGAGGTTTGGGAGCTAGCTTGATGGGATTCAATCCACGGTCAAGATTGTGTTTGAGGAGCCAGAAGGTGGAGTCACAATTGTTAAGCTCACGCATAGTGATGTGCTTGAAAAAGACAGATATGGAAATGTTTGGTTTTGGAATTTGAGATTTTCTGGATACTATCTGTGTTGTAAAATTTTTCTTTTTTCCTTTCAAAGGATTTTTGTTTTCTTTTCAGTTATCTACAAGGAAAGATTATTGGATTGACTAGTGCGAAAGACGAAGTGTCTATTGTTCGATTGAATGATCTTTCTAGTTGTATCTTTTAATTAAAAATGGGATTTATCATCATTCAAAAAAACTAACAAAAAGTAGGTTGTCATACATAGAGAGGATTCTTTGAGTAAGGGGTTGCTTGTGTGTCCCTTTTTTATAAGGGATTTTAAAACCCTTATGATTAACCACCACAGCCTAATAAAATATCTCTTAACTATCTATATTAAATAAGTAAATTACTCAGTATTAAAATGTAAACAATAATAATATTAATAATTTATTTTAATTGTGCAAAAAATTATATAGATAGAAATCCTCACATTTCCCTACTGCTTTAATTCAGTGTTGAAGTTACAACACCATTAGTGGCAGCACTTTGTAAGATGCTTTGATATGAACTGATATATAACAAGTGGCAGCAAATCCTAATATGCCTTATAGTGCATATAAGAATAGATAATCATCCACTATTTCTTTTATATCTTTCAAAAATTATCACCTTGATTCTCGATGTAACTAAGACTCTTATTATAATAGTGATTTGTAAGGATGAGATAATAGTTAACAATTAAGTAATTAAAATCATTCAAGAAGGATGAATCATTTAATATTTTAATTAAAATTTAATTAAAATATTTAAATTTTAAGTATATTAATATATATTTTATACCGTGAAGAATGTTACTAATTATGATTATTTTTAATTTAGGTATTTGATCAAGGGAGTATTCCAAATGGAGAAACAAATTACTCAAAATCAAGATTGATAGTTAAAGAATCTTTTTAGACTTTCATTTTATTTGACTTTATAACAATTAGAACAAAGGTATAATATTTCACTAGTTTGAACATTTAAACTTTATTATTTACTTTGAACTTATAGACAATGTTTATTATTTTTATGAATGTTATATCTAGCTATAAACAAATATCTAAATGTTAGAATTTTTGTTTATCATATGTTTTATGAATTAAATGAATTCAAAAAGTATAACAAATAAAATTAAGGGAATTTGAAAAGTAAAAACATCAATAAATAGTGAATTGCATTACAAGGGTAAAAAAAGGACTTTCAGTACTATTATATAGTATAAAGGATTTAAAACTACATAAAAGGAGTAAATACCAGGAGTTCCAAAACCACAGATAGATACCAAAGGTTTCAAAATGCTGGTAATTATTAGGAGTTTTAAAACCGTAGGTAAATACTAGGGGTTTCAAAATCACAAGTAATTACTAGGGGTTTTAAAACAATCGGTAATTATCAGGGGTTTAAAAACCTCCAGTAAATACCAGGTGTTTAAAATCGCTGGTAAGTACTAGGGTTTCAAAATTGCTAGTAAATACAAGGGATTTCGAAACCTCCAGTAAGTGTTGCTTTACCAGGGGTTAATCAAAACTGCCAGTAATCTATTAACGACGCTGATTTTTCTAGGAAAAAAACAAACTGCTAATAACTCCTTTAACAGGGTTAAAACCCCACCAGAAATATCATAAATAACCTCTAATAAAAATTATTTTTGTTGTAGTGAGTGCTAACTGAATATAAATAAAATGAAACAAATATATAGAATGACGAACTTGAAATAAATTAAATAATATATATAAATAAATACAATAACAAATTGAAATAAATTAAATAAAAGTAAATAATATATAATTCAAACTAAAAAAATGTTAATAAATCACACATAAATTTATTATGATTACCGTAAAAAAGAACTTAATCTCCTTTTAATCTCCTTGTCATTTACCTAGTTGGTGTAAGTGACACAATACAACTACTTTTATGAGACTAAGATTTACTTAAATTTTGCTCCAAATTTTCTGTCTCTCTTTGCCACCTCTCATTCTCTTTTGTTCCCCCTTTGTCTCTTAAATTCCTTCTTATTCTTAAAAGATTCTTTCAAATTTTTCTAATATATATATATATATATATATATAATAATTAAAAAAAATTGATTTATTTGGTCTTCCTCTTATTATTTATTTATTTTCATTTTATTTAATCATAATATTTTTTTAAAGACTACTTATTTTTTAATGTTCAAACTTTATCTAGACAGAATAAAAAAAATATTATATATATATATATATATATTAATTTAATCAGAGAATATAAAATTTAAAATTTTTTAACTTTTATTTTCAAAATAAGGATAAAATAAATAATATAATTATTTAAAAATAGAGATGCTACAGACTTCACGATAATGAGAAACAAACATCCAAAATTTAAACTAAATATTCTTTAAGTCCTAAAATATTAATACACAAATGATGCTATAAATAATATAGCTTTATTTAAACATAAATAAAATAATTACTTTGAAGTTTATTAAATAATTTCTGAAATTACCCTCAATTTTATTTATAAAAATGACACTCAAATAATTTTTTAAATTACGCTCAAACATAAATTAAACAGTTTTTCAAATTACGCTCAAATTATTTTTTAAATAATAATTTTAAATGTAAAAGTTCTTTTTCTTTTAAAACTCTAAACTGGTCAACGTAAAATCACAAAAATAGAGATTCCGTTCCAAAATTCATTCTCCTCTACAAACCTTCACATTCTTCATCTAATTTCTCACTTATATTTCATTCCTTTCGTGATCAAATGTCGGGATTGTGATCATCATGGGATCCTATTCAAATCCAATCGAACAAAATCTTCGTTCAGGTAAGTCAAAATTTCAACCTCTTTCAATACCCAATTTTGTTTTGGTAGTGCATGCAACCTTGGATTTGCATGTGCTCCTAGAATCAATGTTTTCACTCTTTCTTAACCAGTGGCCTTTTGGTTCAATCCAATCATTGTTATGTTGTCTCTAGGTTAAGGCTTGAGGATTCTTAGAGTTTTGGGCTGCCTTCGAAGGTGAAGGAAGTTAAACCTTACTTCTTGCATGATGATTTTGTTTGAATATTTGGTTGTGTGTTAATGCTATGTTTGGTAGCTCAAATTGATCTATTGATGTTGTTTTTTGTGGGTGTGAGATGAAAAATCTGTAATTTCATGTTTAGGTATGTATGGGTTAGAAAAAATTTTGGGTTTTGTTGAATGCATGTGCTTTAAGATAAATTTGATGGAAATTGAGATTGTAACGTGTAATTGGAAATGTTTTTGACTTATATGAGGCTTAAACTAAGTTTTAGGTTCATTTGACACTGTCAAAATGCAAAATTTGTGTTTCTACGTTATGCAAACTCGTTGGGCAAGCCTATTGTTCGCTGAACGAGTGACAAAATTAATTTTGGTAGAGTTTTTCCTTCTAGACGAGAAATATTCTCGCTGGGTGAGCAATCCTCTCGTTGGGCGAGTTGAAATGTTTACAGCGGGTCCCACACATATGATGCTTTGTTTTGACTATTGTGATCTTTGTTTGAAAGTCTAGAGTAAGTGAAGTTTTTCTTGTAAGGTTTCCGTAGATTAGGTTGTTGACAACTTTGACCTTTTTCACTTGTTTAGTGCATAACTTTTTCTATAGGTATCCTATTGGGTTAATTCTTTTTTGCATTAACTTGTTGATTCAATTATCTTTAATTTGAATGCAAGAACAAAATTTTGGATTTTTGTAAAAGTTGCAGTTTTATTTTTAAAACCCCCAACCAAATTGCATACATGTTGTTAAGTTATTGTGTAATATACTTGGTGATTATGTGAATGTCTAAGGATGATATGAAATTTTAGAATATAATGATGTATGAAACTGTGATGATGATGACTTTGTCAATGGATATGTGTGTTGTATATTGATGATATAATGTATGAGACTTGTTTAACTGTGAATTGATAATGATGAATGGATCTTCAAGGGAAAATCCTTTTAAAGTATGTGTGCTTTGGTGTACATTGATGTAGGACTCAGAAATGGAAGTTATCTTGACATTCTACTGATAATTCATACCATGTAGAGGAGAATGGATTAGGAGTTGAGAGTAGCAAGAGGTCTTGGTCGAAAGAACACTTTGGAGTTCTAGGGACTTGTATAGGATTAAGCTTGTGGATGAAGGTTATCCATCACAAGTGTTAAAACTTCCAAGTAGTTCTACATTAATGTTGCTTATCCAGATAACTAAGTTTAATGGATCTTTTATGATGTCATTTATGGCTTTAATGATGTGAATTACTTAGTTTCCTAATATAATTTGATTCATGATTTACTTAGTTTCCTACTATAAGGCGCTCAGTGCCCAAAATTATGAACTGAATGGCATTCAACACCAAAATTTTGACACTCAATGCTAGAATTTACGAACCGAATGACATTGAGCTCTCTCTTCCTAGTGCTCAGCGTTGGATGCATGGTTCAAATTTTATTTTTCTTCTTACTTCTCTAGGTTGCCAACTTCTTTGGTTTAAGGAAAAAACTTCCAATCACTTAATTAGACACAAAAAAGGGGGATTAATTGTATAATTAGTTCAATGTAACCCAAAATGTATTTATTTACAGAAGCAAGGTAAAATTGATGATTAAGTAGGTCAAGAATTCAATTCTAAATATGTTGATGCTCTTCAGGATGTTTTCTTTCCTTTTGTGATTCAAGTCAAATTTGATTTGAAGTATGCTCTTTCTTCAACGTTCATAATTGTGTTGTTAAGGAAACTTTGTGCAATATGCTTCTACATTTGAATTGTTATATCAATAAGATTTCACATTCAATCAAATAGTTCATTCATCAATCATTTCCTAATATTCATTTGATTCAAAAACTTTATTCTTTTAGAATGTAATTATCACAAGATAATTTTCTTAAATGTTGTAGCTCATATCATTAATTCTTTGTTTCAAATACTTAGATCAATATGTCAATTCATATGATCATTCAAAGAATAAAGCATTCATGATATCAAAGAGCATTATCATTTTTTCTACTTGTTTAAAACTTTTATCGGTTTAGTCATATGATGCTTTGTGTTACTTAGGTTTTCTAACACCTTGTGTTACCCAAAGAATGAAGGGTTGTCTAATGACTTGGGTTATCTAATGCTCAAAACCTGGTGATTATAGTTTGTGTACTCATCTAATTCTTGGACTTGGCCTTTGCATTTACTAGACTTTTTCCTTTCGTTGATATATGGATATTAATCATTAAGTACATAACATATATTTTGATCTTCAAACCATATTGATCAGTTAATCAACCTCATTATATATGTCAGACGTTCTCTCTAGGTCGTCTAACACATGTTCACTTCTAACCAAAGACATTATACTTGACATTATCACTATTTTTATTTTGTTTATTTTTATCTTTCATTGGTATTTTTATCATTCCTTTTTAAATAATTAATGTTTTTATTTAATAAATTAGAAAATATAAATATCTGGTTATTTTTTGTGTAAATATTGTGCAAATAAGTGGAAATCACTAAAGATCAAAAAATATGTCACTAAAACCAATAATCAACAAATTATGTTACTTCAATTACAAAAATCAAATAAATGAGAATCACTGAATAGAATTCTTTGTCAACAGATTTGGTTACTTCAATTACAAAAATCACGTACAAATTTCAAGCCTAATCAAATTCAAGCAATCTTACCCATATTCTATAAATAGGAGGCTTGACAGAGTTAGAGCGACACAACCCATTTTAGATGAATACATAACTAACACTAATGGGTGAAGACTCATTCTAGAGGCTGGAGACATTCATTATTATTCATTACTAATGTATAGAATGTATAGGAGTAATTAACTCCCTTATTCACGGGGGTTAGATGTAATGCATCTTCAATCTTTGTGATTTCTACTATTCAATATATTTCTTTTCCATTACTCTTGTGATTTATTCTCGATCTTAACTACATGGATTGATTGATTTCATATATGTGGATATCTAGTTATTGGACACGATGTCAGAACCTACACTAGGATAAAACAACTAATTGATTGAGCATTTAGACATAGAGTTCATTGTTGGCTATTCCTAACATCCGAATTTAATGCTTAATGCAAACTTTTAATAAGAAAATATCTAAGATATTAGGGTTCTTATTAATAAGTTTAAACTTGTCTCTAAGAAATTAGGACTTGTCACATGTAATGTGAAGGCAAGAGTAAGAATTTAAAGTAAATTGTTTAGTGTTTTTATATTGATTTGGTTCATGAAATCTAACCGCAGTGGAGTATTTACCATATAGTAATTTCATAAATTTGATTGTTTTATAAGTTTTAGATTTATTTCATACACATCAATAATTTTCATTCTTTTAAAGTTCTTAGCCTTAATTAGTGAATAAACATAATTTTTCTGAACAACGTAAGTCTTAATGGGAAACGACATTTGGACTTATCCACTTTATTACTTGTACGATTTGTTACATTTGTCAATTTTTAAGACCTACTCATATAGTACAATGATTGTTTTCTTATCATCAAAACCTTATTGGTTAGCGAAACTCGTCTACTTTAATAATAACATGCACAACTACAAGTAATGTCTCTCCTAAAAAAATGCTTAGGCTTTCAACCAAAGTCATGTTCATCATCTTTGCTAAACCATTCAACTGAGGAGTTTTAGGAGGAATATTTTCATGTTTGATACCATGCTATTTGCCATAAACATCAAAGGGTGCACGATACTCACCACCATTATCATTACGAATACATTTAAGCCTTTTACGTAATTGCCTCTCAATGAAAGCAAGAAATTCCTTGAACTTCTCAACTACTTGATCTTCTCGTTGAAATGCATAAACTCAACTTCCTGAAACAATCATCAATACAAGTAATAAAGTAAAGTACACCACTATACGACTTTACCTTCAATAGGCCACAAACACCCAAATGAACCAATTCAAACAACTCTGACTTCACTACAAGAAATGTAACCTTTTGTGACAAACAAATAGTGCTAAGGATAAATTTTGTCACTATTAATATATTAGTTGTGAAAATTTTTTTATTTGTTACAAGTATTATTTATAACAGTGACAAAAATGAAAAAACAAATGTCACATTAAGTTTATTATAAAATTAAAATACATCTTACTAATTTGTAAATTAATAATTATTATTTATTAAAATACTAAAATCTTTGTTTGAATAATTTATATAATAAATTTATTTTATATTTAATAAGAAATTATATATATCTAAAAGAAATTAGATGTGAAATTTTTTTTAGTTATTATTTTATTTAGTTTAAATGGAACTAATAGCTATAAATAAAATATTGTCACTATTTACATGTTAATTGTGACTAATTTATATTTATCACAAATGATAAAATAAAAAAATGTCACAATAATTATATTTCAAAAAAATAAAAACTCATATGTTACAAAAATATTACATTATAAAATTAGTTTTCTTGTAATAAGAATACAATTAATATAAAAATAGAATAAATAGAATAAACATAATTAATAATAAAGTTTGTGTTACAAAATTATATAAAACAATAAGCAATTATCATCACTATCATAATATCATTTTCTTCATCCTCTATTAAATCAATATTTTTATCATTGCTTTCTTCATCGTCATTGTCAATAACTTCCATAGGCATCATTGAATTTCCATCAGTTGTGGATTGGGTTAGGTCTTTTCTATCTAAAACAAACTCGTGTTCTTTATCAAACACATTGGATATAAATGAGAATGAGCCAATTTCTTCATTTTCTTAGCATGCTTCATTTATAGCTTCTTTCGGCATATCATACCAATCTCGAGGCTTTGTTTTCACTACTACAAGCCAATTCGGGTCTTTGGTATCTTTAACATTATACACTTGTTGAACTTGGCTAGCTAAGACATATGGCTCATTTGTTTTCAACTTGCGCTTACTATTAATAAGAATAAATCTATTATTATCTTCTTTGTATCCTCTCCCTTTAGAATACACATCCGACCAATCACATTTAAATAAAATGACATTATTTCCACCAGAGTAAATTAATTCAATAATATCTGTTAAGATGCCAAAATAATCCAGGTTACCTGCATTCTCGTCACCTTTAACTAAAACTCCACTATTTTGTGATTTCAAGTACATATCTCGATCCTTTACATTAAACCTCCAACCATTTACGAAACAATTTGTATATCGAAAAACACGTGAATCTGGTCTAGAAGCCAAGTGAAACAATGACTCATTTTTATGCCGCCTTCTCTTTTCAAACGTGCAACCTGATAAAAAAAATTATAAATTTGGTTGAGTTATATAATAACAACCAAGCAAGTTTAATTGATTCTTAAATATTTTTTGAACCACTGAAAAAAGTCTTTTTGATGTTTTTGTTCCAGATTTTGAGTTTGTTTTCTCCAATTCTTGTTTATGTAGTTTGATAAGTGTCAAAAATGAGTAATTTTCATATGAAATGAGGGCACTTATGTTCTTAATTTGTGTTTATATCATGATTGATTCTCCCTAAATCTAGAAAAGAATGAGCTTCCAAGTTTTTGTTGAAAAGAAATCACTTGATCCCTATTTTGTGTAATTTTCAGGTAAATTATAA
>Ga0214544_1007920_pt1 | contig 18219 bp, 11 predicted proteins | sample CNSS3metaG_FD_160074 | JGI IMG/M metagenome (GOLD analysis project Ga0214544, IMG submission 160074) | Root nodule microbial communities from cowpea collected in UCLA plant growth center, Los Angeles, California, USA - CNSS3 | ecosystem: Host-associated > Plants > Roots > Nodule | place: USA... | reverse complement strand
AGTCTTGCAGCTTTGTCTAAGTGTAATTTTTTCTGAAAATGTTTGTGGCCAATTTCTAAGACTTTGTGTCTGAATCCATCACCGACAAGATTTGGTCTAATAACCTTGCCCTTCTGGTAGAACAACACGTGGAGTGCACATTTCATCTTAAACAAGCAGAACAATTTAGCCAACAAAGGTGTAGAAATTGAGAATATTATACCTATGGATGCTACTCCTCTTGGAGTTTCCATCCCGTGCTAATATCAAGTTGTGAATCAGAATAATTGGGCAAGAATGAAGATGAATTTAAATTGTCATACCTAGAGCAGGTATAAGAAGTTGTTATGCAATGTAGTTTGAGAGATTGTCATTTATGTACATGAATTTAATTGGTTGTCTTTGACTAGATGGGTTGGCTAGATAAATACCTCATTTGTTTGTACATAGGAAATAGAAGGTTTGTTTCATCTTTGTCGCATAATGAAGAAGAATCACTGAACAATTTGATTGTGATATCTACTATTTTATGGTTCAGGTTATGTATACTTCAATTTGTTTCTTTAATGCTGAAACTGGACTTTATCTAATAAAATAAGCTGGTTGGCTCTGTTCGAATATGATTCTCAATTTCCATTTTTCTTTACTAAACGTGGCAAGTTTTGTCCTAGTAATTTAATCTTGAGGCCTGAGAATGTATGCAGGGATCAGTGGTGCATGTGTTGCAGTGTCTCGAAACTCTAAAAACTCATTTTTCTTATAATGTTGCATGAGAAAATATCCAAAGTTATTCTAGAAAGCATTTCAAATCAAGTTGAAAGCATGAAAAATGTAAAGTTACAGTTCTTTTCACATTTTCGACTTTAGAATGTTAGGTTTTTTAATTGTTCTTGAATAATGACTATTTAACTATGTTGCATACCTGAAGCAAAACTATTGTTTCAAAGTTCATGAGGGATTATCGAACAAGAATACAAGCACTTGAGACCTTGACAGTAGGGACAACTTGGGTTTTTGGAACCCCATGCATTAATGGGGATATTCGGAACCCCATGCATTACTGGGGGTTTTCGGAACCCCATGTATTACTGGGGGTTTTCAGAATCCCAGGCATTAATGGGGGTTTTCAGAACCCCAAGCATTAACGGGGGTTTTCGAAATCCTCGGTAAGTTGTGCTATTTTCAGGGGTTGCTAAAAACCTCCGGTAATCCGTTAGTCACGCTTGCACTTCTGGGGGAATTTCAAACCCCTGGTAAAACCATTAGTGGGGGTTAAAACCTCCATAAACGTCAAATATAACCCCGCTAAAAACAATTATTTTTGTAGTGTCAACACTATTTAAATTAGTTATTTTCACTTTGTTTGAAATTTATAAAGGTTATGTATTGTATTTTTATTTGAAGCTATGGTTAAATATTTTTTATTAAATATTAAATTTTTCTTTTGTAAATATTTGCAAGTACCCATGAATATCCATAAATATTAAAAGAATATGCGAATATCTGCATAACAGATACCCGCACAGATATAGATACGGATACTGGACAAATATTTATCCAGATAGGGTATGAAGAGCTACTGCTGGTACCCTATCTACCCCATTGACATCCCTAGTCACATGATTTTAAACACACCACTCAACTTCTTATTTAGAAATTCAAATTCTTTTACCTCTTATAGTAATATGTTAGCAGGAAAAACAATACCTAACAAAATTACTAATGTACTCCCGTTTAAAATCCAAACAAAATTACTAATCTACTCGAGTCTAAAATTCTGCCAAACGTGCACTTTATTAGTTTTCGTGTCATTTTGTATATACTTTACTATTTAGTTGTCTATGATACCCGCACCACCTTTATTTATCCATGAAAATAAAATTATAAAAATAATTTGTATTTAGTTTTATAATTATAATAATAACAATAACAAAAATTTCATTATATTTTATAATATACACTAGTAAAAATAATAATTTTACCATATTCAAAAGGTTAATAGTCAAAATGTATTATATGACAAGTAGTTATTTCAAAATAACCACTCTCATGCATCAAATGTAATATGGTATAAATTATTAGTATGATTAGTTTAAAAAAAGTGATTAAATCAAAGGATTTTAACATATATAGTTAACGACAAATTTTATAGTCGGATTTTAAGATATCTAATTACCAACAAATTTTACCAACATATTTTAAAGTATGATAAAAAAATTACTTTTTAATTTTTACACAGGTTATTCAGTCAATCTACTTAATTTACCAACCCTTGACGAGTTAAGTCAGATTATAAAATTTTTAGCTCACCATAAAGTAGGTAAGGTTAAATTCACTTATTTTCAACCTAACCTGTGATAAAGTGGACTGACTCACTTTTATATCCCTTATTCATATATTTAAAGAAGAATGTAAGGTTATGTAATGTTGAAAGAATGAGCCAAAATAATATAAAAAAAAATAAAGAACTTATGAAAGATTAAGAGAATAAATATGTCGGTTGGCCCATTTGTATTCTGCAGCATAAATCGAAAATTGTGAAATTGGCCCTTTATAAAAGGGGTTCTCCCTACACCTCCAAAGTTTTATCCGGTAACCCAAAAAGAATTTTAATTTCAGCTTTGCCCTCACAATAGAATTTAAAACGTAAAAAGTAATTATTCTCTCTCATCTATTTATGACACAACTCAATTAAGGATGTCAAAAATATCCGTATTTGTGGGTATCCGTAGATAAAACCCGCAATGAGTAGGAAATAAATATTAAAAATGGATACCCGCTACTCGCAGGTATGGATACTTTTGATACCTGCATATTAACGGGACGTGTACGGGTATCATAGTATTCATACCCGTGGATATCTGTATCCGCTAAAATTTAATTCACAAAAATACCCTTATATATATATATGTGTGTGTGTGTGTGTGTGTGTGTATATATATATATATATATATATATATATATATATATATATTAGAGCTGTCAAAATGGGTTAGAACCCGCGAGCCAACCTGCTCATCACGGGTTCGGGTTGGGTTGAACTTTTTTTTAAAATTTTAATACGGGTTGATTTTTGACTCAGCTCATTTAGAACCCGGCTCATCCGGGTTGAACCTGTGGTGAGCCGGGTTGGCTCACCAACCCACAGATAAAAGGATCACACAAGTATTTTTATTTTTTCTTTATTAAGTTGGGCTTTACATTTAGGTCATGTTAGGTTGTTTTTTTATCGAACACATAAATAATTTGTAATTTTTTTTATTTTGGTTTGTATTTGGATTGTATTAAAGTTTATTTAGATTTTAATTAAAATTACAATTTAGTTTTGACTGAAAAAAATGAAAAAATAATATTTTTTTAATTAAGTGAACCCATGAGCCAACCCGTTTAACCCGCCAACCCGTGGTGGGTCGGGTCGGGTTCGAATTTTTTTGACTCGCTAAAAAGTGAGCCGGGTTGGGTTGGCTCACTAAATCATCACCGTGGTAGGTCGAGCTGGGTCGGGCCGGGTTACCCATTTTGACAGCTCCAATATATATATTAGTAAAAAACATTCTGACCTAATTTTTTCTAAGCTGCACATCTTGTCTTCTGTCTTCATTCTTCCAGCTTCAAGTATTGGTATGTTGTTTTCTTCCAAGTACACCCTTGACATTCTTTTCTTTCCCTTCTTTGAAATTGGGCATACACATCAAATCCTATATAGATAGTGACGTTTCTGGTATGCTTGTTGTCAAATGATTGAATCAAAATAATGTGACAGTTGAGGTTTATTATTTGAGTATTTTTCAGGAATCAATACGAGTAAGTGGGCTTGTTGATCAAAACTCTAATTAAAGAATTTCCATTGTGTTGAATGTCATTTTATATTTATTTTTATAATTATTTGGACTTGTATGGACTTGAGTTTGTTTGAACTTTATTTAAAATTTATGAGAGTGATATATTTTATTTTTATTTTATTTTAATTTATGATTAAATATTTATTTTTTAAATAATTTTGTAAATACTCGCAGGTACCCGTGAATACCTGCAGATATGAAAAAAATATATGGGTACCCACATAACGGATACTCGACAAATATGGGTACAGATACGGGGTGAATATTTATCCAGTGGATAGGGTACGGGGGAGCTACTACCCATACCCTACTCGCCCGTTGACATCCCTAGACCCAACCAACTGCACTCCCAATATTTACAGATGTCAACATCCGATTTAGACTTATATCGACATCTGCAATACAATTTTTCATAAAAATCATTTTTAATTTTTTTAAAATTAAATCAGTATTATATAATTGAAAATAAATTAACCAACTAATACACGAAAAACTTTATGAAAAATTGATTTATGCTAAACAAGAAGCATGGATGATCTTACTATAGATCTCCAATGACAGGCATAAGCAGGAAAAAATACGGGTTGGTTGTGGAATTCCAGACAAATAAATTCTTGAATGACCATAACATTAATAATATATATATATATATATATATATATATATATTCTTTTATTTCCTTTGTTAAAAGATTAATTATTCTTTTAATTTAATTATTATTTCAAAATTTAATTTACTTTTTTAATGTATTATATGAAAACAAAATTAAAAATATTCATATATACAAATATATTAATATTTTATTTTATTTCTAAAATATGTGTTGAAAAGATTAAAAAATTAAAATATAAATAAATTTAAAAATAATTGACAGTAAAAAAAACTAATATCGACACCATATATATATATATATACATTTTCTTTTATGTTTTATTATTTTATTTTATTTATTTTTGATATTTTATTGTTTTGTTTGAAATTTATTTATATTTTAATTTTTAATACATAATTTAGAAAAAAATATTAATTTATATATATGTATATGTATATATTTTTTAGTTTAGTTTTTATATAATATATTAGAAAAAAAATATTTTGAAATAAAAATAAATAATTTTAATATATATATATATATATATATATATATATATATATATATATATATATATGATATCCACTCTCGTGTCTACATTTCGTTATCCTAGTTTTATCTAATTATTACTTTAAAAATTAATTATTTTATAAATTGTTTATCTTTACTCATTGTTTTAAAAACTTCTTTTGGTTTTAACCATTATTTAAAAAAAATTATACACATATTTTATTTTTCTAATTTTATATTTAACAACTATTTTAAACATTATTAATATATTTTTTATTAATCTTAACTCAAATTTTTACAAAGATTAAAAAATACGAACACATGTAAAATGTCTGTGTTTTCGTTAATATTTTATATATATAATTAGGAGACTGACCCGTGCGTACGCACGAGTATTATTTTATTTTGTATATTAAAATAATAAAGTGGTGAAAAAGTTATGTAATAAAATATCATTAAAATAAGGTTATATGGTCGTAAATGTTGTTATTAAAATAATGAAGTAGTAAATTTAAGTGATGCAATAATAATTTCAGTTTTAAATATAATAAATAGAAGGCTTAAATATACATTTGGTCCCTATTATTGTTGTTTTTGTTCAATTTGATCCCTACTTTCGTTTTGTGTTTAATTAGGTCCTCATTTTTGTCAAATTATGGTCAATTTGGTTCTTTTCACTAACGGTGTTTAAATAGTTAAGGTTTTTAAATAGTACATGTCACGTGTCAGCTCCTGATTTTTATTTTTCTTTAGTTTTTAAATTTTTTAAAATTTTTTAAACTTTTTTTAATTTCAAAAAAATTATCCACGTGTCAAGTCACAATTGTGACACGTGTCAATACTAGTGTCACGTGTCAATTTGTGATAGCATTATTTTTTTTTGTCCAATTTAATCTCTATATTCGTTATTTTTGTTCAATTTAGTCCCAATTTTTTTTAAAATAAATTAATTTTGTCCCTTTCTAATTGACACTAAATTTAATTTTTTTTACAAATTATATTAATATTTTTTCTAAAATTGACATTTTGAATTTATTATTTTTTAAATTTAATTATAAATTATTAAATTTAATTATAAATTGAATAAAATTCTTATATTTAATTGCTAAATAGAATATAATTATTTAAAATATTATAAGAATATAATTATTAATTTTCTTTTCTAATATTTATATTCTAAAATACTTTTAAAATTGATATATAAAAATATTTTACATATTCAAAATATTTTAGAAAAGTAAACTAATATTTGTAAAATTAACATTTAAATATAAAATATTTTAGATTTTAATATCTAAAATGCAATAAAAATATTAAATATTTTAAATTTAAATGTTAATTTTACAAATGTTAATATATATTTTTAAAATAATGAATATCGAGACTGAATTGAACAAAAATAACGAATATCGGGACTAAATTTAACAAAAAGAAATAATACAACCACAAACTGACACGTGACACTAGCATTGACACATGAACAATTTTTTTGAAATTAAAAAAATTAAAAAAAATCAAAAAAACCAAGAGCTGACACGTGACCTGTATTGTTCAAAAACGTTAACTATTTAAACATCGTTAGTGAAAATGACTAAATTAACTACAATTTGACGAAAATGAAGACCTAATTGAATGCAAAACGAAAATAAGGACCGAATTAAATAAAAATAACAAAAATAGGGAACAAATGTATATTTAAGCCTAAATAATTAAAATTGATATGAGAATATAGTTCAGTTAATTAATTTTATAAAATAATTATAATAGTATGTAACTCATGTGTGTATGCACTTTTTTTTGTTTTTTTTTTATTTGAAATCTTTTTCGATATAATAATATTATTACTATTATATTTATTTCACCATTAAAAATACTAATAATAATAATAATAATATAAATTTTAAAAATTTTAAAAGACTAAAAATCTTTTTAGCAAAGTATTTAGTATAACGTTTTTTATTATAACATCTCTATGAATAGTAATAATAATAATAGAAATGTTTATGTTATAAATATTAATGTCAATGTTAATACTAAGGCTAATGTTAATGATAATAATATATAATTATATATAGAGATATACATAAAAAACGAAACAGATAAAAATGAAAAGTAATTGAAATACGACCCCGTAGTAAATTAAATTAAGATGTGTGTCTAACTATAATAATAATAATAATAATAATAATACCATTATAATAATATCCCATAGTGATAAAAAATAATAATACAAAATTACATACATAAAGGATACACATTTTCTGTGTTCTCTTTTGTTTTTACAATTTTATTCTCTTAATTACTATTTGTTAAATTTAAATAATTATTCATAATAAAAAGTTATTTGTAAGTTTTATCATTATACTAATTTTAGTAACTATTTTTTTAACTCAAATAATTACACAGATATAGAGATAAAATGAACAACAAAACAAAGAAGAAGAGCAAGTAATTGATGTACGATCTCGTAGCAAAATAAATGTAAGATGTCAACATTTCCTTATTCTAGTTTTATCTATTTATTAGTTTAAAAATTAATTATTTTATAAATAGTTTATCTTTAATCATTATTTTAAAAACTTTTTTTGGTTTTAACCATTATTTAAAAAAAACTTTATACACATATTTTATTTTTCTAATTTTATATTTAACAACTATTTTAAAAATTATTAATTGTTATGAATTAATGGTTGTCCATTGATTTGATATAATTACTCATAGGATTGATAATGATATGATTCATTACTCTTTATGTAATATTATGTAATATTTTGTATTTACTATTTGATTTTATATCCTTTCTGGGTTACAATGTTGTATTTATAAATAAGACTCGTCCCATCAGTAATAACACACATATATACAGATGAGTTGTTCCCTATTCTCTCATTCTTTATTCTCTATTGTTTCCTTCTCTTCCCTATTATCTATTATTCTACTATTATCCACTTTATTTCATAACACGTTATCAGCACGATGCTCCAACCAATTGAGGACTAGTGGAAGATTTATCTCTCTAACGAAAGTGCTCTGCGTGTCTCAATCCAAGTTCTTTCTAATCCTTTCTCAATTTATAATTTTACCTTATATTCTTCCTCTTGTGATAAGAATTATTTAACTTTATCAATTTTTATCTTCGTCTTATTATTTTTATTTTTATTATGACGGTAATTATTATTATTATTATTTTTATGATGATGATTATTATTAATATTATTATTTTATGTGCTAGTTCTAAACACGCAAAACATTGCAAAATTTGGATTTGTGACCCTTGATATTACAAAGAAGAATTCCTTATATTGAATTTTAAATGTTGAAATACATTTAGATGCAATGGATATTGGGATACCATTAAATAAAAAAATAAAGCATCTAAACTACTAATTTGCTCATGCGACAAAAACATTGTGAAAAGAGATTTCACAAATATTATAAATTTATTTCATGCCTATGTGTGGCTGGCTGGACAAAGCAATAAAGCTTTTGATGAAAAATCATGAGATCCGCCTAAACTGCTCCATTCCCAAAAGTGAATGCAACAATAAATAATGAGAAGAATATAGAAACACACTCTGCTTATGAAGATGGTGATTCTGATTATGGCCATATGGATGCTACTCATCTTAATATTATTATTTTCTTTGCTAAAGAAAATGGAAGCATTGAAGCATTGATGACCTCATTGATTATGAGAGTGTTAGAAAAAATCTCATATTGATATTTATGTTTATATGAAAAACGAATGTTTGCACTAGTACCAAAGGATATATGTCTTATTGATAGTGCAACAACTTATACAATTCTCAAGAGTAATAAATTTTTCTCTTGTTTTATAATGCGAGACATCAATGTTAGTAAATATATTTGAAGACTCTAGAATAGCTATTATACTTCTACCAAGAAGTTGAAGTTGAATAGAAACTTATTAAGTTTCAAGGATATTTGTCTAATGGATATTATATTGAGACAAACAATGAAAAAGATATGAAATATCTTTATATCTCTACGATTGAGTTGAAAAAAAATGTATATTGGAGAAATTATCAACATTCTCTTATGGTTTGTACTACACGTATAGTACAGTTGAAATGATGTCATGGTAAACTAGAAGTTTACGAATCAAAATGAATGCCTTGTTTTTCATGATCAGTTGGATGATTTCTACTACACATATATTAGTACAATTAAAATGCATGAAGCATGGTAGGCTTGTTCATTCCAAAGACATGTTTGAAGCGTGGAAGACTTATTGGTTCCAAAGATAAAAAACTCTTGAATGAGAAAGGGAGCTAAAATGCAAAATGACCTAATCGAAAAGGTTGAAATCCTAAAAGATTCATTTGACATAATTAATGGTTCAGTTTCAGAAGAACCTCATGTACCTGAAATTGTTGAAAATGATGAGATCTCAATAAATTATGTCATGAATCATATAATATGGAACCAAAATGAAGTTAACATTGACAAAACTTTTACTTATAACATAGCAATGAATGCTATGAATGATAATGAGGATCAACAAACAATGATCATTGAAGATTGTCAACAAAGAAAAGATTGGCCAAAATGAAAATATGCAAAGAAGCATAATTATATTTGCTTGCTAAATGAAAAGTTTTTGGACATATAGTTCGCACACCTGAAGTTATGAAACTCGTTGGGTACATATGAATTTTTGCGCAAAAATCAAATTAAGAATGACGAAATTGTTAAATACAAAGCACAATTGGTTGCTAAAGGTTGTTCACAAAACCTTGTATTGATTTGTTAAAAAACATATTCACTAGTATTGGATGCAACAACATTGCAATATTCGATTATCCTAGTTGCACAACAAGGTTTGCATTTACATAATATTTTTATGAAAATCCTTGAAGGATTTTGTTTGCCTAACAAGAAAAATTCTAAAGAGGCTTATTCAATAAAATTGAACATGCTCTTTCATTGATTAAAGCAATCAGGACGTGTGTGGCATAACCATTTTATTCAGTACTTATTAAAAGAAGGATATAGAAATGATCCTATTTGTTCTTATATTTATATCATTCGTGGTCCAACCCTATGATCCTAACTCGCTCATAGTCCTGCCCTACAGACTCCTCATTTGTAGTAAAACATCCAAGTCTTCTCAACTTGGACCCTGGCACGCACGCAATCACCATACTAAGGATTCCTCGTCCAATAGTAGCCGACGGGAACATAACAATTCCTTACCCATCGTGCGCCCGACACATGTAATCACCATACTACGGACTCATCACCCATTAGTAGCCGACGGGAACTCAACCAGTTCCATGCCCATCATGTGTCCAACCACCAAGCACATCCCAGACCCCTATTGGACTTAGTCCTTCAAGCCCACACACCACAACACATGCATATACTTCCTATACTTAGGAAAAGTAGTCATTTCACACACACAAGGTCACACAAACATGAGAAATTGACATAAACTCGCTTAAGCCAGGGACACTCGCCCAAGCTAAGCCCTCATCCTGATCCTTACCCTGTTCTACCCGAACCTCATCCAGAAACTCATTAGTGATCCTCAACATGTTGCACCATATGTGACCTGCCTCCATATCTAATTCCAGATTCATATCTCGCAGCTTCTCGATCAACTCCAACTCCTTAATCATCATGGCCGACACATGAGCTTTCTTCCTGCTCAGAGCGTCTGCTACGACATTAGCCTTACCAGGGTGGTATAACAACTCAAAGTCGTAATCCTTTAGATATTCCATCCAGCGCCTCTGACTCATATTCAATTCCTTCTGATCAAACAAGTATTTTAAACTCTTGTGATCACTGAATACCTGAAATTGTGCCTCATACAAGTAGTGCCTCCATGTTTTGAGAGCAAAAACCACCGCCGCTAATTCCAAGTCATGTGTAGGATAGTTTTTCTCATGGACCTTCAGCTGCCGAGATACGTAAGCAATAGGTTGTTTCTCCTGCATCAACACACAACCTAGACCTTGGTGTGAAGCATCACAGTACACCTCAAATGTCTTGGTGGTGTCAGGAATAGCTAGTATTGGCGTAGTGGTCAATCTCTTCTTCATATCTTCAAAACAGACCTCACACTCGTCCGTCCAAGAGAAAGGTTGGTCCTTTCTAGTGAGTTGAGTCAATGGACTCACCATCTTGGAGAACCCTTCCAAAAACCGCCTGTAATAACCCGCCAGACCCAAGAAGCTTCTCACCTCAGAAACTGTCTGCAGTCTCTCCCATTTCACCATTGTCTCAATCTTCGCTGCGTCCACCGCTATGCCTTGGGCTGAGATTACATGGTCCAAGAACTGTACCTCATCCAGCCAAAACTCACACTTTGACAACTTCCCATACAGTTTATGCTCTTTGAGAATTCCCAGCACCACTCTCAGATGATCTGCGTTTACATCCTGACTTTCAGAGTATATCAATGTGTCATCAATGAACACGACAACAAACTGATCCAAGTACGGTCGGAATATTCTGTTCATGTAGTCCATGAAAATGGCAGGAGCATTTGTCACCCCAAACGACCTCACTACATACTCGTAATGGCCATATCGTAACCTGAACGCTGTCTTCTGCATATCCTCCGGTTTGACTAAGATCTGATGATATCCAGACCTCAAGTCAATCTTAGAGAACACTGTGGCTCCCCTCAGCTGATCCAGAAGATCATCGATCCTCGGTAGTGGATACTTATTCTTTATGGTCAGCTTATTCAACTGACGGTAGTCAACGCACAACCTCGAACTACCGTCCTTTTTCTTTACTAGCAGTATCGGTGCTCCCCAAGGTGATGCGTTCGGCCGGATGAACTTCTTCTCAAGCAAATCTTCTATTTGCTTCTTCAACTCAGCCAACTCTGCTGGGGCCATTCTATAGGGCACCATGGACATTGGGCCAACTCCAGGGATGAGATCGATGGTAAAATCCACATCCCTACTCGGTGGCAACTCGGGTATTTCATCTAGAAACACATCAGCATACTCCTCCACTACTGGAATCACATTGATCTTCTCGGCGATGCTATTATTCTCTGCATTAGCCACTATCATAAAGTAAATGACTCTGACTTCTACTTCGTTTATCGCCCTCTGAACTGAGATTAGCTCCAATCCCTCATGTTCTGGGAATACCAAATTGCGTCATCCACAATCAATTATTATGTGATTGTTTGACAGCCAGTCCATCCCCAAGATTACATCCAGTCCCTCTAAAGGCAAGCACACAAAGTTCACCTTGAATCTGCGATCTGCCACTTCCATTGAACACCCAACGCAGACTGAACTGGTAGCCACTTGACCTGAGGAGGGAGTTGAAATAAGCAACTCACCCCAAATCGCGTTTCACCAAATTCAATCTCCCCACACAAGCATTAGCAATGAAAGAATGTGTTGCTACAGAATCAAACAACACCAAAACTATCTGACCAAACAGTAAGCATGGTTCTAGAATGAGATTACCTTATTTAGTAGCCTTTGTGGAGGTCAATGCAAAGACCCAACCAGCCGCTCTAGCTCTCTCTGCTGGCGATGTTGCTGGTTTCTTCGCGCCAGGACTCTTCTTTTCTGGGCAATTGTTGGCGAAGTGTCCCGGTTTGTCACATATGAAGCACTTGCGATGATCGCCTGACCCTCCTACGTCGCGCCAACTGAGGACAGTTCCTCTTCAGATGGGGTCTACCACACTGGTAGCAAAAGGGACCTTAGGATGTCTGTGGTATGCTATAAGGCTTTTTCATCTGCCTAGCCTCAGCGAAATTTTTCTGATGTCGGCTCACAACTGGACCAGGGCCCTTCTCAAGGTGCTCCACACTCTTGGCCTTTTCTACCAAAACAGGAAACTTTCTCTCTCTCAAAGGTGTTACCACCCTCTTCAGCTCAAGTCTGAGTCGTCGCTCAAACTTTAAACATTTCCACTCCTCGGTGATGTTCTGTGAGGAATACTTCGCCAAGTGCTCAAATTTGTTAACGTACTCCTACACTGTCATGTCTCCTTGCTGCAATGCCAGGAATTCAGCCTCCCTGTCCTGTCTTGTTGTATCTGGAAAGTACTTCTCCAGGAAACGAGTCTTGAAGTTGGCCTAAGACACTGGCTCTCCACTAGTCTCCATCTGTTGTTGCATGCCTGCCCACCAGTATTCAGCATCCTCATTCAGCAGGTAAGTAGCAAACAACAACTTCTGCTCATCTTCGCAGTTCATCACTTTGAAGATCTTCTCACATTTGCGGAGCCATGCATCCGCTTCATCAGCGGAGGCCTTGCTAGTGAACTCAGCTGGTTTGTGGCGCAAGAAGTTCTCCACGGTCGGCACCCTGATTGGTGCAATCGCCATCCACCATCCGGTGAATCGCCTTAGCGATGTCATCAGCGCCACTCCTCTTCCTCCTCCTCCTGTTAGCAGCCATAGCCTGGATACGCCACATTACAACTGTTAAAAATTAGTCGCTTAGTCAAACAAAACCACACACATCATTTCACATTCAACACATAAACATGCAACAAACAAACACATCTATAAGCTCACTCCCCACTAGCCCCAAAATATTTAAAAATATTTTTCAAACTTTTGCTCTGATACCAATTGTAACATCCCTAAGGAATATTACTAAATACCTCATTAAATAGAAATATGTTTTCCCAAAAACGCGGGAAAATTAAAAACTTTAATATACACGTCATAAAATCAGGAGTCCAAAATCATAAAACTGAAATAATGTTCAAATGGCTCCCACAAGATTACATATATATATATATCAAAAGTAAAATAACAACATATAAACAAATCCCCAAATAACCCATGATCTGAGTCTATGCATCTCCTGGCCCACCTGTCAAATCATCTATTCCTGGATAACAAGTTATCTGATCATCGCCACACACACACAGAAAGGGTGAGCTATGCACAATAAATAGAAATAAATACAAGAAATAAATATGCCGCCCATCCCAAAATAACATAAATATCATTTCATGCTTTTCAAATAAACCCAACCATGACCTCATAGTCCTTCATGAGTGATATACATGAACTAGGTCTTGGGACTTCCCTGTGCTCCCACGAAACTAAGTCATTCGTGGTCCAACCCTATAAGCCTATCCCGCTCATAGTCCTACCCTACAGACTCCTCGTCTGTAGTAAAACATCCAAGTCTCATACTAGGACCCTGGCACGCACGCAATCACCATACTATGGACCCTTCGCCCAATAGTAGCCGACGGGAACATATTAGTTCCTTGCCCATCGTGCGCCTGACACATGTAATCACCATACTAAGGACTCCTCGCCCATTAGTAGCCGACGGGAACTCAACCAGTTTCATGCCCATCATGTGTCCAACCACCAAGCACATCCCAGACCCCTATTGGACTTAGGCCTTCAAGCCCAAACACCATAGCCTGGATACGCCACAGTACAACTGTTAAAACCAATTCACTTAGTTAAACAAAACCACTAATATCTTACTTACATACAACTAAGTCACACACGCAATCAAACGGTAAGCTCACTTCCCAAAAGCCCCAAAATATTTTTAAAATATTTTCAAAACGTTTGCTCTGATACCAATTGTAACATCCCTAAAGAATATTACGAATTTTTAATAAATATAAAAATAGAAAAGATTAAATACCTCATCTAGTAAAATATCATTTCCCAAAAACATGGGAAATTTAAACAAAATTATAACTGTAACATAGTCCAAATGTTCACAATTATTCTATTACAAAATTTACCAAAGTTCAACATAATTAAAGTTAGATCAAAATCTTAAAACAAAACAATGCTTTCAAAAGCCCAGGTAGCCCCTACTCTCCGCCTCTAGACATCTCTTGGCCCACCTGTCAAATCATCTGCTCCCGGATAACGAGTTATCCGATCATCGCCACACACACACACAGAAAGGGTGAGCTATGCACAATATATATAAAAAAAGGATACATGAAGATAAATATCTTCCCCAACCCAAAATAACATAACTAAAATTCTCATACTTTTCAAATCAACCAACTATGACCTCATAGTCCTTCATGAGTCATATGCATGAACTAGGCCTTGGAACTTCACTGTGCTCCCACGAAACTAACTCATTCGTGGTCCAACCCTATGAGCCTAACCCTCTCATAGTCCTGCTCTACAGACTCCTCATCTGTAGTAAAACATCCAAGTCTTCTCAACTTGGACCCTGTCACACACGCAATCACCATACTAAGGACTCCTCACCCAATAGTAGCCGGCGGGAACATAACAGTTCCTTGCCCATCATGCGCCCGACACATGTAATCACCATACTAAGGACTCCTCGCCCATTAGTAGCAAACGGGAACTCAACCAGTTCAATGCCCATCATGTGTCCAACTACCAAGCACATCCCAGACCCCAATTGGAATTAGTCCTTCAAGCCCACACACCACAACACATGCATATACTTCCTATACTTAGGAAAAGTAGTCATTTCACACACACAAGGTCACACAAACATGAGAAATTCACATAAACTCGCTTAAGCCAGGGACATTCGCCCAAGCTAAGCCCTTAGCTTCGCTTAGGCTAGTTCACCTCGCTTGGGCGAGCTTAAAACAACAACAACATCATGTCATCTCGCTTAGGCAAGATCCCCTCGCCTGGGCGAGCAATAACATCGCTCAAAACCCCAACAACTTGTCGCCTGGGTGAGAAGTCACGCTCAAACCATCCAGAACTCCTCGTAACCTCGCCTAAGCGAGATCGTGTTTCGCTCAAACCCAACCCTGGTCGCCTAAGCGAGAGGGAGACGGTTGGGCGAAATACACAGAGTCTCGCCATTGTTCCATCACGAAAACAACCACACCTTACCCAAAAACCCGATAGATACTATACCACGCATTTTAACTCAACCATTCACATATTAGTTTACATATTGTTCCATCACGAAAACAACCACACCTTACCCAAAAACCCGATAGATACTATACCACGCATTTTAACTCAACCATTCACATATTAGTTTACATATTTGCATCTAGTGGAACTACCAAGACCTCACATTTATCCAATTTTAACCATGCAATTTCCCAAAACCCTCACTCTAACCATAAGTATACATAACATGTCTTCTCTTTTCCCATAATTTCGTCCTATTTCACCTCTAACAAGGTTTGAACCTATGACCTTCCATACATAAGGCCAAAGCACAACCACTATGCAATTCATATTTCGTGATAACCATTATAATCTTATGACTATATTATCACTCACAATTCACAATTACATTACCAATTAACAAAATAACAATAAATCAAATGACACACAATTGGCATACATAGGACTCGAACCCAAGTCCTCTCACACAATCAAAGTACTCTCCACCATTTGAGCTAGTACTTTTCCACGCTACATCAAACAATATTTAATGCCATAAAGGCTCTTTCCACCCGCATTTATTAATTAATTAATTTCACGGGTCTTACAATATAGATATCAAAAAATTCATTCATGTGAAAATATGGCAGGTCTATTTATGAAGTTTTTGCCAAGAAGAACTTTTGAGTAAATGATTCACAAGTTCGGACTCCGTCACCTTAATGATGTAAGTTTATATGAGAGGAAGAAATAGAATATGTGATAAACAATATTGTATTAAAGAATATAGGATGTTGTACTCTTTTTCCTTCACTAGGTTTTTTTTTATCCTAAAGGGTTTTTCCTAGTAAGGTTTTAACGAGGCACATTCTTTTATCAATGGACACCCAAGCGGGAGTGTTATGAATTAATGGTCGTCCATTGATTTGATACTATTACTCAATTACTCATATGATTCATTACTCTTTATGTAATATTTTGTATTTACTATTTGATTTTATATCCTTTCTGGGTTACTATGTTGTATCTATATATAGGACTCGTCCCATCAGTAATAAGACATACATATATACAGATGAGTTGTTCCATATTCTCTCATTCTCTATTCTCTATTGTTTGTTTCCTTCTTTTTCCTATTATTTATTATTATTCTACTGTTATCCGTTTTATTTCATAACATTATTATATTTTTTATTAATCTTAACTCAAATTTTTATGAAGATTAAAAAATACGAACACACGTAAAACACGTACGTGTTTTCGTTAATATTCTATATATATAATATGTCGAAATTTAGTTATATTTTAAAGTTGGTACTTTTTTTAGATGTGTTTATTAGTGACCAGGCCAAAATTAAAACAAAGTTGAAACGTTATTTTAGGAATTTTAGAAAAATTCGGGAGTTGTTGAAGAAATTATTGGAGGTGCTGATAGAAACCGCTAAAATTAATTAGGCCACATGTTTGACAAAAGTCCAATATACTTCTTGAATCTCGGGGAAAGGAGCTAAACGCACAGAATGCTCCAGTACATTAGGCCGTGGACCCAACCTCATTCCAGAAGCTTAGAGAGTTATGGCAGTAACTATGAACGAATGAGGCATCTTCTTGCATTTTTCGTTACATTGCAAATTTAGTTCAGAGTTCTTACAAATAAGAAGTAACAGAAAAACAATGCTGATGATGAATTATCGGATGTCACAAATATAAGCAGTAATTGAACATGAAACAACATTACAATATATTATATCATAAAATACAACCAAATCATAACAAGTTTCTGGAAACAACATTTTTCAATTTATTTCTTACATTAACAAAATATTCTAAATGACAAAACTAAATAAATATTTTGCCCTTGTGCAACCCAACATTGATTTCCTCCCAACATTGATTTCCTCCCTAATCCGAAGCGTGTAGAGCATCTGCAACACCTGCATTCTTTTTTTAAACAAAATTTAATTCGGTGCATTACAAGAAAAAGACATAATATATTTAAATATATATGTAGGAGTTTTGAAGTTGCAGGATTTTGGAATCACAATCTCAGCTAATAACATGAACTCTTTCGTTTTTGTTACTCAGAAATCCTTTAACGACGAATTAAGGACTAATTCTTCTACGTATTTAGTATCTAACTCTTTCATACTTTAGGGTTAATTTCGTTATCTGATTATATGCTTAAAGACTAAGGTTTTCTGTTAACCATGTTTTCCAATGGTACTAATCAAGTGTAAGAGATTTTTTTTTTTTTTCAAGAATTTAGTTCAGTCATTAATAATAAAAACAAGGAATATCATAAGGAAGTTGCAACATACCTTCTTGCCTCTGAGCTAGGAGGACTACTTTGTTGCATTCCCTATAACCATTCAAATATATAATTTATGAGTCTGTTCACAAATCTCATGTAATCCTTTCTCCAAGGATGCCAAAGTAGTATTGGCCCTAATAAGCCC
>Ga0214544_1007919_pt1 | contig 18219 bp, 7 predicted proteins | sample CNSS3metaG_FD_160074 | JGI IMG/M metagenome (GOLD analysis project Ga0214544, IMG submission 160074) | Root nodule microbial communities from cowpea collected in UCLA plant growth center, Los Angeles, California, USA - CNSS3 | ecosystem: Host-associated > Plants > Roots > Nodule | place: USA... | reverse complement strand
AATGATTATACAAACATGCTCAATGCTTCAGATGCTATGAAAACATGCAAGAACATGAAAAAGATGATTAAAACACAAGTTCTTGAAACTTTAAAATGAAAATGCAAGAGAGAAAGGTTAGAGAAGAAAGGACACCACGAATTTTTATACTGGTTCACTCAAACCTAAGCTACATCCAGTTTGTCAAGGCAACCTTAGCTTGACTTTACACTATTTCAAAAGTTTTACAAAGAATCCACCCTTACACTTCCAAAATATGCAAAACCACCACAAAAGACTCTTGAATCACACAAGAGTCACACCAGCACAGCAAGAACCCTCTTGCAGACCTGGAAAACCACCAGACACACACCCAAAGCTTGAGAAAGATCAAACCTTAGTGGTAGCACAACCTTGCCTACCACAAATCACTTTCTACAAGCTTCAAAACAAGCCAAAAGCTTCAAGAATTGATCCAAGATCAATCTTCAACAGCTGCAACACCTATGATCACGAAGGAGAGAGTTTCCACAAGTTTCCAAAACCAAATCGTGCTCTAAAATGATCAACTGACCTCTCTTTCGAAAATCACAGCTTTTATTGTCAAACTGTTACGAAATTCAACAGGTTAATTTTCAAATCAATCGGTTGATTTCACTTGACTTAAGTGAAATCAGTCAATTAAAAACTAAATCAACTAATTAAATTTGTTGCAGTTAAGACTACTGCAGCCAACCTTTTAACCTGTTAAAAAACCATTCAACAGATTAAAAGAGACATTTTAACCTGTTGAAAAACCATTCAACAGATTAAAAACATAACAAAGACCAAACTACATCTAATTAATGCTTTAAGGTCTACAACATGAATTACAAACTACAAGTACACTTTCTTAATGATGTAACTACATGGAGAGCACATGTTTCAGCTTTGATCACCATGGATATCATCAAATCACCTTTCCTTCATCAATGTAGGCTTCATTCCAATGTTTATGGCTTCAAGATAGTTCAAAAGAGCTTCATTCAATCTTCATCAAATCTTCAAGAAGCAAACCACCTTGGCTTCTCATGTCAACAGAAGAGATGTAGCATCTTCGTTCGTGAAAGGTCACTATTACTAGCCACTGCCAAAATCGGTTGCTAAATGAGTTAAATTAGTGGTAAACACCCTTAGCCGTCACAATAGTCACCAAAAGTAAATAGTGACGCAAATCCTAGTAGCAAAACAGTTAGCCACCAAAATTGGTGGCTAAACAACCACCAAAATTATGGTTGCTAATTAGTCACTAAATGTTTTGGTCACCTTCAAGTATTGAAGACCAATTTAGCAATCAAAATTTCGGTTGTTTATTCGGTTGCTAATAAGAATGAATTTTAATTTAATAAAATATTTTTCGATCTCTAATTGTAACATCCATACTTGAAATTACTTTAATAAAATAAATAATTTATAATTAAAATTTGGATTGTCATAATTTATTATTCCCAAACGCGGGAAAATTTAAAATTTTTCAAACGCGTAAGAATTCAAATTCACAAAATCCAAATCAGTTATACAAGTTTTAAAAACAAATGGAAATAAATACTACAATCCTAGACAATCATAATAAAACTCCCAATAGTGCCCCTCTCTCCGTCTCTATGAGTCTCCAACATCACATGGAACATCATTTACTCCCTGTGACAAATCAAACGATCATCATTGTAAGACCCAAGAAATTTAATTAATTAAATAAATAAATAATAAATGTGGGTAGTGGGAGCCTTTATGGTATTTAATGCTGACTTGTATGACGTGGAATGGTACTAGCTCATATGGTTGAGAGTACTTGGTTTTGTTGAAAAGACTTGAGTTCGAGTTCTATGTATGTCAATTGTGTGTGGTTTTATTGTTTATTATTTTAATAATAATATGTTTGGTCATGGCGAGTGATATGTTTGACTGAGAAAAAATATTGTGATTTTGGGACTTATTGGGTTGGTGTGAAAAAAGGATCTAAGGAAGTTTTCCATTTTGTCCACAGATGAATTGGCTGTCGATTTTGTTTTTTTTTTTACCGTATTGTTAGGTGTATGTGTATTTTTATTATCCATGATAAAGTTGGGCAACTGATTATATTTCCTTTTTCTTATGAAGCAATTTGTTGGTGTGGTTTTATCAGTTTGCAATAGTTTTATAAAGCAAATAAAAAAACAATATTTTTCCTTTCTTCTAGTGTTGGTGTGACGTAAAGGGATAGAGTAGTGATAATAGCTTTATATAGTCAAATCATACTTTAGAATAAGTGCAGTAGTGTTATGTTAGAGAATACTATTTTTCTAATGGTATTGTAATCCAAAATTTAATATGTGTACCATGACAAATTGGAGATATAAAATATTATAATTGTTAGATAGGTGGTCATGGGTTAGGAAATTAGGAATGATTTTATGAAACCATAAAGCCCTAGATGAATATGGTGGGATGGTGTAGTGCTATTTTGTTTTAAAATATAATCTTGAAGGTACTGAAATAAGAAGGAACAAGGTTGATTGATGTGTGAAAGGATGTTTGTAGTAAACATAGCTTGAAATCATATGTTAGAATCAGTAAAAATAATTTGAGTGGGTGTAGGTAAATCTATGCAATTGTATTATCCTTGGGCTATTAAGTGGACAAATTTGGAGATAGGTAAAAAAAGAATTGGCTAGAATATATTTTCTTTAAGAAATACGCAATGGGCAGTGGTGTTAAGGTTTGGAACTTGAAATGATAAAATTCTTGGGATAGGAAAATGCATGTTCTTATTTAACCAAATCGTCGTTAGCCTTGGTTACAATAGACTACATTTAGACCATTGTACTTATTATAATAGGTTCGATGAGGATGATTTTACCATATTGTTATTATGTATGGATGAGGAATTGAAGACACAATTAGCTAGGGTGCTTGATAAGACAGACTAAGAACTGACAAACAATATTTTTGGAATGAAGATTCACTAAGATAGAAAAGATAGGGAGATTTTCCTTTCTTAGAAGAAATACTTAGTGATAATTTATCCAACACTTCAACGTGCAAGATTGCAAACCAATCTCTACCCACTTCCTATAAATTATTCCTCATATTTTAGTCCTATGGGTGTCGAATATGGTTTGTACTTACTATTTTGCAAATATCATTTGAGTTGATTGTGATGTCATGTGCGAATCGAACTTAGTCAAACCAGCCTTCCACATTCTTACCTAGGAATTGTAGGTATTAGGTCGGCAAACTCAAGTCCTAAGGCTAGTGTACAAAATGTTTTCATTTTTTCCTCTAATAATGAATAACCACCTCGAGAGAGTATGTGTCGTGTATCATTAAGCCTTTGTCTTTCTTGAGTTGTTGTCCTTTTTTCCTATCATACATAACATTATTTAATAAATTTAATTCAAAAATGTGTGACTAGTGTCACTATTAACAAATTTCATAAACAAGTATGCCAATCCTTAAACTCTCTCTACATGCACGAAATTGCATCCAATCCTCCTTAGAGATTGAATACTTGATACAAGGAATGTCGTGCTGTCTGTCTCCAAACACATGTAGACGTGTGAATCTTGCATTGAAGTCCCTCCATCTGGCGCCTATGTGAAATAACACCTTCTTCCAAATTCGCCTAGTGTTCGAAGCAATCTCAAAATTGTGTTGTTCAAAAAAACAAATATGTTATGTGTTAAGTAAGATAATAAACAATATAGTGGTTTAAAGGAAGCATACTAGAACATCCTACCGTAGGAGGTTCTTGTCGACCTCTACGACGTCATCCCATGAAGCAATCACAATAGGGAATTTTGTTTTGACCAACATCCCTATATAGCTACGATAATCTTTTTTCCCTGGGCCATTGAGATCACCTGATCGAGGATTAATATCGACCAACAATTGAGTCACAAATTTACTGGTACCGCTCTTTCTTGACCTAAAGGTCGTCATACTTGAAAACACATCGTTAGAACATGTTAATAAGGAAAATGTACTCAATTACATCTACTATATTACACAAAAAATAGAAAATTATAAATGTGAAGATATTAATAAATAAACATCTATTAAGGTATTGTTTTCTCCCATATGCCTTTATTATGATCACTTCGAATAACATGGATGTCATTGGTTACGTCATCAACCTTGTCTTGAATGGTTCTTGATGAGAAAGACACCGTCTCAAGTACATCAAGATAATCTTCATCATTATTTATGTGCATGCTTCTTCCTTCTAATACAATTGACTATTTCTTGATCAATTACATAAATAATTTGTCTTGCTTGACTAGCCATAATAAATGGTTCATTCGTATAACTCATCTTGTTAAGATCCACCAAAGTGAAGTTGAAATCATCTGCCCCCACACCCGAATTGTTATAAACTCATTTACACTTGAAAACTAGCACTATAAAAGTTACATAGTCAACTTCCCATATTTCTTGTACTATCCCAAAGTAATTCATGGATGTCGTAATTGGATTTTTGTCCTTAGAAATGGCAAAATGTACAACTTCAACTTGAAGCTTAACCCTACTATTTTGAACTCTACTTTTGTCATCTTCCATCTTTGAATAGAAACAGTAATTGTTGATGTAGTACCCGCCATATGTGATCACATCGGTGTTCGGTCCACGAACTGGCCTCAATAGAGTTTCAGAAGCATTTGGAATCGTGTAAAAGTTTTTCTTAAACCATGATAAGAAAGTTTTGTTATGTTCATTAAGTGCCAATTATTGCCATGAAATTTCTTTTTTCCATATTCTTGTTAATTAAATCACAAAATTTTTCCATATTCTTGTTAATTAAATCACAAAATTAGTTAGAAAGGATAAATGCATTATTTGATATGTAAAGCCATTTAGCCAAATAGCTAACCCAGAAGTTTCTTATCTATTGTTACCCTCTTTGAGCCCAATTTTTTCATTCTTTACCCTTAGCTTTTTAAGAAAATATTTCTTGTCCTATACCTTAGCACAGAGAATGAGTACATGTTAAGTGGAATAAAGGTATGTGATGAGATCAATTTGGGGTAGGGTGTAAACACCCTACCACATGTCAAGGTATGAGATTGAATAAGCTTCGGGTAGGATTTTATGAAAACCCTACCCTAAGTGAATAAGTTTAGGGTAGGCTTTTGTAAACAAACCCTACTCTACGAAAGTTAATTAGTTTACGGTAGCCTTTCATAAAAACCCTACCCCAAGGAAAAAAAGAGAGGAAAGTAACAATTTTATGTGATAGAAAATGGTTATGTGAAGTACATAAAAAAAAATTGGAGTGTTTAATTGTTCCATTTCCATGGCTTGCTAAATTCGTATCTTGACTCCTTGATAAAAAAATGCAATGAAGATTTGAGGTTATGCTTGTTTTGTGAAATCTGCCATGTCTTTATCTTGAATTCTTGGAATGTTTATGATTCATCTGTTTATGCTTAATTTACAGATTAATTGCATATGTTTAGGCTTGGTTATGTTCATGCTTAATGTGTATAGCTTGGTTGTCAGGAATTCATGGATGTATGCATTGCTTAAAAGTAGGGAGAGGTGTTAATTTGGTGGCCTATGATAAATGAATGTGTATTTGAATCAAGGAAATCAATATGTTTTAGTCACTATTGCATTTCATTTAATTTGTTGTAAGCATTTGAATCTGCCAACCCCCCTAACTTTATGATGAATGGAAATTTGGAAAGCTTTGAATGATAGGTTTGGTCACTGGGAGATGACCTTGGTTTAACTACTTAGTATTACATTTAACTGTTTTATTTTCATTCAAAGTGATTTTTAGTGTTGTTTTGTTTTGTGTGTGTTGTTTCGTGATATGTTGGGTTAAGTGTGGTTGAAGTTGATGTGCATTGTTTAGTGTTGTTATTGTTCTGTTCAATGCTACCATTGTAGTGCTTGTGTTTCAGTGAGTGTGTATTGCTGTTAGAGTCATTGTAGTAGTGTTTAATAGTGTTTGTATTAGGAAATATGTGTAGGTTTTAGCAAAATTTCAAACAGTCATAACTTTTGCTCTAGTATCCAAACAGGGCAAATGTTATATGCATTAAGAGTATAATTTAATTTTCTTTGCAGAATCTCCAAATAAAACCGTTTTCCTATTTAACTTATTTTTTCTTGGTTTTTTCCTATTTTTTAGTCAAACTTTGTGTGCTTTATTCGTGTAGTCAGGATTCAAATTTGGGCTTCAATTTTTTTGTGACACTTGTTCATGATTTTAGGATTTTTGTCAAAAAATTTCAAGCCAATCTGAGGTACTTCGATTTATGTCATTTTTGCCCTTGGTTGACTTTTTGTTGACTTTTGCTGTTTTGGGTTGACTAGTACATGACTAGGGAGAATCCTAGTATTTTAACATCATTGGATCATGAAATTGATAGAACTTCCATAGAGGCGTTAGGCATAATAGGAATCCATATTTGCATCCTACATATTCTATGACTTTTCCTAATTCACTTGATACTCCAATTTTTGTGCATTATGATCATTATGAGCATACTAAGCATTTTTTTTTTGACTCGTAGTTACGATTAGATAACATATTTTTTTATGGAAGCATCTTCTTCAACAATTCTAACAATTTTGTGAAACTTTTATCAATGGAATAGACAAAACCAAGTTCAAATTGTATATCCTAAGGTGAGATATCATTTAATTCTTAAATTAATTATTTTATGTGCAAGTTATATGATATGAATTTGTCTTTCTTTTATTATAGTGCAATATGTAACACCCCGTCAGGATATTACGAATATTAATAAAATAAAGAAAAGTAATTAATTGCACTGCATTTAATAATAAATCATTTTCCAAAAAACACGGGAAATTAAATCTTTTTATTAATTCCAAATATAACCAAAGTTCATAACCATAAAAACTGTACATAATTAAAAGGCCTCTCATCAAAGTTTACAAAATATTTCAAAGCCGAATAATATAAAACTCCCAGGCTTTTCCCCTACTCAACGGCTAAGCCTCACCAGCTCCACCTGCAACATCATATGCTCACGTGTACCACGTACACGATCATTGCCAAACACAAGCAGATAGGGTGAGCTAAAAGATAAAAGATAAAAGCACACCAAACACACATATATATGTATAAACAAATAAATACACCAATAACACAAACTCTTCTCTTATCCCGCATGGCCACAACCATATATGATATCATTTCATTTCCCAAAGAACTTCCCCCTTTTCTATCACATGGCCACAACCATGCATATCGATGCACCTCGCGGAAGACTTGTTACCTTCCTTCCACATGGCCACAACCATGTATATCAATGTACATCAAGGAGACTTGTTCCAGCTCTTCCACATGGCCACAACCATGCTAGCAGTGTTTTACATCTTCTATTAAGTATCTCAAGGCGTCTTGCTGCCACACCTATCGGCCACAATTGATAGAGCACGTGCGGGGACCATGCTACGGATCACACACCATAACGTCAGGTGGAGTTCCCAAATACGAACATAGTCCGTAACATCCCAGGACTACCAAACTCGTCAGTGAATCACTGAGGAGCGCAATCCACAACCTCCAATAGACACGAAATCTCGCCTAAGCGAGGCACACTCGCCTAAGCGAGATAGCCTGTCGCCTAGGACCAGTTTCCCTCGCTTGCGCGAGATGTGCGAACAACAACATGATTCAATTCGTTGTTATCCTCACCTAGGCGAGCCTGCCTCGCCTGAGCGAGAAATGTAGACTAATGCACTGTGACGCAACAGACACCAACCAAAACAGGCACAATTCGCATTACCACTCATACCAATCAATTTGAAACATTGTACCAAGCATGTGAGTGTATTATTGACACATTATATACCCAAAACCCAAAGTTTGCATATTAACAGTATAATTCATTGTAGGAATTCCATATACACATTTTAATTTGTTTAAAATCTTCATCATATGACAATGCAACCCCAAATTCCCAAATTGTAATCATTGATGGCATGATTTCTAGGCACAAGACTCATCAGAACAGATGCATAAATATCTAGACAAAAATTATGGTTCAGCTCCCCTAACCTGAAATTTCCTTGCTTAAAACTTGAATTTGGGAGGTTCCTTTGATCTCCAATGACTGACCTTATCACCACTTTAGTTTCTTCTTTCTAATTCACTCCCAATTCTCTTTTCACTCTCAACTTTCGTTCTCCCTCTAAAGCTCTAAGAAAACAGTCTTTAAAAGACTATTCTCCTCTCAAAATTTGCCTTTCATAGGTCTTCTGCCCCCTCCTCTCCTCCTTTTCATATTCAGCCCACAACTAATTTTTAAGCAAAAGGAGTTAAATCTGACTCACCAAGGTTCGAAACCACGACCTTACGAATGCCAAATCAAAGCTAAACCACCAAGCCAATTCATGTTTCATGCCAATTCACACACGTTTACAATCATGTTATCACCCAACACGACCATGTATAATTTTAAAAATAAAAATAAGTCAACCAACACACTAATATCACACATAGGACTCGAACCCATGTCCTCACACACAATAAAGTACTCTCAACCAATTGAGCAAGTACTTTTCCACGTCATACCCATTAGAGTTTAATGTCATAAATACACTACCTCCCCACATTTATTAATTAATTATTTATTTAATTAATTAAATTCCGCGGATCTTACACAATAGGTAGATTAGTTTATGGGAATGGGTGTACTACGTGATGTATTTTATCAAAGCTATCGTTCAGGCACAAATTTTTTATAACTGGACAATAGTAAACACTTATAACTAGTGCATGAATTCTACAATTTTAGGTCCTCCACTACATAATAACATTGTTTGTTTAGGTGTTCAATGATCCATCACCATTATCAAAGGAGACCATTGCCGATATAACACACCAATGGGCAAGTTATCTCTTCCTACGTGGAGATTAGGTTTTGATTAGGTGTTGTTTAAATTATGTTTAGACTTAAAAGTTGAAGTTTGACTTTATTTAGACTACAAATTTTAAGTTTGACATTGTACCGCACCTAGTTGGCCTAAACCAAATAATAGTAGGTGCGTTACACCTGGTCAGCCTCCGTCGAATAATAAGTAAGCATCATGTGTATGCTAAAAGTACCCAGACCAAAACCACTAAGAAGCGACATTAATTAATAAGCCGAAAACAACCAAGAACTTAGTAAAAAACATAAACATTCTAGTACAAGTCACCAGTCTCCAACAACTGTACTAAGAGCCTTGGCTAAGGCCCAAACCCACCTACGGCCCAATCAAGGCCCAACCCATTACGTGGCCAGACATAATTAATGATCTATAAATACTTATGGACCCCACGAATTAAAGGTACGCATTCATTACTTCCTTAATCACCTGATTTGACTTTCTGAAGAGCTTTTACTGACTTGAGCTTCGGAGTCCCTTCTGCAGGTAACCTCTCTCGGGTCCAAGTAGACATATGCCAACCGGGAAGAGACCTACTGAGGAGATAGCGGATTATATGAGTAAGGTAACACTTGTGCCTAACTCACCTTATTTGTTCTCTGCAGAAACAGACATCTAATTGTTTATTTTTATTTGGAACTCTTTATTATGTACTTGAATTGAACAAATTGAAATAAGTATTTTGTTCTGCCAAATTTGTTGTATTTTAGGTTTTGGTTTTGTCATAAAAGAAAAAAAAATAGCAAAATTTAAGTTTGTTATGGTCACAACAAACTTAAACTCGCTCCCATTTTTAATTAAGGTGCATACACAATAACAAACTTACATTTCAAGTTTGTTGGTCAATAATAGGCTTAAACTGTAAGTCTCTTAACGAACAAGAGCCTTAAAACTTAGTTTGCTATTGATTGGTTAACACACTTTAAATTTAAGTCTACCGAATCTAAGTCTATTGTAAAACAGACTTAAAAAGCCCAAACTAAGAGACTTAAAAGTTCTAAGTAGTGGTGGTTTGTAAGCGGATGACTTCAAAAACCTAAATTCTATCATCAGTTACGAGACCGAAGAATTTAGATTTGGGGAAGGGAAAAAGGGTGAGAAGGGTAGCGTTGGCGAGGGATATAGGGATGTAGCCGAAGAAGGAGCGGTCGTTGTCATCATCACTAGAGAAGAATCATTGTCTAGGTTTCTATGCGGGTGAGGTGATGGCAGGGGAGATGATGTCGGTGGATATGGTGGTAGGGAGATCGTGGCCATGGTTGTGATGGAAGAAGTTGCCAATGAGCTTAAGGCAGGAGAGGATAATGAGAAAGGAAGATTCATGGTTGATGAAGGAGGTGACATGGGAGGATTGTCTCAATGAAGGTTATGAAGGACAAAGTTTTGAATAAGAGGAAATAATTAAAGCTTAGATTTAAAGTTTTTAGAATTAAACTAACTTACACAAAAAAAAAGTGGCTAACAGACTAAACTCTAACTTAGAAAAATATAGTTTTTACATTTGATTCTCTTTTAGGTTCGTAGATTTTTCAAAACAATTTTTATATATTTTTTATGATATTTATTTTCTACATTCAATTTTGATGATAATTTTTCGTAAAAAAAAATTGTTAAAGTTTAGCATGATTATCTATAAATAAAATTTTTGTATGTAATTTGTTTATGTTGCCCACAATTTTTTCGTAAATAAATAAGATTATTTACAAATAACATTTCGTAGATATTAGACAACTTTTTCGTAGTTCAAAGTTAACTATTTAATCTATCCAGAGTTAACGATTTCGTAGTGATTGATTGACACTACTATTTAGTTTACTCTACAACTTTATTAATTAACATTTTAATAAAAAATATAGTTATATAATAGATATATATTTTATTAGAAAAATAGTTGTATAATACATTTAAGAATTGTGTGAAGATATATTTTTTTTAATTTTTAATGTATACAAAGAAAAATTTGTAAAATGTATCATTTCTCATTTTAGACATTGATTTTGTCTTTGCACTACAAGAAAATGTTTTATTAGTAACCAATTTTAGTGACTAAAAGTTATTAGTCACTATGGTGACCAATTTAGATATCATTTTACAAAATTAAAATTTAATGGTTACTAAAATAGTCACTAATATAAATAAAAAATTATAATTGATCACTAAATTTGTTACTAATTAATTAGAGACCAATTTAGTTACTAAGTTATTTTGGTAGTCAAAACTTAGGTAGCTAATTTTTAGTGATCAGTTTTTTTTGGTAGCCAAAACTATAGTAGCTAATTTTAAAAACCAATTTAGTGACCAATTATATTTTTTTATTCATAATAGTAACTATTTTAGCAACCAATGATTTTTTTACTTTGTAAACTTATATCTAAATTTGTAATTATAGTAACTAACAACTTTTAATCACTAAAATTGATTACTAATGAAGCATTTTCCTGTAGTGTTGATGGAAGAAACAAAGAGGTAATCCAAACCAATAGCTTTAGAGCGAAAGGATAAACTTGTCTGTGACGATCCTACAAATATGAACGTTCGAAAAACCAAATACTGGATATTTTATTTAGTCATATGCATTAGTTTATTACACCCAAAGCATATAGGTTTCACAAGGAGAAATTGCGCGATTGTTCATGCATCAGCAGATGTTGGTAGAACGTGCTTAAACATGTGAAACTATTTTGTCCATGGGAATGAATAAAATATCGTAAAATTTTTAAACATGTGAAAAAGAGGAAATAAAATATATGTTTCGATTTTCTGTACAGTAGGTTTCTTAAAACCTTAAGGCTTATCTCTTCTTTGTTCAGTTCAGTAGTTTGAATAAACCAACATGGGATAATCCATTTATAGAGCTACCCGATGGTGATAAGGTCAATGGAAAGAAATAATTGAAAAAATCCTAAGGCTAAATAATGCTGTGGCATGCTGTGGCATGCTGTTGGCTCGACTGTTATGTTATTGGTATTTTTTTTAGTTATATTGGACTTAGTTGGTGACATCTAGAATACTCAATATAATAAATAATATTGTCCTTTATAAGTATTTTTAGTTTCGCCAACACTGCTAAATGTTAATATTATTTTTGAAAATATTCAATGGACTATCAGGAAATAAATTAATTAACTTTCGAAATTGATATTCTAATTTCTACATTTCCTAGTTGAAGGATTCCTTTTGTAAAGACATAGGAAAAATACTATGTGTAAAATTTCTTAGAAAAAGAAGTAGGCTTTGTTTAAACTACGGGAGTGAATTTTTTTTTTTTTTAAACATTTTTTCTAAAACATGGTTTCAAAAACTTCTATCAAATCTCAAAAACTCAAAAATGCACTTTCTCCTTAATTCAAATGATACAAGAATAATAAAAGTAATAAACGATGATATGGAGAGAAGTAAAACACATAAAAATTTATAATGGTTCAAATCAAACTTCATCTTAAATTGAGTATGACTTTTTTCAATCTTACAAAAACTAGTTCCATCACTACAATAAAATCGGTGCCTAACACCCTTAGCCACAAATTAGCAACTAAAACTAAATAGTGACAAAATTACGGTCGTTAATCGGTTACCGAAAATTTGGTTACCTTAAAATATTGGAAACCAATTTAGTAACCGAATTTTCAATCGTTAATTCAGTGGCTAATAGGAATATATTTTAATTTAATAAAATTATTTCAGTCGCTAGTTCATTTGCAAATAAATACATTTTTCTATTTAATTAAAATGATATCAAGGACTAAATGAGTGGCTAAACCAATGATTAAACCGGTAATTAAATCGGTAGTGAAATCGGTGACTAACTTAATCTTTTTATATTCAACTTTCTACCTACTTATAAATACTCCATATTTAATTATACTAAATAATAATAAAATCTAATATAGAATGTAACAAAAACTCCGTATCTAATTATAAAATCCAATATATAAAGGAGTAAAAAATAATATAATACATGATTCAACATAATAAAAAATAATAATATGGACTTTTCATGGGTACAATGTTGCACAAACACAGGTTGATGGTCCAAGAACTTAAATTTCTTACCAACATACGAAAGTTGATAGATTCCTCTTCCATGCCACAACATTCTGTCACGCCTGCAATATTCTCCATTATTTTGATTTGAAAGAAAGATAGTGAATACACAAAAGTCATACAATGATATTTAATTGGTTGGCAATGTCATTAGTAACTGTATAAATTTTTTAAACAAATTGGTTTCCCAGAAGTGATCCTTTTGTTCAAATGGAAACAAAAGTGCTACCTTAAGAAATTATGTCAAAAAGGCATAACAAAATAATAAATTTTGTTCCAGCTTCATATAGGAGTGCTTTTGAATGAAAATGTGAATACTTCTCCAAAAAAATCAAATTCTAATATGTCGTGTAGGAAAGAAAACCTGTTATCTATTCACAAGAATTCCATCTTGGTAAAAGTATATTTCATGTTTCAGCCCCTTATTGGTGGGTTATTAGAAACCGTTTTACGCCAACAAAGTCTTTCAAACCAAAAACATAACCTTATCTAGAAACCAAAAAAAAAAATCCTAATTCATGCATAAAGTTAATATGCAACCTAGATATCTTGAACAATTCTCATAAGACATCTCCGAATTAAAATAAACAAAATATTTTCAGTAAACAAGAACGAACAAACAGAACACTAAAACTAGATTAATAAATATTTGTTTTCGATTTATAATAGGTGCTTTTTCATATATGAAAGGTTCAAGTACTTGTGTTGTTTCGGTCCATAACTACAAGTTTGTTCATAAAAAAAAAAGGCAAACAAAGGAAGAACGCAATTGCAGGTAAGATGTGGCAAAATATAAATATCCAAATTTCTGGAATATTGTGGAATCCCAATCTTTTTTCCAATTACCTCTTTGGTTTAATGCCTCTCCAGTGCCTCGAACTAGATTGGTTCTTTATCATGCTTATTAAATTCTTGAGTGAAATTGAGTCATTGTTACACAGGAAAACTAATAAGCTTAAAAGATAACATTTGCTACATCCCTTGATTCACCAATAAGAAAAGCAATTTAAAGCAATGAGATTTAATGGACACTCAATATGCTAATGGCAGATGCATAGCACAAACTCTTTAAAAGAACTAAGCATTGGACTAAAGACTATACCTGAATCTGCGTACAACATGAGCAGCCCCTTCTCCAATGGCAATGCTTAGTAATTTTTATAGCATTTTATCTAGACTCAGTTTTTGGATTTAAGATTAAGTTCTAAAGAATACAATGTGACCACCTTAATCAAATAGATAGATTGACTTGTTAGAAACAAAGATTAAAACCTGCTTGATAATAACTAAATACTTGATCCAAACAAAACCCCATTTTACAGTTTTTCAACCAAACGTATTGTACTATATGTCCATCGGTCAATCGGCCAAAGCCAATTCTCAGGCCCATCGGACAAGGTTGGAAAAACTCGTATATAAAACACCACCGGTCTAACGGCTTGGTAAACCAATTGCGTAAGACCATCGGTCAATCGGTTCTACAAACAACATATAGCAACGTCAAGAGACCATTGGTCGAACGCCCTGCTGAACAAGTCATAAGACCATCGGTCAAACGGTTACACAAATAAGTCACTATATCGTCAGAAGCAATCGGTTGATCGGTTTCGCAAGCCACCCACATTCAGGCCTATCGGTCAATTGGTAACTCACAAACAAGTGACATTCTGATCCCTAATGAGACATCGGTCGATCGGCCACACACGAACAACACCTTAACCTAATAAAGGACAATTAGTCGATCAACCATCGGGTCGATCGGTCGACCAATCTCTAGAATCGCATAGTCCTTTACATACGTCCATCGGTCGATCAGCCATACACGAATCGTTCACTTGTTAAAAATAGGGTATAACTAATCCAGTCAAGCGGCCATCGGTCGCACGGTCAAACAATCAGTCAGTCAGGTTAATTAACGTTAAGCGAGTCAGTAATCTTGATTAAAAGATCATTGGGCCGTAATTAAGGAACCCTAATCACAGGCCCACATCGAAAACTATAAATAGGGCTCAAAGGTAGGTTGGTGGGTATCTTAAATGCGCATTTATTACAGCAGTTACACTGATGTACCGATCGGTTCATTACTGACTTAAGCATCGGAGCCTTTTAGACATGTACCCCAATCGTCATCCCAGCCGATCGAGCCAAGGAGTGGATTTTCTTGGAGAAGAAGTTATCGTTGCAGTGAGAAGTAGAGTAAATTTGAAGAGGTTCATTAGTAGGCTCTTGGTCCCTACACTCGAAACACGTATGATTTCCAGTTTTATTGATTGTTCGTATTGTTTTTTATGTTCGTAAGATGTTTTCATAGTGTTAGATATGTTTCAATCACTAGACATAGTTTTAGAAGTCAGATTTCCAGTTTTTAGAAAGTTAGGTATATAAGAATCAATTTTCCCGCTAATATTTTAGCCTAGGTTCAATATGTGATTTTGATTTGAGTTTGAATTTGGGTTCAAAAGCATTCCTATATCGTACGTTCTTCCTATATATGTTTGAATCATGTGTTTGCATTGTAAATTTCATTCTTCCATTCATTTTCCAGATTTACACTGCTATTTACTTTAGTCTACAACTTTATTACCATTTTAATAAAAAATATAGTTATATAACATATATATATATATATATATATATATATATAAAAAAGAGATTCTCTTTTTTTTTTCCACTTTTTAAAATACTGATTTTACCCTTTAAATATAATAATTTATTAAATTTTTAAAAATTGACCGTTACTTTTACAATTCTTTTATAAAATTGGATGTCTATGCTCCTTCTCTTCTTCTTTATTTATCAATGGTTATTCTTTTATCTGTTCTGATATATTTTACTTTATTTTTAATAAATGTAATTTTAATTTATATATTAACTTAATAACATTATAATATTATCACCTACTAATATAATATCACCCATATTTACAAAATGCAGCGCGATGCTATCGCACCTGTATTACATTTAATGTTCTTTCAAGTTTTAATCTATATGAAGGAAAGTTTGTAAAACGTATCCTTTCTGATTTTAGAAACTGTTATTGTCTTGATGGAAAGAAAGAAAGAGGTAATCCAAACTAATGTCTTTAGAGCGAAAGGATAAAATTGTCTATGGTGGTCCTACAAATATGAACGTTAGAAAAACCAAATAGTTGGTATTTTATTTAGCCATGCATTAGTTTATTACACCCAAAGCATATAGTTTAATACAAGGAGAAAGTGCGCGGTTGTTCATGTATCAGCAGATGTTGGTAGAACTTGCTCAAGATGAAACTCGTATGGCTCGTCCTGAGTCACAGCCAAAACCCAGTTCTCATTCCTAACAACCGCAACATTACCGCAGAAGACGCCTTCACAGAACAAAAGCTTATATGTGTTGGTTTCAGCTTTAGCTTTTTCAATAACGAAAGAACCATTGATTGTATTTGGGTAGCTTTTAACTTTAACCAGCGTTCCTTCAGGCAGACCCTCAACAACGGTCCACTCAAGACCGACATTCTCGTATTCGAAGCTAAGGACCACTGGACCTTCAGGGAGAAATTCTGTACGGATTGGGGATGAAATGTTAATTGGACGTCCTTTATCGCCCTTGAAGGGAGATTGCACAACAGAGAGAGGGATAGTTTCGTTATCTGTTTGGAGTGCTCGAATTCCACCGCCGGGGGCTCCTAAACCTGACGGCAATATATAGAATATGCCACCATTTTTAACGATGTTACCATTCCCATCTGTGACTTGAGCAGTAGTTGAAGGAGGGTAGAAGGTTAGAGCAGAAATAAGGAAGAGAGAAAAAAGCATTGCACTCGCCATTTCTTTGACTGGATATGATTAAGGTTTTTCTCTTCTTTGTTCACTTCAGTTGTGTGAATAAGCGAAGTTAGGAGAATCCATTTATAGAGCTAGGTCCTGGTGATAAGATCAACTCTTTTGTCCATGCGAATGAATAAAATATCGTAAAATTTTAAACATGTGAAAAAGATGAAATAAAATATGTTTCGATTTGCTGTACAGTAAGTTTCTTGAAACTTTATAATCCGTTTATAGATCTAACCGATGGTGATAAGGTGAATGGACAGAAATAATTGAAAAAAATCCTAGGGCTTAATCATCCTTTGCATGATGGTGGCTTAAATGCTTTGGACTTAGTTGGTGACATCTAAAATAATAAATAATATTGTCCTTTATAAATATTTTTAGTTTGGCCGAACGTGCTAAATGCTATGATATTATTCTTGAAAACATTCAATGGACCATCAGGAGTGGTTAATAAATTAACTTTCGAGATTGAAATTCTAATTTCTATATTTCCTAGTTGAAGGATTCCTTTTGTAAGGACCTAGGAAAAATACTATGTGTAGAAATTCTTAGAAAAAGAAGTAAGGTTTGTTTAAACTAAGCGGAGTGAATTTTTTTTTTTAGAACATTTTCTCTAAAACAGTTAAAAAAACTTTTTTGAGGATCTTAATCATACACTAAATATCAAAGATTTCTATCTTCGCATTCCTGACTCTCTTGAAGAGGATCTTGATCTCTATCCATTTTTTGACTATCCACGAAAATACATAACTTTATCAACTCTTTCACACACAACAACTCACAAAACACAAAACAAAGCTGAAAAGAATCCATAAATTATAGATGGAAAGAAATCACCACAACAAAAAACACTTTGAAAACATGATTCACAATACTTGTTAATTTTGAAATCTATAGAGTCCTTGAACAGTGTATTGATCTCAGCAAACAATTGAATACACTTCTTTTGGGTGCTTGTAAAAGTTGTTAAGCAAAGACACCTGTTTTCTTTTTATAGAGATCTCAAAATCCAATTTAAAAAAAAAGTTAAAGCATTTAATCGATTATATTATATGATAATTGAGTAAAATACAGTTACATTTTGTCTAGACTTAGTTTTTGGATTCAGGATTAAGGAATTACATTCTGTATAGAAAAGGATGAAAAACAGAATGATCAAAATAAGATCGTAAGGCTAACAATACAAACTAAAACTTAACTGAAAAGACATTTTCATGAATGAAAAAAAGGCAAAATTGGAGAGTTAACAATAAAGAAAAAGAGGAAAAATTGTGAAATCCGTTTTATGTTGCTTCCCAATTTCCATATCCGGTTTAAATTTTTTTATATTGTACTGTACCTAGCCAAACTCGACCAAGTAAACAGTGTGCATATCGAGACCGCCGAGTTAGCACTTCACATCACCAACATAAGCCATCTAGGCAAGTAGTCGGTCGAGACCGACTACTCGAGCACA
>Ga0214544_1007916_pt1 | contig 18224 bp, 7 predicted proteins | sample CNSS3metaG_FD_160074 | JGI IMG/M metagenome (GOLD analysis project Ga0214544, IMG submission 160074) | Root nodule microbial communities from cowpea collected in UCLA plant growth center, Los Angeles, California, USA - CNSS3 | ecosystem: Host-associated > Plants > Roots > Nodule | place: USA... | reverse complement strand
TACTTGATTAATTGTGAATATTTTAATAATTTAAACGAGAATGAAGATATGGCGGGGACGGGTATTATGGCGGGTATATGTACATCCTCATACCCATCCCCATACCCAACTGAAAAAGTCGGGAATTCCCCATACCTATACCCATACCCAGTCAATGCGGGGATTCCCCGTCAAAACGGGGACGGGTTCGGGTAATACCCACGGGGACGGGTTTATTTGCCATCTCTATTTGTGATGGACAAAGTGGAGCTCTATAAATTTTAGAGATGCTTTATGCTTTAAGTCATCAAATCTGCTTTCTTCTACCATATAATATACCATCAAAGTTTAGAGAGTGCGAGTTTGAAACTAGAAAGCACATTAAATATTCTCGTGACAATGACAATGACAGAAGGTTGGTCCTTATTATTTTCTCCGTGTTAGTTTTACAATAATAACTTATTATCATTTGTTATATCTTAAAATTATTATAATAACAATTTTTATATAATATCTTCGAGATATAATACTTGAGTACATTCATGTATAACAACATATGTTTAATATATTTGTTTACTTATGGCCTAAGAAGTCCATAAATACATATTATCATAGGAAGTATGATAATTTAATAATTAATTTACTCATGTATCCTATCTTACTGGCTTGGACGTCAAAGAATCTTTGCAAATGGACCTTCATCTCTTGGTTATTGAAAACCCGATTAGACGTCAACAATCAACTCAGTCAGATCTGATAATAATAAAATATGTTTTCACTATATACTACCTATATATTAGAATACACATGTTATTACTTTTTTTGGAAATTAAAAATATATTTGAACTTTAATTAAAATTAGAACATTTTGGAAAAAATTATTAAATAAATGAAAAATAATTAAAGTTTATTTATATATTATAAAAGAGAATATGTATGTTTTTATTACTCGTGTATAACAAGGAGAGATAGTAATAGTAATGTGGCGGTGGTAGTGAAATGTTAGAGGTTGAGCATCCTAATTAATGTGCCAACAATAGAAGTTGGTTGGAGAGGATTTATTAGTACGTAGGGAACATCCCATTCTCATCTTATTTTCCTTCACCATTTCTCAACTATATCCTCATCAATTTCACATTCTTTTTAGTACTTCTCTTATTTTCCAAATTATAATTACCATACATTCATTTTTTTTTTTAAACTTAAAGAGAACAAGCATTATATGGAAAATATATATACTAAATGAAAATTCTTTAGTATTTTGAGAAATTAAAACATTAATATAATTTATTATTTATTTTAAAAATCGATGTTAAAAATAAACATATCGATATTTTTTTTTGTAAGATATCCTTCATTAACTTTTAATTATAATATTTATTACTACATGAACTTAGGGGTGATAATATAGGCTTAGCCCAGTAGACCCGTCAAAAGAACGTGGGACGGGCCAGGACATTGGGTCCGCTGACCCGTAGAAACCCGACATGTAACTTGTGCGAGCTGGCTCGCTAACCCTCATCAAAAAACTTTCACTTATGTGTGTCAAAGTATAAATATGAATACGAATATAATAAAAATATTGAATTATCAATTTATTAACCAACTTTCCAAAATCGTTGCTTAATTTTGTAAACTTGTTAAAATTTTCTAATTTGTTGAATATTCAAAGCTTTATCATAAACTTTAAAAAAAAATAAAAAATAGGCAGGCTAGCCTGCAGCCCACACTAATACAGAACGGATCAAAATTTTCAATTCAAATTGAAAATGCAGAATGGACTAGTCCGACCCGCATTTTATCAAAGTACGAACCGGTCCTGTCTGTATTGCCACCCTACATGAACTAAGTCCATAATTTTAATATCTTTTGACAACAACCAGAAGTTGTCATTTAATGTCTCTCTCATATATATCACCTGGACTATCTCGATTAAAAGATTAAAACTGTTTATTATCATGATAAGCAGCATTATATTTATAATAAAAAATAAAATAAAAAAAACATTTTCTTTTTAAATTTAAATTCATAACAATAATAAGTAATCACTAAACCAAATAAAAGGTAAGAAGAAAATGGAGGTTTAATGTAGTGAGTGTGTAAGCATTGATGAGAAGGAGGTCTCATAAATACAGCAGCAAATAGAAGGTTATAAGAAGCAGCTCTGGGACCATTTGAGCTATTGATGAAGCTAGAATTATTAATTGAGGGTGACATTGTAATAACATGAAAATGGATAAACTTAAGAAAATTCTGGGATAGACAAGTTGAGATATGAATCGAAAAGTCTTATAGTATTTATTTCTCCTACTTTGTGGAGTGATTAGCGATGTGATAAGATAAAGAGGATGGTCAACGCCCTAGCATTACTTTTCATAAAGGGTAACCATTTTCATGTATTTAGCAAATAATAGAGTAAGCCATTTCAAAAACTTAAAGAGTCTAAGATATTTTTATTATGAATGGAATAATGACTTCATTGGTGGGGCTTTTTTAAGAGTTATACTTTTGTCCCATATTCGGTTTTTAATGAGTATAAGTTGATATTTTATTACATGCTTGGCTTTATCATAATCGGTCACAAAATCAATTCGTAGATTAATATGGTATTGGTGTTTAAATCCAATCACGTGCCTCGAGTCTATGAATTAGGAAGAGTATTCATATTATGATTTTATAATGGTTTTTTATATCAGTTTTGTGAGTGTCTTAGTAAGTATTTTAGAGATATTGAGTTAATAGAAAGAACATGAAAAGTATATATCTTAATCATTTAGTTTCTTTGTTATTATCTTACCTCTCAATTTGTTTCTCTTATCCCTTTATGGTTGAGTCATACAATGGTGGATTTTGACAAAAAGAATGTTAGAGTGGACAAAGTAATATAATTTTGAGATAATTAAATTGGATCATTAATATAATGTTTTAATAAATGACTTCTCTAACTGAATTAATAATTAATATAATGCTTCAAAATATCTAAAGAAATATAGTTTATCTTCTTTTCATCAATAGTTTTTCTTTATCACTTTTAAAAAATGAATTTATTCTTTATTCTTAATCAATATACTACTTTTTATAAATAACATTAAAAAATAATTTATCATAGTACTTTTTTTATAATTGAGACACATAATTATTAAAAGAAAAATATATTATAGTCAAGTCACAATTAAAATCGGTTATGAAAAAACATATAATACATTATTCATTTTTCTTCTATATTCATAAAAAATTGAATATACAAAAAGCTCATGAGATAAAAAATAATGTTTTTTCATTATTTAGACAAGAGACAAGAAAGGGATAGGATAAATGAGAAATGAGAGTAAAAATAATGAGTTTGTTTTTAACTTTTTGTTTTCTTCAAAAACAAAAAGAAAATGTATGAGAGTGAGAAATTATTACAATTTGTGAAAAACTAAAAAGATAATGAGAAAGAATAAAAATGATTTTAATAAATATTTGGTTTAATTACTCTTTTAATTCGTGTTTTGGTTTAAAAATGTTAAATTGGTCCTCCAATTTTTTTAGTTTCAATTTGATCTCAATTATTGAAAAATTGGTACAATTTTATCTTTTACCATAAATTTCGTTAAATTTTTTAAAATAAATCAATGACTTTTTTATTAAAATTGAAACTCTTAATATGGATAGTTTATTTGTTAGTGTAATTAACATAATTGTAGGATCAATTTTTGGACAAAAAGAGACCAAAAGAGAAATTAAATCTAAATATTTTTATTCTTTATTATATTTAATTTTATGTTTTATTATTTATTAATACTAAATATTGTGTTTTATAAAATAAATAAAAAATATATAATTTAACTTTCATTAATTTCTAAAATATATTATTTACATTTTAATAAATTTTAAATATATATTATAAATTAAAAAAATTCAAAATTTAGGGGGTCATGACCCCTCCCTGCCTCCATTAAAATCCGCCACTGGAGTCATACATAGGAACTTTGTAAAAGGTTCAACCTCTAAGTGTTCCTTATTAATTGTATCTGTTATTTATTGTTGATAAAAAAATAAAGTAATGTCGAATGTTTTGAGAAGAGATTACTATCAATGTCATGAGTAAACTCAATATCATGACACTACCATCTATAAAAAGTCTTAAAGCTAAATGTTTATAATATTTATCTAACCTTTTTTAATATTTGAATACCTTGTATTAGGGTATATTTAATAGTTTCATGTCACTTAAAAATTGAGACTAATAATGACCGACTCTTAAAATGTTATCTCAAAACATTTAAAGTTGGAACATTAACATCGTCTATAAGAACAAAAACTCCTTTAGCTCTCGACTAAAAAGTTTTTTTCAGTATGTTTAATAGTCTCATTTTGCTTAAGAGCTAAGACTAAGAATAATTTAAATATATTTTTCTCCTTCAACCTTCTAAGATGTTTTTTAAGGTCAAAACTTTCAAATTTTAAAGAACAATACTTCAAATACGATATTTGACTATACAATATTTAACTATATTTATGATGTTATCTCAATAAAATTAAAGTAGGAACACCTTAGCTACACCAAAATACATAGTTTGAATAACAATTACTTTTTGTACATATTAAAAACATGATCATTAAAAATCGTAGAGAAAATTGAGACAAAATTTTTATAAATATTTTGATCAACTATAATTGTATCGTGGTTGTCGTTAATTATTTCTAACTTACAACAACAGCCTCTTATTAATGACGGATCATAAATTGTTAAGAAATTTTAACCGTTGTTAAAAACTATATCTACTATAGTTATGATACTAAGATAAACTAATGATGATGCATTTAAATTCCTCCATCTCATCAATATATTTTTTTGTATATGTGTTTATATATATATATATATATATATATATATATATATATATATATATATAATTAATAAATAAAAATCCTAAAATAAAATTTTAGTTATATGTATAATATGAGTTATTTAAGATTAAAATAATTAATTTATATTTTTCTATAGTGTACTGAATGTACCGACTAACTATGCATTTTGTAGACAAATAATCCGATAAGTGAGGATCATCCATTAGAGAAATTTGTTATTTGTCTTAATAATAATTTTTTATACAAGAAACAATAAATAATAACATTATTATGTTTTCTATACAGGAGAAGTAATAAATACTAACATTATAATTCATAAATATTAAGTTATTATGCTTTGGGTCTATAAGAAATTGTTGTTGCAAAATATAAAAATTACAATTGTATTAAATTTTAATAAAGGAGTGTTGTGATGTGTTGCAATAAGAGTTTAATTATATTAATTTTTTATTGAAAAATGAATTTTAATTATATTAATATTTAATTTAATTAAGTGAAAAGTGGTTATATGACTCACAACACATATAACTATGTAAAATTGTAATTATTCACTAAAATATTTGAACAGATAATACAATAGAAAATTTTAAAAAAATATATATAATTTACAGAATTTTACTATTTTATTTAACAATCTTACTATAATACGATTATACATGAAATCTCACTCATCAATATTATGTAAAATTATAATATGGTATGATTTTACAATTTAAATATCAATCTTCACTTCCTTAATTCCAGTCTAATCAAAATAAGCATGCACTTATTTTTTTAATTTAAAATCTCAAATCATCCAACGAAATATGAAGCTTTTAAATTGATTAATCGTGTCGAATATTAAATGATTGGTCATGTATGTTAATGATTAACATGACCGATTGATTTATAAACTGGTCAATCGTTCTTGATTCTTTAATGAATCGATAAGTGTTGTACAAGAACTAAAATTCTAATTCATTTTGATACATCTAACAATGAAAAATAGTATATCTCAACTATTTTTTACCAGATATACCAAGTTATAACAATTTTTGAAAAAGTAATAAGATCCACCTAAATAAATTATAATGAAAATTTGAAGTTGAAATTCTAAATAGTGCATCACATCCTAGAGCCACTCCAGGAGCGTATTTCAATCCCTTTTCACAAATTAATACTGCATCATCAACACTACACACGGTTGAATATTTGAAACCATATACGGTTAAATATTTTTTACTCACGTAAATCAAATTTTACTTACTAGTTCTAACATATTTTTCAAGTCTCCATTCAGTTTTTTTCATACTCGAAATATTCCATTGTTTTTTTTTTAAATTTAAGATTCACCGGTGGGTCGATTTACAGAGAAGACAACTAAAAAAATGAATTTGGGAAAGACTTGATTAATCTACGAAATAAATGGTAGTAAGTAAGTAATGAAAGGATGGGTTTTGACATGAGTAAGGTAAAAGGTTGATTAAGAAAGTAGTTTGATCCTTTATGGATGAGGGATGAGTGGGGAAAATGAGCCAGCACACACAACACCATAAATTTCAGGGCTTATTCCAGAACTATCTATTACTCACCACACACCCCCAAAAGCATAAAGTGCAAACACGACAACTTAATTTCATGTCATTTCTGAAAACTGCAAAGACAGCAAGTCACCAATATGATTGGGACGTTTATATATTTTAATATATATATTATAATAACTGAATGAATTATTTTTTTGATATATATTTCAAGTACGATTTTTCATTATTACTTGTTAAAAATTTATGTATTTTTTTTTACAAGAGATGAAATTATCAAGAGATTGTTACAAAATTCAAATTTCGTATCTTGCTTTTCTTTAAAAGTATCTATTATAATTATAATGAATAATAATAATATAATAATAATAATAATAATAAATAAAATAAAAGACATGTGGTAAAAAGAAAAGTTCCTTGTTTAATAGCATCCACTCAATTCTTAGATTTTATCACTTTAGAGAGGAGTCATTGTGAAGTTACTGATACTGTGTATCAATTCTTTCACATGAAACCAACAGGAAAATAATGATTTCACTTTTTCCTTTTTTCTTACATATTTGTTACAAATTATGTTTTGTCTCTTATTTTTTTTTCTTCTAAAATTAAGAATTATACAATAAAAATAACAGGCAAATATTGTTTTAAAAAATATATATATAAATTAATTTAGATAACTAATCAAAGATTTTTCGAAATATAAAGTTGATGTCTGATTCAATACACATGTTATAGTAGTTAATTCATCCCATCCTACCATCATTATTAAAATTTTCACATTTAATTAGGTCTTTTTTTAAAATTCTTTATAAACAATTCGTTAAAAAACAAAATTTCTGATAATTTTTGTATGAATTTTAAAGTTCCACGAAATATTTTAAACAAACTTCAAAAAATATAATTTTTTTAGTATTGCAGGTATTCTTATCTTTAAAAATCGTGTTTTATTAATTTTACTAAATGTATATTTTCCTAATTTTATCACTTATCATAAGACTTGTCACTTAATTGTTATCTTTTAAGAACAAATACTTAATTCAATTGGAGAAAAAAAATATCCAGTCTAATTTAATCTCTGAAAGAAAAAAAAACAGTCCGCTGCTCCTTCAAGTTTAGAAATTTATGGATTGTATTGTATTTCTTCACTATTTTTTTAGTTAAAATTTTTAAGAGTTAATTTGGGTCCGGTAATTTTTAAAGTGCTAAGTTGACTTACATTGAATGCTCTAAAATACAAGAAAAATAAATGAAGGATTAAAGTATATCCCATACAATAAAAAATATTTATTCTTTTAAAAAACTAAAGCACATTTAAATCCAAATCAGATCCTCCTACTGTGGTGTTTATGTAGCAAAATATAAATCAAAGATCAATAACAAAGAGAATGAAGGAATAAAGAGAGTATAAAAAAAAAGCTAGAAAAAAAAAACAAGAGTTGAAAAGGTTATTACATATAGAGATGATATAATGTTTGTGGAAAAAATTTGTGTAAAGATATCTTAACTCACCAAACATAGCTACTGAAGAATTGGTTATGTAAAGATCTTTGTCCATAGGATCGTTATCTTAATCCTGCTTCTGATCCAAAGATATATGTTAAAATAAAAAGCCTTAAAGTGCTCTTCTTGTTGTTGATGTCACACAGCGAAACCTGATTTGTGTGGCACTTTATATAAAGTCAGCTTTCGACTTTTGTTCATATATTGAAAATTACGACTCCTGAACCAACCTACAGTCCTTTATAATTTCATTTTAGAATAGCATAATGTTAGGAATCTAAGTGATTATAAGTCTCACATTTGTTAAAAATAGAAAGTGGAGCATTATATAAGAATAAAGACCCATTGTCTTAAAGTTTTGGATTGAGAGTGGTGTCAATACCTTATGTGATTGGGCTCAGGTCTCATTGGTGTGTTCTGTAATCCTAACAAGTGGTATCAGAGCCGATGATTGAAACCCCTCTATCATTGCCTTAAGGTTTTGGATTGAGAGTGGTGTCAATACCTTATGTGATTGGGCTGAGGTCTCATTGGTGTGTTGTATCTCCCCAATGATACCCCTTCTTATAATCCTAACACATAACAGCAGGATTGGAATCAAAGTGATGAACCAAAGTTTAAACTCTTGTTTTGAAAAAGTATTCACATTTAGCATCAATCCAACTATATATCTTGAATTTGTCTTTAAAGATATACGTGGTGAAAAACAAAAAAGAAAGAAAAGTTGGGGGAGCCATGAAAAAGAGCAAAAGAAATATGATTAGAAGGTACAATGAATTCAATTTCAACTGTTGAAGTATATGTTTGGAACAACTCACATCAACTGTTTCAGTTGAAAAAAAAGTTAAGTTAGGTTTCAAATGACAGGAGATCCTTTTTAAGAAAATTTGTGTGTGTGTGTTTATACATAAATCTTATCACTCTCTTTACGAAGTGGTGGAGTTAAAGCAAAGAATGTAGTATTGGTGTTAGGGTAACACGACTTTGACTAAATGATCTGGTTTTACTATTTAGACCTAAAAAACATTAGATGGATCCGCATGAGTCATAGTCTGCGCATGCTGTCAAAAGTGGTCCTGAGAAAGATTTTGGACCACCACCTAAATAATCCAACTGCATCATGGTCCAACTGAATAGACTGAAGCAATGGAAGATTTTCTACTTGTGTAGAGTCAGAGACAACCAACAACACTTTAACCGTTTCATGCAAACTAGGAATGTGCACATACAACCTTGCATATCTCAAACTGTATGCACAAATGCTAAATTTGGATTTTGTTGTTTGGCAGCATCGTTGGCGAGGTCAATGTCTTGCTACTCCTACATCACAAATCAATTTCTGCCAATTGTGAAGGGAAATTGATGGTCCCAAAACATGATGGTTTTTTTTTTTTTTTTTTTTTTTTACGTGGAATAATGACAGAGAAGGGAAACATCATCTCCAGACTACCAAATAAGATAGAACCCCAATGACATGTTAAGGATGTTTGTGTTATATAAACTTGAAATTTTTTTCTAGCAATCGTGTTTATGCTATGGATTTTGTGTTATTGGAGGTTGAGCAGGAAGAATATAGAAACATGATGATTCCTCTTTGGTCGTCATCACCCTGCTGGCTTTGAAACAGTCTTATCTGCATATGTCCTTGTTGGATAAGATTGAGTTATTGCATACAAGAGACCTACTTCCTAAGGCAGCACTATACCCAATGTATATTTAGTGGAGCATTTAATAATCATTGATCAATAAATATATTTAATGTCTCTTTTTTAGAATCCTAAGTAATTCAGAGATCTTTCATAATATATTTTAACTTGTATAATGTAAAAGTGCATTTTCAAACTCTGTAATCAACGATACATTTATCAATTTGAAAATTTATTCTAAAATGTAGAGTCAAAAATATATTTGCATTTTACATTATTTATAATAATTAAAAAATATCAAATTATATAACACTGAAAAAATATATATTTTTAATATACACAATATAACAATATATTTGACATTTTTAATTAATTATTTTTCAAATTTTATTAAAAAATTAACTCTTTAATAATTTAGCCTTTACCAACTATATATAAACCATGGGATGGAAATAAAGGCCCACGTTCAATTATATAAGATGGAAGACACAAAAGCCCACCAGGGGAACAGGCCAATGGTCATACTAATAATACAAAGAAAACTCTATTTGCAGCTAGCTTATTATAAATTATTTTCTATTCCAACTGCTAAGAATACATTCCAAAATTTTTCTAGAAATTTTTAAAGAAAATAATGGTGAAAAAAAAGTGATTGTAAAATCCCCTAATGTTATCCACTTCAATCCAAAGTTGTTCCAATCTAAAAATAGCATGATGAAATGCGGAAACATGATATAAATTTCAAAACTATTTTGAAATCTAAAAAGGGTAAAAACACTATGGTCTTTTTTATCCAAAGTATATATGCAAGAAAACCTTAACATGTAGGTACTTTAATAGTCTCACATTAAATGTCTGGTATAGAGGGTTATGAAGTACCAATGATTTTCCAACTGCGGGTACTTTGGAAGACAACTCTCGCACCACACCAAAGGACCAAGACTAGAAGGGAGCAAGGTACCATCATTTTTTTCTTTTAATTCTTAAAATATATTATATTGTCACTCATTTTTATTTCACAAACATTATAGTCTCTTATTTTGTATATTAAGTTATTTAACGAAAGTGTTGATTATATAGCATAAATAAACTAACTTAATTTTGGAAATTAGTTTTCAAAATCATTGAAAAATTATTCTATTTAGAAACTAATTTTAGAATATAATTAAATGTTAAACTTTTGAGAATTTAATTCTAACATAACTTTTTTTAGAGGCCGGGACGAAATTTCAAAATAGTTTCCCAATATTATCCAACAAAATTTCAAAACTTTACAAAATCATGTATATACGTTCCAGAAATTAGTTCGTAGAAATGATGTTTTTATAAAATAAAATAAAGTAACATAAAATGGTATAGAAAAGAGAGATGTGTAGCTTCAACTATCTTTGTGATAAAAACAGTGGAATTTCTTCTTGCACCCCTATATGTTCTTTTTGCACTTATATTTTTTTTAAAATTTCTAATTTATCCTTGTAATTATAGTTTCAAATTGTACAATTTGTAGATATTTTGAATTGTACAATCTATAATGCAAAATTACATTCTAGATTATATAATCCATAATACAAAATTACATTCTAAATTGTACAACCCCTAATGTAAATTGGAAGTCAATCTGGAATGCAAATTACATTTCAGATTGTATAATTCATAATGCAAAATTATATTTTGGTTTGTACAATCTATAATGCAAGTTTGAAAGATAATTTATAAAACAAGATTGCATTCCAGATTGTATAATTTGTAATGTAATTTTACCTTATAGATTGTACAATCCAAAAAATAATTTGTATTCTAGATTGATTTCCAAATTTGCATTAAGGATTTTATAGTTCAAAATCTAAATTTGCATTACGGGTTATATAATCTGAAATGTAAATTTATATTATGAATTGTATAATCCAAATTGTAATTTTGCATTAGGAAATCAAGAACTTACGTTACATGGCTTTCATAGTTGATTTCTATACTCTTCCTTACACTTTGTATTATTGTGATATTTGCATTTGTTTTGTAGGATGGAGGTGGAAGAAGATGAGGTGGATGTGAAAGAAGAAGATAGGGTGGGGAGGAAAGTAGGGGGGTGCAGTGAGAAAGGAGAGGAGAGCAAATTTGACTTTTCACTTTTCCTCATGGGGTTCAGTAAGAAATTACGCGGGGGCAGGAAGAAATTTCCTTAAAACAGCAGTAACTTTAAAATGGGCCTTCTATTGTTCTTAGAAAGTCCTTCTGTTAAATTTCTGAATGGACATTATTATTAGCACTCCCAAGTTAGTATATAGACCCTACTTTTAGAAAAGCTATTTGTTGAAAATATTGTTGGGTTGGAAACTTCATAACACAATGAAAACGAGGTTTTGTCGGATGTATAATCTGATACACGATAAAATTCTATTTCCGAAGAATTATTAGGAAAAATTATAACTGTGATATATAGTATTTGTTTTAATATATTTTAGGTCTTCTATTATTTTTGTAGTTCTTGAAAATATTTTTATTACTTTTAAAATTTGACATTTTCTTAGTGTTTTTTTATTTCTTCTCCTTAATTATATAGTTTAGTCTTAAAAATTAAAACTTTTAAGATGATTATGCTTATAAAAAAATATTTATATTAAGATAGCTAGATTATTTTTAGGTTCAATATTTAATCACATAATGTATATATCGTTTTACATGAATGTTGCATATAATTTAATTTTTCTATTTATTTTAAATTAAAATATTATCAATAATGATTTCTACTTTTAATACTATTTTTATTTTTTATTAACCAATACACTTTTAACATTGTAATTTATAAAAAGATACTTAATTATAAATTAATTAAATATATTTTAATATTAATCCTTTTAACATATAAAATAATAAACACTTATAATTTATAATGTAATATAAAATAAAAAATGTTGTGAATAAATAATAAATGATTATTTCACAAAAAGTAATTAAACTAGTATTATTTATAATATATTAAAAATTTACAAAAATAAATTATATGTAATTATGTTATCGAAAAAATTAGTAAACACATTACTCAATTGAATATGCTTATGAAAATAATATATTTTTCTTTGATATTTTTGGTTTTAATACTGACTATAGTTAAAATGAAGGAGTAAAGAAATACTAAAAAAATTCAAAAAAATAAAATTAACAAAATTTTGACAACTAACTTAATAAATAGGCAATGTTGAAAAATATAAGAAAAATAAAGTCAGAATATACAGTCATCATTGAATCAAAACACAAACATTGAAAAGCAGAATATAGCAGCAAAATAAAAAATGTCAAAAGAAAACAATATACGAAAATTCAAAAACATAAATAAATCATTAGGGAGTATTTTTCCTGATCTATCTCTAAGCTGCTGAAGTGATATTATAAATATAGGACTCTGAACAAAAGAGAAAGCACACAATTATATTGAATTGAATGCTTTAACTTAGAATCAGCATTTCAGAAGACAATAAAAATAAAGTAAAATAAAAATAAAACAATAAATAGTAAAAAGAAAATTGTTACATAGTTACTCTTTGACTTGACAATTTTGACATGATCCATGGAAGACAGATTAATCTCAGGACATGTCATTTACCACGCTCAAGACTATAGGATTATGTAGTAGATATTGACTTAATAGGTAGTTTTTTCTTACACTTAAAATTTGAAGATTGTACAGTGATAAACATTTTATTTTCATATTTTTCTATTTATTTATAGTAAAATATCAAAATCCTTATTCCTTGTTAATCACATTAAAAAAAATCTACACTAAATAAAATTTTGTATTATGATATATCAATTAGATAGATCAAATTATAATCGAAAAACTTAAATTATTATACTTTTAAATAAAAAAAGTTTTGCCCGACCATAATTTTTGGATTAGTAATAAATACTTGATCCAACACTTTCTTAAAATTTGTAACTTTAACTAAATCAACATAATAATAAAAAGAAAATGAACAAATTAAATAATAAGACTAAGTGTTAGCAAATAGTAGACTATTTTAAAATCCATAAGGCCTTTCTGCCATTTATATATCATCAAAACATTGACACTGTTCCTTGTTTTGGGTAACAAATCTGGACTTTATCTTTTCTTTGCTTATTTAGGAAGAAAAAAATGCGTGTACGTAAATTTGTAGATGTCACAACAAAGTTCTCGATATCGTTTTAAACAGTAATTTTTTTTTTTTCAAATTTAAAGTAAAACAAAGAAGCACGAAACAAATTGCATTTGGATGAAAGGCATGGGTTTGAAGATTACGAAAATGGTCGAAAAGGTGACACGAAAAGCAAAATCCCTAGCATGAAGAACAAGAATGTTTGGTTAGATTTAGGCCTAAATGATATGTAATAGTTAGGTGAGATGGTGGGGCTATTAGCTTATTTTAGGTTGATATTACTGATTCAGCTGTATTCTGCACTAACAATCTTGCTTATGCATTACTCCTAACTATTTTCTGTCTCTTTGTTTTTTCATTTCAAGCCTAAGCTAGATTCACTATATAGTCTTAAACAATGTGCTTAAAATAACGCAAAAAGAAAATTAAAATTGACAATGCATAGCCCAGAAACTAGGTCAATATATAAATAGAAAATTTATAGCTGGCTGTTACCAAGTTAACACTATTCAGACAATTTTGAATTAGTTGATAGATTATAATAATAGTGTTAATAAGAATATATTATAATTTAAGGAGATGATAAGATGACAACAATAAAGGTGTAAAAGTAGAATATATAGAGTTGAGTTTAAGGTGGTTACCAGATAGTTCCAGTTTGGAAATGTTGTTTTGGATGAATTTGAATAAAATGAGGACAAAAAATTGTTGGAAAGGAGGAACACAAGTGGGGTTGGATTCTACAGGTGTTAGGCATTGTATACCCTTAATTAAGGGAAAGGTATATCTTGCTACCACAAAAATATTGTACTACATTCTGGCCTCACATGTCTCATCATCAACTTCAGTGGATTCATCACTACCATTTCCCACTCATGTTCACTGGACCTAATTCATTTCTCTCCAAAACTGCATTTTCTTCTTGCCACCAAAATTATTAATGAAACATTTTACTTTAGTCTAATTATGTAAATATCTGTTACGGGAATTTGTTTCTCAAAAATATTTCTTCCTATCTTCAACCAATAGTTAAATGCTATCCACATTGTCATAATAAGTAATAAATGTCTAAAGTGCATAAGTGAGTCACCAAAATCAAAGATAACTCATAGCAATAGTTTAATTACGATATTGTTATATATTCTTATTTGTGTAATAACTGTACATTTTATTATTATGACATGTGATTAAAAATGTAAACGTTTTTTTTATAAAAAAAATATATATATATATATATATATATATATATATATATATATATATATATATAAAAGATATTAGAGGTGTCTCAATTCTTATAAAAAGTTTATTGTTTTCAACATCGATATTATATTTAATTTCAGTAAATTTTCACATTTCTTGATTCCAATAATAATGAATATCTTTTGTCTTCATATTAAGATATGTTTAGGGTTTAACCCATATCATATTTTTAGTTCAGCAGCAAAGAGTGTCTTTCTTCTATATAAGAGTATAACCCATATCTTTTTAATTGAAGAGTAATATGACCGAATGTACATTTCTTGTTGGATTAATGGAGTCATTTGCAATGCTGTTCAAAATTATAAAACTTTTAGCAGTGCATCTCATAACATTTCGAATAATTTTTTTGCAATTGTTGTTCAGGTTGGTGCTATTCCAAATTAAAATCGGTTTGAAGCCGAAACATGTTATTTTTTTTTTCATGATGCATTTCGGTTAATCCTTCAAATTTGGTAATATTAAAAATTTAAATGTGAATTTAAATTTTCTCCAATATACAAATGATAAAGTTAAATAAAATATAATGAAAAAAAAATATACAAATGATAAAGTTAAATAAAATATAATGAAAAAAAACGTCAAAATGTATTGTTTCAAAGTTTTTAATTAAAAAAATGTCAAATTTTATATGGATTTGATTCATATTTTATTATTATTGAATATACGAAGTAAATAGAATCTCATTACCAAGTAGTTGAAGAAAGTTTATATGGTGATTGCATGGGTGTAATTAGAAGCAACCAATTGTAAATTATCTAGTGTCATACCAATTAAGGTTAGGTACTTGAACTACCTTGCATCACAATTGAACAGATAAGTTCTTTATAAAAAGAATTGTTTATTGTTTATTGAACATGAATGGTCCTCATTAAGGATGTATTATTGCTGGGCTTAGAATGGAAAAGTGGAAAGACAATGCTATATATCTTAAAAATAGTAGCTGGTTCAATTTTTTTAGATTGATATTTTAAAAAGTTGGTCACATTATATACTTTTATTAGTACTATTTTAATCAACTTCAACACTATTTTTATACGAACGACCTTTATTTATTTATTTTAAATTTTTTATTGTGATTTATTTTCATATTATTGTCAAAATATCTATGTATAAAAAGTTACTAATATTATTTAAAACTTATGAACCATCATATCTCGTGAAATTGTTTTAATTAATAATTTTGTATTAAATCTATTTAGAGGAACTTTTATTTAAGATACATTAAATAAATAATTTTAACATTAATAGTTCATATTAATCATACTTGAAATTCACTTTTCTTAAATTCTTATTTCTCTAATAGTTATATTTCCCCCAATTCAATTCTTAATATGGAAAATGTAGGAGTATATAGTTCACTTTAAGAAAATGAAAAATAAGGATCAGTTTCGCTAATTTGATCGCTGAAAAAAAGATTAAGTTTTGAATTTGGTTTACAGAAAATTGATTTTCAACGTAAGATGTGAACTATGAAATTGTATTTTTTTTTTTCTCTTTGCCACAACGAGGTCCCTAAACTCGCGCTAAATAGAGAAGCACTATTTTTGGGCAATAAACTGTTGGCAAAAGTAACAAAGCAACCGTTTCTAATTGTTTAATTTTTCATGAAATTCATTTACATCTTCAATCTATTTTTCCTCTCATCAAAACATTTATGCAATTATGTTCAATTGATGTATGTCAATTAAATATTTTTGATGTCTCAGATTTTAACATTTATGTTCTTTTTGAATTTTTTTTATTGTATATTTTCCTTTCACATAACAATTAATATTTTCCTCTCAATTTAAGTGTTCAATAGCATAAACCTTTCATTTACTAGGTAATATAAAAATTTTATTTTCTTTACTCTATTATTATTATTATTGTTATTATTATTAATTTTTGTTTCATTTGAAGCATTATTTTATTTCGCTAAAACAATTTTCGTTATTTCTCAACAATTGACTAAGTTGATATTTAAAAAAAAAAATAGATCTTTAAGGTATTTTTCATCTTATCTCATACCTTTAATTATATATTTGTTTTTCTTTATGCGATTTCATTCAATATAGTCTATTAAATTGTTTCTAAGACACATATTTGATAATATTTTAATATTTTTATTTGTTGTTTATTTTATCATGTAGAATACTATTTTGATATGCTTTATATAATTATTTTTTATTTCTTAACTCATTATCATACTATAATTTTGTTAGTATAATTGCATAAATAAATTTTATTTACTATAATATAAAAATTTAATATAATTGTCATGAATTTTTTTTATCACCATCCAACATGTATTAAAGTTCATAAGGTATAAGATATATGTTAAAATTTTATTATTAATAGTTTAATCTTTGTTGTTTATTTGTTGTTTATTTTTATTATGTAGAATACTATTTTGATATATTTAATATAATTATTTTTTTATTTTTTAACTCATTGTCATATTATAATTTTGTCACTATAATTGTGTAAATAAATTTTTTACTATAATATAAAAATTTTATATAATTGCCATGATTTTTTTTATCATCGTCTAAACATATATATTAAAGTTCATAAGATACAAAATCTATGTTAAAAGTTTATTATTATTAGTTTAATTTTTGTTCTTTGCGTGATTTTGATCGGTGTATTATAACTTTTATTAGTGTATAAAAAAAAATTCATTTGAATTTAAAAAATTGAAGTAATTTAATGTTTGCAAATTTAATAAATGTTTTGGTTCTAATGAAATTTTATTATTTTATTTGGTATTCTAATTTGAAATTAATGTATACGATTATAATTTATATATAAGTAGTTGATATTGAAAAAACAATCATTCTCTTGATATTGAATATTTAATAATATTATGTTTCCTTTATCGTAATTTTTTATTATTTTTTAAAAATTAATTAATTAATATCAAACTCGTGACCTTGACTCTAATACCTATTGTTAGAGTCGAACATTTACCACTTAGCCAAAAGTTATAGTCATTATAATTAGGATGCAACTCTTCCTTTTACTTAAGGGTGTAACAATCCAAGCACAACAGTTCAATTGTGACCTGACCCACTTGGCCTCTGTCACAGGACAATTGATGTTACATGCAACAATCTCTCCCTCAACCATTGTCCTACTAGAAATCTCACTTGGATTGTGACATGACCCATCTGACCTCCACCACGGGGTAATTGTGCAACCAACAATACTTCAAAAGACTAGACAACAATGAAATTGAAAGTAAGAGGAAAATCCGTCGACTTAAGAAATCATGAGGGTTCAAGTCCCTCTATCCCCAAAAATACTTTTTCATTTTCTAATTTTTTTCCTATATCCTCTCTATCTTG
>Ga0214544_1007915_pt1 | contig 18228 bp, 10 predicted proteins | sample CNSS3metaG_FD_160074 | JGI IMG/M metagenome (GOLD analysis project Ga0214544, IMG submission 160074) | Root nodule microbial communities from cowpea collected in UCLA plant growth center, Los Angeles, California, USA - CNSS3 | ecosystem: Host-associated > Plants > Roots > Nodule | place: USA... | reverse complement strand
TTTTTATATATATATATATATATATATATATATATATATATATATATATATATATATATATATATATATATATATATATATATATATATATAACTAAAATATATCAAAATAAATATACTTCTATAAAACAAAAATATATAGTAATATTATCTGGAAATTTTTTTATAATTAGTGAAATTTATTAAAACGCCGAAAAGGAATGGACTCACCGACTTGAGTATAGAATATTGAGAAAATTATTTACCAATCACATGCTTATGACTAATTCAGACTAAAATATTTTAAGAATAAAATGAAATAACTTTTAGTATTATAAAACAATTATTTATATATAGTATGGAATCTTGTTATTAGATATATAGTGTAGAATTAACAATTATAGGTACGATTTTACTTACGTAATTAATTACCATTTAATTTGTATTTCAATTAAACAAATATATATTTGTATTTCAATTAAACAAATATATATTTGTATTTCAATTAAACAAATATATATACATTGATAACATGATACACATGCTCTATATATTTCCTTAGCAAAAATTGTAAAAGCAGAATCCTTCATACTTATCAACATCTAAATGTATTTATTAACGTTTTAAAGTGTAATTTTGATTAATATAGTACTAAAACAACACATGTCAGATGAGAATTTATTTTTTATTTTGCTACCAAACGCATATATTAATCAAGTGATGTTATGTCTATTCGATGGGTAATCTTAAAATAAAAAATCGAATGTCATTATTGGGTTAGGAATCCAAGCGTTACATCGGATAAAAATGAGAAAGTAGAACATTATACATTCGATGAATAATCTTAAAATAAAGACTCATTGTCTTAGGGTGTGTTAGGATGAGACAATTCAAGAGGGTCATTCATTTTTTTGAAGAATTTAGATTTCTTTATAATGAAATGCTTTGTTTGGATAGAGAAATTAAAAAACATTTCAAATGCAAACATTTTTTTGAAGATTTCAATTAGCTAAATTAGTAGAAATTCAAATACCTTCAAAATAGGTGGAATTTGAAATTCTTCTTACTCAACCTCACATTCTAGACTCTATGGTGGAGTTGTCAAACGGGTATGACGACTCCGTCCGGATCGTCGAGCTCATCCATGTCGTCGGGCTCGTCCAGGTCGTCGGGCCCGTCTTGATCGTCCAGTCCGTTCGGATTGTCGGACTCGTCTAGAGCATGGGGCTGGACCGGACCATATTGACGAACTTGGCCGCACAATTGTCCAGTATGGGTCGTTAGGCCTCTAGATCATCGGGCCGACCCAGCCTGTCTGGGTTTCCCAGTCGGTTCAGCTCGGGTGGATCGTCGTGTCTAACCAATCCGGTTGGGTAGTTGGGTTAGCTCGGCCCATCTGGGTTGTCGAGCATTTTTCCAAATTTATCATGAACTCAAAATATAATTAAGCCTAAAATAAATATTGTTAAAATTAAATTTTATCTCACAATAAATTCAAATTTTTTTTCCAAACAAGAAATTGAGATGTAAGGTATTTTAATTTCTTTATCCAAACAAGTTATATATTTAAAAAATGAATGGAATTTAATTACAAGCAGTTCAAACACAAGGCATTTCAATTTCTAAGCATTGTTGAAATGCTCCATCCAAACACAAGGTTAAGGTTTTGGGTTGAGAGTGGTGTCAATGTCTTATGTGGTTGGACTCAGGTCTCATTGATGTTGTATCTTCCCAGTGAAACCTCTTTTGTAAATCTAACAAGTGGTATCAGAGCCGATGGTTAAAACCGACTCAAACGAGTGCAGTCCCTGTATCGAAAGTCTTCCTGACAAGAGTTTCGGACTCAGGTCTCATTGGTGTTGTATCTCCCCGATAAAACTTCCTTTGTAAATCTAACACATTACATTAACTAATTAAGAAAAGAAAATCTTATCACTATTTACCATCATTTTCAACTAAATAAATTGATTTTTCTTAATTACTCTATATATATATATATATATATATATATATATATATATATATATATATAAAGCTTTTATATTAACATGTAGTGCATCACTTAAACTTGACACGGCCAAATTTATAAACAAGACATTATCTTTTGCTTACAATTGTTAGGTAATTAATTGACAGTGTAAAGCAGAGCATTAATATTAACATATCTTTTACCGATTAACAGTGTGCTTTTGTCGTTTGGTGGAGCTGTCAGTGGAGTTGTCATCGACATGCATTACTAAACCTCTTTTTCTGATATATAAGTTTTTGGTGCAGAAAGATCACTATATTTAAGAACACAGTTATAAATATGTGTTTGTGTGTGTGAATATCACCAAAAAACATATGACAATGTTTCTTTTGATTTAAATCACTGTAGACAGTGGTCATGTTTCCATGTTGTCGCCGCCTGCAAAGAAGTGTTATTTTTTGTTTGAATGTTAGGTCGAATAATTTGTTTAAAGATTTAATTGTGACCTAAGATGATAAGATTGGGTGTAAGTATAAAATTGAACACTTACACGAGAATGTGACTACATATTAGAAAAGAAAGCTTATCACAGAAAAGAATGCTTATCAAGTGCAATTATTGGAGCCAGAGACAAGAATATTCAGGTATCCAATTATGGAACATTTTTATATTTGTGCTCGATTGAATCATGAAGTGGCAATATAATACGCCATGATTGCAGATATATAGCCAATCGGGTATCGCTGCCGGGTCAAATTGTCATAAGAAATTTGAATTTACCATTCAATTAGGTCAATTCAAAGAAAACAAAAACTCCAATAATGTTTATTAAAAACACTTCAAATAAAAGGGTATAAGAGTTCTGAGTCACAATTCTTTCATTTTTTTTTTCTTTTTTTGATATAGTTTATGCAAACTAGGGTTTACATTTTGAATATCAACGCTAAAAATGATCGATAATTTAATATTGTACTAATTAAATATGTTAAGAAAATATCATGGACCACATATATTAAATGACATGTGGTTCATGTAACTTAACAATATTATCTCCAATAAAGAATGTTTATGATATAAAAAGGTATTCAGAAAACAAAAATAAAGGTAATTATGAAGTTTATTAGTCCAATGAATCGTACTAAATGAAAAAAAAAAAATTATCAATAACTAAGTTGTATCAGATCCATGTGACTCCCAAATAATTTTGAAGTTAATTCATATTATAAGTTGTTTAAAATTGTAATTTATATTTTAGGAATAGTAAAAACATATAGAGACTAATTAGTAATTTTACTCCTTAGGAGTGACTAAATTATTTAAAATTTTAAGAATTAAAGTATAAGATACTTTTAAAATATATTTCAGAGAAATTATAATATAAGAGTTGACACAATAAAGATGTGAAGGTAAAAATACTTAAAATATAAAGATTAGAAATATGAGTAAAAGAATTTGCTCAAGTAAATATATACATACCGAAGAATTTGTTCACTAACAAAATAACATTTGCCGATAAGAAAAAAAAAATATATAATTACACTTAATGGGTATGACATTAACAAGAAATTGTTTGTATTTAATGATAGAAAATGACAAAAGTAGAATACAAAAGAGTGGAGTTACCATTCAAACTAAGGTTGTGCACTTTGCTAGTTCCCCAAAATTTAATACCATTTGAAAACAAATCAAGTAAAGAAACATATTCGAACTTACCTTTAATAAAAGGGTTAAGTATGTTTTTAGTCCCTGAACTTTGGCTCAAGATTGGAATTCGTCCCTGGTCGAAACTTTGATAAATTTCGGTACCTAAACTTTAAAAATAAATGAATATAATCCTTTTAACCCAATTTTGTTAACTCTTTTTTAGGTTTCGAACACATTTCTCAGTAAATATTGGAGTTGTTTACGCCATTTGACACATTTGTTCAATATTTACTGAGAAGTGTATTCAAAACCTAAAAAAAAAGTTAACAAAATTGTGTTAAAAAGACTATATTCATTCATTTTTAAAGTTTAGGGATCAAAATTTATCAAAGTTTCGACCAGGGACGAATTCCAATTTTGGGTCAAAGTTCAGGGACTAAAAACATACTTAACTCTTAATAAAATTTTATCTACTTTAAATTTATTCTTTAGTGTCTTCTAATTTGTAGCTTCAAAAATGAAAATGAAAAATAGCCGTTAAAAAAATTAAAAATTTAAGCTTTACAAAATAGTGGTTTCATAAAAATGAAAAATAAGTTAATTTTAATATATATATATATATATATATATATATATATATATATATATATATATATATATATATATATATAACATTCAAACTAAAACATATTTATAATTTTTTGCTAACTTTTAAACTCTATTTCCTTGTATTTCTAAATTGAGTCTTTACACGTTTGAGTCACTGTCATTGACTTTTATAATCTCCAAATACTCGTAGAAGGAGTTTTTTACACTTTTAATAAGTTAGAAAGTTAAGAAAATTAAGTAGAAAAATAGCTTTACCTAACTTAACACAAGTTGCCACCATTTAATAAGTGGCTTTAGTCTAAAATCATTTACCCTATGCAAAGAACAACAATCCTAGTTTTGACAGCCACAGACTTGAGATAAATTCAGATCTAAAACTCAAAGTATAGTAATAAATAAGTGTATAAATAAATAAATAAATAAATAAGAAGTTAATTTCTTTACTAAATAGCTTTAATGGAGTGAAATATACGTAAATACTCATTATGGTTTTTAGAAAATGAATACAGCCAGTATATTATAATATATTGAATTACCTATACCCATAATATTTTTTAATAAAATTAAATGAAAATAGTGATTTATAATATAATTGTTCCAACCCTCGTACAAGAAACAAACAAAGATAATGATTTATATTATTTTTAGTTAAATTATAAGTCTACTGCAATTAATAAAGGTTGATTGATTCTGTATGTCTCGACTTACGCCATACAAGGACGAGGATTAGAATTTGATTATGAATGAAGACAGTTAAAGAATAATGTGTGGAAGATTCTATAGGGTGTTTGTTTAAGCTTGGATGATTGTTTCGGCATGTGAGCTTTTATGATCCTATTTGCCTAAACTTTTTAAATAAGAAATCAACAATTTTTTTTGAGTTTTTGGTCATTAATGTTAGCATTATACAATGATTTTATGTTTTAATTTGTTAAACAAATGTATTAGAAGAAAGAATGCTCTTTATTTTTTATTATTATTATTTTAGAGACCCATACATTACTAAAAATTTCATATTTTCTACTAATTTTGTTTTGTATAATTTTTTTATAAATATTTTGTATAAAACACTTTTCGTAACAAATTTTGTAGAAAATATTTGTAAATTTTATAGGAAATAATTATTTACGAAGAAATTATCTACCTATTAAAATTCTTAAAAAAATAGTAAGAAAAAAGTTTTTTCTTATAAATTTTTTTAACAAATTTGTAATAAAATTCTGATATAATATAAGAATTTTTAGTAATGATAAATGAAACGAGGTAATAAATATATTAATTATGTATATATCACACTTATATCAGTTTTATATATGGGTGTGATGAGAACAAGTATTGGCATCAAATGTAAACAATTTGTTTTTTTAGAGATAAGTGGTGAGTAACGAAATCTGGTATATCCTTGAATGTGTAAATAATTTGTTATAGCATGTTGACACAGATTCCTATGTTTGAGCCTTTAGTATTCTCCAACACAATGAATGAGCTCGGAACATTTATTTTTGTCTTTTAAAGAGATGTTAAGTATAAGTGTACAAGTGTTGGACCCTCAAAGGAATATTCAGAATCCAATTATGAAGCAATTTGAATAATATTGTATTGGGAGTGTTCGAGGCATGGAGCATGATGAAATGGCAATATAATATGGCATAAGGTACTGTTTTGGTGCCGACCAAAAACGTGGCAACACCAAATCTGCATCTATAAATTGGATCTCATTGTGAGTGTTATTTCATCATATATGAACAGAGTGTAGTTGGTTTGTTTAGAGGAGTCAAAGAGTTGAGAAAGAAAATATGGTTGGCCCCATGAGACCTCAGATTGTGCTCTTTGGCTCCTCTATAGTGCAGTTTAGTTTCGACAATGGTGGTTGGGGTGCTATTCTAGCCGGTTTGTATGCTAGAAAGGTTTTTTTCTTTCTCCTCCGTTTTCATTCTCCAACCACACAAACTTTATATATTCTTCTTCTTCATCTTATACTTTTGATGTCTTTGTTCAACTAAGCTTTAGATTCAATATACACTAACAAACTCACTACTAATAGGTGAAAACCTTTAGTTACTACTAGTATAAACAGACGCAATCGCATATGTGCGTACACGCATTTTTTAAATATGCGTAATATTATATTAGTAGATGATGATATTGTAATGTTATTAAGTTAACGTATAAAATAAAATTATATTTATTAAAAGTAAAATATATCAGAAAAGATGAGAGAATAATTGTTGATGAATAAAGAAAAAGAGAAGAAACATAGATAAACGGTTTTATAAAAAACTTGTAAAAATAATGGTCAATTTTCAAAAAATTAATAAATAATTATATTTTAAAGAGTAAAATTGATATTTTAAAAAATGGACAAAAAAAAGGAATCTTTTTATATATTGTTATAAATATATGATGGCTAATTGGTATTTAAAGAGACTAAATACAATATAGGTTATATATGTAAAATGTAATTTTACATTATTATACATGTATATTTGTTCATTTTTATGATAATTGCACTGAAAGTTATATTTATAGTTTTTGATTTTTCACAAGACAAAATATACGTATAATCAAATTTGTCCTTCCGCTATATTATTAATAAAACAATTTGAGTAAAATTAAAAGACAAGTAAAACATAAAAAATGGAGGTAAATATTATATATGATCATGTGTAGAATATATGCGATGAACTTGTTTGAATGTATAGTTTTTCTCTAAAATCCTTGTTTTTATCTCACGTTGACATGGCCAGGCGGACATAGTACTGCGAGGATATTCTGGTTGGAATTCAAGGCAAGCTTTGGATGTTTTGGATGAAGTTTTTCCCAAGGTACATACAAAAAAAAAAAAAAAAAAAACATCTTCAGTGCCACGTAGATTTTGTTTCTATACATCTTCTTTATTCTATTTTCTGTTCATTAAAAACATCAAATTCCAGTAATGGCACCATTGAATTGATCTGCTGCATATTATAGCAAATGAGAACCTGATATCTAAATTGTCTTAGGTTTACACAGCATGTACATTCAGCAATTTCAATTTTTCTTTTAGTTTTTATTAATACAGTATTAACTATTAAGTATTTCTCTCCACACACCAAAGCAAATGTATGTGAAGTAAGAGATGTTGGTTTAGATAATGTGTGATGAGTTCTACTTTTGGCGATTCTCAGTGAATAATCTTAGTTATTTTCTTGAACACAGGATGCTCCTGTGCAACCGTCATTGGTGATTGTGTACTTTGGTGGTAATGATTCTGTTCACCCTCACCCTTCTGGTCTCGGTCCTCACGTTCCCCTCCAAGAATATCTTGAAAACATGAGGAAGATCGCTAACCATCTTAAGGTATAACAACTTAAGACGTCAAAAATCTTTTCTTTGTAACATTTGATGCTGCAATGTTTGACACGTATATATGAAAATATTTGTCAGAGCATCTCAGAACATATTCGCATTATCTTTCTCACATCTCCTCCCATCAATGAAGAGCAACTCCGCAAAAAGCTCAGGTACAAATATATACTCTTCTTGTTATTGCTTATAACATAACTTTCATTTTTTTTCTGACATTGTACTGCACCACACAAGTTTTGTAATGAAATTTTGGGTTGACTGAATGCAGTGCAACGCAGTCAGGAAGAACCAATGAATCTTGTGGAGAATATGCAGACGCACTAATGGAGCTGAGTGAGGAGCTGAACGTCAAGGCCATTAATCTTTGGTCTGCAATTCAGACCAGAGATGATTGGTTAGACGTTAGCTTCACGTGAGTACATATACATATATATATTCACAAAAAAAAGATTTTTTTTTTTTTTTTTTGAGGACTGAACATTAAGTGATGTGTTACATTATTAATGTTGGTTAGGGATGGAGTTCATCTGTCGGCAGAGGGAAGCAAGGTGGTGGTGAAGGAAATATTAAGGGTTCTGAGGGAAGCAGATTGGAAAACCAGTCTGCATTGGATGTCGATGCCGACAGAATATGCAGAAGATTCACCTTATTACCCTCCCGCTCCTGATGGAAAAACCACCATAAATGTCTCCTACTGTGTCTCGCGAAGGTCTCTGCAATGGGATCTGTAGAAGCTTTATATCAATCTGCAGTTACCATTGTATGAGTGTATGAGTAATTAAGATGATTTTCTAGTGAGTTTGAATCCTGCTACCAACAAACTGCATCGCGGTTAGTGGAATATGTTGAATCTCTTAACTATGTTCATAGAGATTCAATCCTAACCATGTGTATAAAAAAAAGAGAGATTATATCAACTAGGTGCAGAACAATATAGTAAATGCACCTCATGCGTTTATGAAAATGCGATTGTAAAATGGTATTGTAATATGTGTGTTAAAATATATACATATATAATATAATTTTTATTATAGAATTACTGTTCCTTGAAACTTTTTACACTCGAGAAAAGGAGAAAAAGAAAGAAGTGTACTAAAATCTACAACACTGATATATAAGAAAAAAAATTAATTGGAAAAGTGCATATGTAAAAGGGTATAATTTATTTGTTTTTTTTCTTCTAGTTAGCTCTTGTGAATTAAATCTATAAAACTTCATGTGATTAGAAATTACACTCTTATATACTAGGAACACAACAAGAACTGAGATCGAATACATGCATATAATATTAAACGGAACTTATATATGTTCTGTTAACTCAAGATGTACTCCGTCACAAATCTCAATCATGAAAAGCCAAAAGCCAATGAACTGTAGCTTAAACACGCTGATAACAAAAAAAACACACACACACACATATTTTATATATATATATATATATATATATATATATATATATATATATACTTAAGTTTTTATTAAAAAATTATTTTATTAATTATTTGAAATACTTTTATTTTTGTTTTAAGTATTCTGTTATTTATTTTTTTTATCAACAAGATGAAATTGTAGTTATTTTCATCTTTATCTCTAACTTGTCGATTAATTTATTTTTTTTCTCTTCAAATTGATGACAAAATAAAACATAATATTTAAATAAAAAAATATTTTAAATACTTTGTAGAACAAAAATTGTTTATGAAAACTTAATTAAAAAATCACAACTTAAAAAGTATTTAAAACTTAAGTTTATCTAAAATATACTTATTATTAAGTTTATCATTTTTAGAGATGAGAGGTTCAATTGTAAATCTGTGAAGATTCTAATCTATTGAGATCTTTCTCATTCATGAAAGGTCCATATTTAAATAAAAATGAATAAATGTTAATTTTTTTTAAAATATTAGTAGTATATGGTTTGATGTTTACCCATGAAACAAGTTTTCGTAAATATCATGTAAAAGATATTATTATACAATATGTAGTTTTTAATTTCAATATGGGATAGAATTTTTAGTGTCCCTTTATGTTCTAAACTAGGCCTCAACATCAACATTATAATGTTTGGTTAAAAACTTGTATAAATTGTACCGGATGGTGTATTTTATAAATTATATATTTTTATACTAAAGTCATTTTTTATAAGCTTAAACGGGGATTGAGTGAGAAAGAATAATGAAGGAGTATATTAAATTTAAATTGTTTCTTTAGTTTGTGGTTGTTTAAAGAGTTGTCATGAATCATGGGAAAATTTCAAGATCAACGATTCTTATGTTACACTTCGGTTTTACACTTGAATTTTGAACTCAAGAAAGATGATACATTACATTCTAACAAAAGTAATTAATTGTTTTATCTTTTGGTTATTTCTCTTCTAAATTTGTATAAATTTTTCAAAATAATAATCATTTTATTTTGAAACATGATTGAAAATATTTTTGAATGATTAAAACATTTATTTTTACAATCAATAATTATTTGATTTGTTTCCAAAAATTTTGCATTAATTAACCAATTAATTCGATAAATTATTTTGAATTTTTTAACTATCAATGAATTGTTTTTATTCTATTAATTTTGAAATCTTTTAAATTGATATGTTTGTAATTAATAATTATATTATTAATTTTAAAATATTTTTTATCAATTAATTGATTTCATTATTTTAAAGTTTAAGCATTAGGTTTAAGACATTCTAAAAAGTGTCATTTATTATTTTTGTTAACAGAAAATCTACCATTTACATTTTTCGACATTATCTAATAATATTTCATTTAAAATTGAAATTGATTTTTTAATTTTATTTAACTCAATATTAATATATTATTTAAAATACATTTTATTATATATATATATATAACTTAAATACATTTTCATCACAAAACTAATTAAAAGATTGTTATTTAATTTTATAAAATAAAATACTTATATTAAATCTAATTATACTTTTTTACTTTTAAATTAATTAAATAAATGTTATAATTTTTAAAAATTAAATAAATTTTAATTTTTTATAATTTCTCATAATACCCTAAATATTTTAATTATTAATTTAATTTAATTTAAATTAAATTATTTGAAAAATTAAAAATTAAAATATTAATTTAGATGGAAAATTAATTTTAAAATACAATTCTAATAAAATTGCATACTAATAAATATGTATTTCTGAATAGATGAATTATGTCAAAATATAAATTAAAGAAAAAAATAATTATTTTAAAAATAATTTCAATTTAATAGATCTAAATAAAAAAATAAAAAAATATAAAATTAAATTGTAAATAATTATTCAATAATTAATATTTCTTTTATTAATAATTTTATTTTAATTCTTTAATTATCTTTATAGAGATACTCAAAAAAAATTTATAATAATAAATAATAAGTTGAGTATAAACAGATTATGCATTAAATATGTGTACTGTACAAAATTTTGTGAATGTCCATTTAGTATATACTGTATCAGACATGTATCCACTGTACATTTTTTCTCTTTTTAATCATATTCCAATTTGAGAATACGACCCGAGTTTAACGGGGCAAAAGTTTTGGCACCCACCCGTCACTTGTGATAAGTGCATAAAATGCAGTGTCATTTGAATCATGGCTCATCTATCAGTTACGAAACCTTGCTACCATTCGAGTCTTAGTCTCAACAAGAACGAGCATGTTCAACCAAGATTCAAGTGTGAGTCTTAGGGGTTCGGATCCGTTCCAATTTCACCCCAAAAGAAGAGAAGAAGAAGAGATGGTGGGACCAGCAAGACCCCTGTTCGTACTCTTTGGTTCTTCCCTGGTTCAGCTCAGCTATTCCCAGCAAGGTTGGGGCGCTATTCTTTCTCACTTGTATGCTCGTAAGGTATGTGTGCATGTACCTTTCACTATGGTGCTTTCTGTTTGGGAGTAAAATTGTGCAAGACTGTGACTTTGACTTGTGATGTGTGACTATGAATTGTTAAGTTATGATGTTCTTCCACGTAACCAAGGGTACAACAAATGATGAGTCTGTTTGAGAATCAAAACTAAGGCTACTTTTTTCTTTAATCCAACCAGAAGCCTTTAAAGATGAAATCTTTGAGAGCATATCAGCAGAACGGACACTATCTCAGTCTGATGTACTAAGTAATGGGATTTGGGATTTGTAAATACAGTTGTTCTTAGTCTTGGGTAACTTTTAGATACATACATGATTTTGGGTGTGTTTGCATTGCAACTGACCTCACGCAGAAATCTTGTTTGTGCATTGGAGAGGGTAAAACTTCTGCTAAAGATTAAGGTTATTCTTGGAAATTTAGAGTTTATGATTTAAGGTTTAAGACTTTTAATAGATCTCACCAAGTGAATGTTGTAGTATTCTGTTTCTGTTTTTGCTTCAGATTTTATTTGATCAGACGAGCGTGGAATTGAGCAAATGAATTCAGTGCTGCCACATTTTCAGGCACTCAATCAATACATTTGTTTATAATATTAGGATGAGGATTAGATGGCTGACATTTCAGATTTGTGTTTTTTAAGTGAATTGAGCTCAAATCTTCATATGACTGTTCTGCAAAATTTCATTTAATACGGTTCTCATGCATTGACCCTGCGGATGAATATTTTCTGTGTTCTGTTAAGATTTTCCATGAAGGTGGATGGAATCTCTACTTTTTGTTATTCTTGGCAACAGGATGAGACTATGTTGAGAATTGCGGTATTTTGGTTGGAATTTCTTTGGATAAACAAAAAGGGTAGTGTTTTATTTCAGACTAAGATTGCAAGCACTGTGACAGGGGTTCTTATTTGGGCAAAGAAAAATGTCATTTACCTATTAAAGTTTGGTGATGTGAAAATATGCCATATAATGCAGCTTCTTTTAATGTCAAGAAATGTTAAAAAGAATAGATGAACCTAAACTGTTGATGAATAATTTGCTGTCATATTGAAGAAATTTTATGGAAGTGGCAATCATACTTTACTTACTCATCATCCACCAATCATTTATTGTTTCGGTGCAAGACCTTGATATTATTAGAATAAGATCCAACTACAGACCAAAAAGACTATCAAATAGATTAACATGATATCACAGCATATAAAATGTCTTAATTTATTTAAATTTCAGCCAGTAATTGAATGACATTATTGCTTTTATTTTATATGTTTTTGGGTACACATTGGATTCTCAATGAGTTTAACTTTACACCTTGATATGACATAGGCTGATGTTATTCTGCGAGGATATTCTGGCTGGAATTCAAGGCGTGCTGTGCAAGTTCTGGCCGAAATTTTCCCAAAGGTACCAATAATCTTTCTCATATTTTGATTCACATTTCCTCTTCTATCTTCATCTTCAACGTGAATCTTTTGTCCTTCCATCACGAATGTTAAAAAAACTGCTTATTCTATTTGTGGTCATTGAGAAAGAAATGACACCTTGGAAATGGAGAATGGTACTTAATGATGTGAAAAATCTTGGCACAAGATATCCGCATGTTATCTTCTGAATTTTACAGCGTATTAAAATGAACTACTCAATTATCAGAATTCATAGCGTTTTTTCTAAGGTTCTGATCTGTGTCATCTTCTTTAACATAGAATGCCACTCAGCAACCATCATTGGTTATTGTGTACTTTGGTGGTAACGATTCTCTTCTTCCTCATCCAAGTGGCCGTGGTCAACATGTACCTCTCCAAGAATACATAGAAAACATGAGAAAGATAGGTGCCCATCTGAAGGTAAAGCAACACATTTCTCCTTTCTTATTACCACATGAAAGTAACCCTTCACCCTTCAAGTATTTTTACATAATTCCCATCTTTTTACCTTTTAATTATTACTATCATGTTTGTTTGACACAAATCCTTGTGATTGCCAGAGCCTTTCAAAGAAGACTCGCATCATATTTCTCACTGCACCTCCTGTTAATGAGGCAAACCTTACCGGAGACAGGTTTTCGTTTCAATCTAACTGCTATTCCATTTTAATAAATTCACAAAAGATGAAAGACAGAGAACTACATACAAAGAATTGATCCATAGAAGTAATGAACTAGACTTGATATATATTAACATTCTTATTTCCTTTGATTTTTCTTTTCTTTTTTTGGAACTTATTTCTAAATTAGACTCTGATGAGCAAAATTTTGGACTTTAAACCAGTTTGCTGCCGGGTCAGCAATTAAGAACAAACGAATCTTGTCGAATATATTCAGAAGCACTTTTGGAGCTGTGCCGTGAGATGAATATCAAGGCCATTAATATGTGGTCTTTACTCCAGAACCGGGGTGACTGGAGAGATGTTTACTTCACGTAAGTATGCATTCTTGGTTCAAATCTTCATAACCTCATTGTGTTGAGTAGTTCATTCATAGTGACATGCACCTTAATAGAGGAGATTCAAATCTTCTCATCCTTCATTTTTTTGAATGGTGTTTGATAGGGAGGATGGAATTCATCTTAGTGTTGAGGGGAGCAATGTGGTTGTAAGAGAGATATTGAAGGTCATCAAAGAAGCAGAGTGGGAACCAAGCCTGCAATGGAGGTCAATGCCAACTGAATATGGAGAAGATTCACCTTATGATCCAATTGGCCCTGATGGAAACAATGTCAATGTCAGTTCCCTCTTTGAAACTCTGCAATGGGAATAGAGTTGAAGCAAGAATCACAGAATAACAGGAAATAAGAACCGTATACAAACTAAAAGTTTTTTGTTCTTAGTTCACATATGCATCGTTTATCACTGGATTTTCTCACCTTGAGTGGAATGAAATGGTGACTATAATTGCACTTTGATTGAGCCAATTGGCATTGCAATTGTAGGACACTAAAAGAAGAACCCTTCTAGGTAAATGAATTCTAGGACATTAAACTAAGTCGATTATTTTAATCTACGTAACGTGTTTCACGATATGACAAGATTTTAATTAATCTATGTAAACCTATTAAAAGTTTGTTCGAAACAACTGTAAAAGTTAAATTATTTAATATTTAATTATGTACACAATCAATTATTATAACGATCATAATCAAAATCAATCTTTGTTTATTGAAAATTTGTTTGAAGATAATTAATTTGTTAAGAAAATCACAAATTGCACATTTTCAAATTCAATAAAACAACTTAGTTTCACTAATTTTTGTTACAAATTTAAAGTACTGTATCACACGTTGAACTAGTTTTAAAAACAAAACTTTAAAAATGTTCAGGTGTTCCTGTTCTAAATTTTGAATTCCTTGTACGCATGTATAAAATTGTACCTACTCCTTTTTAAAATCCTCTAATGATTGGTCTTTATTTAGATCTGAGCTGGCTCCCATTGATAGTGCATTGCTACCACATGATTTTGGTTTTGGATGATTTTTTTTTATATAAAAAGCCTAAAACGCGGGTAACTACAACGTGCATATATTCTCAGCAACATCGTATTTGGTTTGTGTTTGTGGTTGAGAAAGTGAAAGAGGAAGAAAGATGATAGGACCATCGAGGCAACAGTTTGTGTTGTTTGGTTCTTCCATTGTTCAATATAGCTATTATGAAGGTTGGGGAGCTACTCTTTCTCACGTTTATGCTCGTAAGGTATCTCCTTTTTCTTCTCTTAGTCTTCAAATTATTTTTTTTTTGTTTAGTTAGTATTTTGTTAATGGAAGAGTTATAGTATGTTTTTGTTGGCTTTTTTGTATTTCAGTGTCCCTTTGACTAGAAAATTGTAAAATAGGGTCTGTTAATTTTTTTCTTTTTTTAAATTGGGTCAAGTCGTTATGGAGAATGATGATGTTAGGGTGAAATCGTCTTCTCCAGACCAGTTTTGCTTTTTTTTTTTTTTTTAAGTAATATCGTTTTTGTTTTATATTTTTTTTTTTTTTTTTTTTTTTTTTTTTTTTTTTTTTTAAAGTAATATCGTTGTTTTGAGAACGACTTTTGTTTAATTGAAAAGTGAAGTCGTCCTCTAACGTAACGACTTCACTTTTTACTTTTTTTTTTCAATTTCAATTTTAATTATTATTAAAAAAAATTTCAAAATTTTCACTTTTTATTATTTTCTTCTTTAAATATTTCAGATTATTTTTTTCTTTTTTTTTAATTTAACAATTTTGATTATTTTTTTATTTTTTAGTTTTGATTATTTTTTTAAATTTTTTTTTTTTTGTTGTTTGTTCTTTTTTTTAAAAAATTTATCAGTTATCAATGCTTTTTGAATTTATAATTATTCTTACATTAATTGGAAACCGGTCCAGTAAAGGACGGTTTAGGTTTCATAAAATAAAAATCGGTCTTGGTGCGCACGGTTTTGGTGGTTTCATTAAATAGAAACCAGTTCTGGTATGCACAAACCGGTCCTTGTCATCACGGTTTTGCCATGAAACTAAAAAAATCAAAATTTATTATTTACGAAAAAAAATTAAAAAAGTGAAGTCGTCATGTATGAGAACGACTTCACTTTTTCTAATAGCATAAACCGTCCTTTCAGAGGACAACATTGCCTTTAAAAAAAAATAAAGAAACTGGTGGGGTGGAAGACGACTTCACCTCCAATGTCGTCCTCCACCCTGACGACTTAATCCATTTTGGCCAAAAAAAAAAAAGAAGAATAAGGAACCCATTTATATAATTTTAACTTCCAATCGACTCCAAAATAAAATAAAAAAAAAAGCTCTTTTTGTTGGATGAAAGAAGATAATTGACTTTGATCGGTGTTCGCTTCTTTTATCATACTCTCGGATAGAATTGTGTTTGATTCCTTCAAATATGATGGCTTATAATATATGAGTTTTTATTTAGCATAACGAGCTTAAATGTTAAACTTGAGTGGTGTATGTCATGCATAATAAACTATACATGCATTGTTATATATTTATATCAATAGTTAATTTTGTCATATAGACTAAAACTAATCATGTTATCTTTTTGAGAAATAAAAATTGTGAATTGTTTTTAATGGACAATATTCAGCAAAACTAGTTTATTACTCAATATACAATCTTTACAACAAAAAAAGTAGTGCAATGTTAGTAAGGATAAAATTGTAAATTTCTTCAAGGAATTATAGAGCATAAACCAACATTTTCATGATACATAATTATTAGTCTCATATATATACTCAAAACAAGTTATTGAGTTATGATTAGGGATGTCAAAAAAATTCGTACTCACGAATATCTGCGGATAAAACTTGTAATGGATAAGAAATGAATATTGCAAATAGATACTTGCAGGTAATGGATACGAGTATTTTTAATACCCGCATGTTAATGAGACGGGTATGGGTATCATAGTATCTGTACCCGTGGATATCCATATCCTTTATCTTCTAATTTAAATTCAAAAAAATATGATTAAAATATTAACATATTGATTTTAAATGAGTTATTTTTTATCAATTAGTTTAAAAAAAAATCATTTCTTGTAAATTGTCATTCACCACCAGTTAAATGGGTTATTTGGACTTTGTTTAAAATTTATGAATGTTATATATTGTATTTTGTTTGAATTTACGATTAAAATATGTTGTCAAATATTTATTTATATTTTTTTTTGTAAATACTCGCGGATACCCGTGAATATCCGTAAATATTAAAAAATTATGCGGGTATCCGTATAACGGATACCCGACACATATAAATACGAGTACGAAACGAATATTTATCCAGAAGGTAGAGTAGTACGGAAGAGCTACTATCTACATCCAACCCACCTCATTAATATTCCTAGTTGTGATGAGCTTACTAAAAAACTAACTTTTCAACTTTTTATAGTAATATTTTTATTTTTTTTATTACTTAATGTAAAATTTGGATGAATACCAATTTAAGAATTATATACAATATCTTAATATTGAATGTATTACTCTGTCTTTTGATGAAATTGTTTTTTCTATTATAAGATAGATTGGTGAGACTTTTATTAGACTAAAATGTATTTTATGACTTAAAAATCGTTTTAAGCTTTACTATTTTTTAATTAGTCCTTAATTTTATTAAAATACAAACGTTTTATCTCTTGTCGTTACTTTTATGCTATTGAATAATGACACAATCAAAGGTTTGACATATAGCATAATTTGATTGCCTGACGGTGATACTTAATAAAGCAAGTTTATCCAAAAGTAAATAAAAAATAATATATTTAAACAAAATAAAGAAAAGAAAAGTATAGAAGCCAAAAGTAAAATAACTAAATCTATGCGAATAATAATAAACCTTTTGTTTTATTTGGGTTTTAAGAGACAAACTTATCCATTTACGTCACACCGACAAGATCAAGAGTGCACGCAAACTCATTGCAAAAAGAAATTTCTGTTTCTGAAAAGGGTTGTTGAGGTGAAGGAACCATTTATGAATAGAACGCTAATGTATGATATAAAAATATGCAAATTAATAAAGATTTGGTTGCAAGGGGAAAGAGTATTAATGTGAAAGAATAAGCACAATTATTAAGGAGTAATATATATATATATATGATGGGAAAAACAACAACAAACAATATATCAGAGAATGTAACAGATATAATTTCTCCTAACTTGCAAGAATTTATGAGGAGCAATAATCAAAGAGCAGTAATAATAAATCATCAAAAGCACAAATAAAGGCACCAAGATTTTTAACGTGGAAAACCCCTCAAATCAAGGGTAAAAACCACGAGTCGTCCAGACCAAAGAAATAGCTTCACTATGATCAACAAGAGTACAAAAGAGTCTC
>Ga0214544_1007911_pt1 | contig 18233 bp, 7 predicted proteins | sample CNSS3metaG_FD_160074 | JGI IMG/M metagenome (GOLD analysis project Ga0214544, IMG submission 160074) | Root nodule microbial communities from cowpea collected in UCLA plant growth center, Los Angeles, California, USA - CNSS3 | ecosystem: Host-associated > Plants > Roots > Nodule | place: USA... | reverse complement strand
AAAGAAGAAGAAAGACACGGATAACCAAATAACCAGTGCAAAGGAACAGACAAATAAGGTTCCTGGAATGTCAAAGGATCTACTTCTTTCAATTATTGAGCAGCATTGGAAACACAGAATAAAATGGCTAAGGGCATCAAGAAACAAGAATAAAAAACATATAAAGAAGTTAGTTGCTTAACAAAAAAATGTTCTCTAGCAATCTAACAGTTTTTATCAACATATACTCATAAAGTAGCTTTTACAATTAGAATTGAAGTCAATAACAATCTGGTAATATCTGATAGAAAAAGCGTAATTTCTCTTATTTTCTTATTTTCAACTCCTCTAAGATTGTGAGTGTTTTTGAGAAGTTTATCTAAACAGTGTCATATGTCTACTAGCTTAACTCCTAATTTTACTTTTTTTTTTTTTTTGCAAAGTAGGTTTAACTTAACCATAGGTTCTCATCTTTAAGCTCCTAATTCTAGAGCAACTTAGAGTCACAAGTTCAGTAAATTCATCTTCCGAAACAATTATTTTATTCTCATTCGTTCTAAAAACCTAATCGACTAATCACGCCAATGAAAAGAAGCAACTAGAAACCTAGTTCAAAAACAAGCAATTAGGTTTCAAGAAGAAAAAACAAACATCAAGTGTGAAATCGACTATAGGTAATTTCAATTGAAGAGGCCAAAGCGCATTTCATCACAACGTGTTTGCAAACCGTCCGGTGTTAGTAAACTAACGAATAAAGAATTAGAAGTAAGGTTTAAAATGCAAAAAGAAAACGCAGGGTTTTAGATCTGGTGAAGAGGAAGCATACAGAGAGAGCGAGGTAGAAAACAAGCTTGAAGGAGAACTTGCGAAGCTCCTTGAAGAGAAGGTAGCAGAGTACAATGAAGCTGGAACCAGCCAACGACAGGCTCGACGCTCCGGCATTCACCGCCGTCAGAATCTGGCGATCGTGCGCAGTGAGAGTGCCGCCGAGTGCGACGGATGCCGCCATTACACGGAACTAGTTCGTTATCACCGATCAGTAGTCACTCTCTTGATTCTCAAGTTCTAACTCACTGCCAAAGGAAGAGAAACAAAGGAGAAAGCTAAACCGTTTTGAAATTTTGTTTTTTTTTAGTAAAAATAAATTAACAGTAGTATATGACTGTGTAATTATGTTTAATTAATGATTTTAATTTTTAAGCAAATGGTTACTGTAAAAAATATAATGTGAATTAACTAAATATGTGATAAACATGTTAGAAAAATTATTTGTCGTTGAACTTTTGGTTTTTCAAAATTAATTTTATGATTTTGGTTCTGAGTTTCAAAGTATGAATTTAGAGTTCCTTTGCGCCAACTCATTTAAAACTTTTAAGTTACAGAATAAGAACCTATGACATTAATGAAAACATCTTTGTCACTTTTTTCTGTAATATTTTTTAGTGTACATAATGTACTATACATCCTACTTTCATTTATACATTCTATTTTGCTATCTTTATTATTTATAAAAGTCTACTTAAATAATAATAATAGTAATTATTATTATCAAGTATTATGTAATTATAATATTATAAAAGTTAATTAAAATTATTTTTTATATTATTTTTATAATTTTAATATAAATATTAATTATAACTTATATTTTAGTAATTGTTATAATACCTAACTTTGTAATTCTATTTTTACTTTTTATTATCATAAAAAAAAAACTAAAACTATATAAGTATATATATTTCTACTAGTTTAAATAAAAGAAGTTGAATGTGTTTGTAAATGTTAAACTGTTTCACCTCAAAGATCCTTAAAGATTATTTTTAATTTTTTAAAATGCATATTATTTCATTTAATAATTGAATGTAAATAAATAAATAAATAATTTCATAAAGTAATTTTCGTAATTTTTCATATACATGGTCACATATGGTATTATAATTCAATATAATTTGGTTTTTGTATATAATAAATAATAAATAAACTACATCTGAATGATAAAACAAAGTAATTAAGTTTTAATTTAGTGATAACATTATAAATGTGGGAGACTAAAGTTAAGACTTTATTTCATTAAAATTTTAGAATTAAATTGAATTATTCGTGCATTATGTAATAACAATATGAAAATATATACTTTTTAATCTCAAACAGTAGCATACAAATTACATAATACGTTCTTAATTGTATATTTATTTATTATGCCTTTATATTACATCATTACACAATACTTCAAATATAAACATATTCCAAATAAAATAATTTTTATATATCAAATAATTAATATATTATTATAAATTCAATAAATGGTTTTGTATTCCAAGATTAAAATTGTTTACATCTACCAATTCATTAATAAATATTTATTAAATAATTTACATAAATGATTTTATATTTCAATATTATAACAGTTTAGATTGCATTGCAAATAAATGTAATCCAAGATAATGTGACAGTTATGACATGTATTTATATTAAAAAAATTTAACATCAATTTCATGTTTATTTAATTTATACGGGATCATATTACACAGTATGCCTATATTTTACTCTAACAATGACCCACATAGGGATGGCAACGGGTCGGGTCGGGCACGAATAGTATGATACTCGTGCCCGACCCGCTAAAAAAAAATTCGCCCGTTACCCGTCCGTTTACCCGCCGGGTATCCGCTTAAAAAATACCTGCGGATATTTTTAAAACCCGCGGGTACCCGTGAATATCCGATACCCGCAAATATTTAAAAAAATATGAATTTTATAAATTTTTTAATATAAAATTATAAAAATAAAATATAAATTAAATTATAATTATAATTAAATTTGACATAATAAAATATACTGTTACTTCTAATTTTAATTAAATTTAACTTAATAAAATATAAATTAAATATTAATTTTAATTTTTTGCGGATAACGGGTACCCGCGGGTACGGATAGTATGATACCCGTACCTGACCCGTTTATAACCGGGTATTAAAATACCCGTTACCCGCTACCCGCGGGTAATAAATACCCGCAGGTAGTAACTATCCGTCGCGGATTTTATCCGCGGATATCTGCGGGCACGGGTATTTTTGCCATCCCTAGACCCACACATACGTTTTTTTATTTTAATATAATATACATGTATTTATATTTATATTTGTATTTATTTCAAAATTTTAATATCAATTTCATGTTATATCTATTATTTTTTTATTTTATCTATTATTATTTATTGAATATTAAAAACAAAATTAATTACTATAATACTTTCATATTTATTGTATTATGTTTAACTTTTATTATAAATTCAATATCTACGTTGATAACAACATCTACATGTATTTTTATTTAAAATTTTTAACACAATCTCAATTACTCTAACTTTTATTAGGGACCACATCATCTCACAATATGTTTACATTTTTGCATTTTTATTTAAGTTGATTATTCATATGTGGACAATATTTTTGCACGGGACAAAAGTTCATAATATACCAATATTTTATTTTAACAACTATGTATACATATACATGGGACAAAATTTTAAAAGACGCCTGATTAATATACCTTGATAGTGCCACGTAGGGGAGGATCGGTAGGGGTAACATCAGTGCGAGCCGGTTGAGGATCTTGGTTGGCGGGTTGGGTAGGGCGTTTGTCGTGGCGAGAGTCGTGTGGAGGGCGTCTGTGGTCAGATCAAGGGGGGTGACGGGCTCGAGAGGGATGATCATCTCTGCGGATGAAGCGGCGAAAGTGACCAGTAAGAACCAGTTCTTCAATTTTATCCTGGAGTGCTTTACAGTCTTTTGTAGTGTGGCCATGGTTGCGGTGGTAGCGGCAATATTTGGTCATATCAACATTGGGGGGAGTGGTCGTCTTGCGTGGTGGTGGGATGAGGCCAGCTTGCAAGGCCTCATCAAGGAGGCGGGATTTGGGGACGTTAAGGGGAGCATATCTGGTAAAGCGGGGTTGGCGGGGCTCTTGTGGTCGGGTATCAGGGCGGGGGGTGGTGGGTTGGGGTTGGCGGTGGTTGCTGCATAGTCATTGCAGAATTTGGCGTGGAGTGTCTGCATTTCCTCCATGCGAACATAGTCGGCGGCACGCAACTTGAGCTCGTGCATAGAGGCAGGTGGGTGGAGGTAGACATTGTTGGCGAAGGGGCCGGGTTGGAGGGTGAGTGTCATACATTGGAGGATCATTTCCTGGTTGAGGTGTGGGGTACGAAGGGCTGCCTTACTGAAACGATCGATAAATGCCCTGAGTGGTTCACCTTGTTCCTGCTTGATGCCCATTGAGGGATATTGTAGTAGTTTGATGTGGGCGGCTGCCAGCGAAATGGGTTGAGAACATATGGGAAAGAGCGTCAAAGCTGTTGATCTGCTAGCTCCTGTTGCATTTTGGCCTGACCATCTAGGATGGCAGCCAGATCTGAGGTGATGTTAGCGGATCCTGAGAGACCAGCACCAGCTTGCTTGTTAACTCCAGCTCTGCTACGAGTTGAAACCATCTTTGGAGAAAAACGGGTAGTAAGGTGTTGTCTTGTGTCCCACGGTGGGCGCCAATTGTTCCTACAGAGAACAAATAAGATCTATTAGGCACGAGTGTCACCTTACCTATATATCCACTATCTCCTCGGTTGGCTTTTTTCCATCTAGCGGACATCGATCTGGACCTAGGAGGGATTACCTGCAGAAGGGACTCCGAAGCTTAAGTCAACTAAAACTCTCAAAAAGTCAAATCAGGTGATTAAGGGAGTAATGAATGTGTACCTTTAATTTGTGGGGTCCATGCGTATTTATAGATTATTAATTATGTTTGCCTATTCCATGGGCTGGGCCATGGTTTGGGCTATGGGTGGGCCTAGGCCTTGGCCCTTAGTATTGACTGTTGTGGGCTTTGATTTCGTTAAGTCTTATGGAATGGTCTGATCCGGTTACTTCCCTAGTTGGCTTATGTCGTCCTTGTTCGTGTACTGTCCTAGGTTGGCCGTTCTTTTAGCGACCTTTGTTATGGGTTTAGGCCGGTTAGGTCTATGTCGGCCCGAGCCGTGTACCTTAGTTGTTTTCGGCATATATGTGATGATTGTTTGTTGTTACTTATTTGGTTAAGTTGGCCAAGTACGGTACAAGAATGAAGTAGATTGTCGTAATTAACCAAAATCTAAATGATATATTTACAAATCTACATAAATTATACCAATAATAACAATACTTTAATTTAGTTTTTTATTAATATAATATATAATATTTAAACAAAATACTACGGTAACAATAACAAAAAAAAAATGTGTACGCGCAGTTTTCATACAAGTTCCATATATATTACACACCTAGCTTATATCGGGTGTTAGAATATTTTATGAACAATAAAGATAAAGAACATGCTGTCATGAGAAAGTTCTTAAATTTGGGTGATACAATGCTTAGAATTAATTAATATCACTTGCACAAATATATGAAGGATAGTGGCTTATCCATTACAGTTTGTTAATCATCCCTCTTAAGGTACAAGGAATACATAAAAAAGCATTTTTTTTAAAATTGATTGATGTATAGTTAAGAATTGTATGTATTTTTAAATATTAAAATAAATTAATATAACTTTTACTTATTTTATTCAGATCTTATTACAAATAGTTATATGATCAGTTTCTCTTCAGACCCTTGTGAGATATTCTTTGATTCCACGACTTTCAGACCAATTGAAAGTAACTCAGATATATATATATATATATATATATATATATATATATATATATATTTTTTTTTTTAATTTTCCTTTAAATATATATATTTGAGTCTAACCTTTTAATTTTTTTTATTAGTCGTGCATTCCTATTATTCTTCTTTTCACTACAATATGATATGTATTCCAAAACGTCACGTCACAGTTCTCATCAATATAACAATTCTCTATGAAACACATGTCACATTTCTAATGTGGTGATAAACACCATTTTGAAGGTTTTAGATTTCCACCGGTACGAAAACTAAGAGAAATAGTTTAGAAAATTAAAACAATATTTAACAATATTTATAAATATATATTTCTCTTTTCTTAAAAGAATATTAATAACAAACAAGTCTCAGTTAACAAATTTCCTTTTTTCTTTTAAATAAAGCAAGTTTTTTTTACTAATTTTCTAATAGGAGGATCGGTCGGTTAACACTATTCATAAATATTAAATATCATGTTCTAATGTTTAGTTTTTGGTATAAAAGTATTAAAACCCTCACGTTAACTATAAATAAAATAAAAATATAGTATATAAATATAAATAACGTTATAGATTTGACTTAAACTTGTATAAATAAATTATAAATTTAACGTTTAACATTTTTTTTAACATAATATCCATCAAATTCAATCACGGAACCGAATAATATAATTGGAATATTCAATATGAACCATGTTCAGAAAGTGTTAAAATTTAAAGTGTAAAAAAATTGTTGGTCATCCCATCCTCTTTTGTCCCTTTAGCCATGTTCACTTATTTGTTGTTTGCTATTCTTTGTTATTAACCTGTTGAAGAAGGGTCTAAGATTTTTTTATTATCCCGTCAAAAAGATATCAAACGAAAAACATTAATAAATATAAAGTTACATTTAATAATATATTGAGTCATTGGTTAACCTTTTATCCATTGACTTAGTATTTTAACCAGATTGGTCCGGTTTCATAACACTTATTTATATTTGATGATTGAGAGTTATTTGGAGTTGATATTTATTACTTAAATTATTTGCCCTGTTGTATTTTGATGTGATATCACTTAAAAAAAATTGAAAGGATCGAATTAGATTTTTTTATATATAAAGTATTTTTTATAATTAAATAATTTCTTTTATTTTTTTAAATCATTCTCAGATTTTTTTTATATATTTTTTAATTTTTAATCTTTCTAATTTATTGAATTCATGCCAGACACATTATATGCAATTTTTAATTTATCTTCCAATTTAAGATTAATGCAACAAATGTAATACAACTCAAGATACATTTATAAAATTTTACAAATAGAAAATACAAAATTCTTAAATTTCATAATTTAGGATTATATTAATTTGGAGAAAAAATTTAATTAGGATTCATGCTAATTTCATAAAAAAATCCCTAAAATCATAATTATGGTTCATACTAATTTAGGAAAGAACTTAATTTTGGAGAAACATCGTAATAGGAGAATTATAAATCTAAGATAATATAATCATACTAGAATGTTAATCTTGATTCATGAGAAATATTGTGATAATACATTATTCAATCTTTTTATTCTCCAATATTTTCCTGATTTATCTCTTTACCTTTATTTTTACTCTATTACTTCTTTGATGACTTATTCAGAAAAAAAATCTCATGACCAAAGACTAAACTCTAATCCATTTTATTAACCAACGTCCATCAAGGTTTTTATTTTTTTTTAAACAATAAAAATATATAAATAAATAATATATATAAATAATATATATAAATAAAATAATGATAATTTTTTCTAGACTTAATATAAATAATAAATATAATTTAAAAAAATATATATATAATAAAATTAAATTTTGTTGGGAGAGTCGTGACTCCTATCTGTCCTATTGAAGTTCTACTGATGTGTAATTAAATTTTGGGAGAAAAGTATATTGGTGAGCCAATGTATTTTTATAATGATTTATTTAGAAAAGTGAGCAAGATTAACTTTTTTTGTAAGTTAAAAATTTTGTACATAATTGTAAGAAAAAATAAAAAAATGAAAAAATGATTAAAAATTAAAAATGTTATTGTTAATGAGTTATTTATTAATTAACTCTCGACTAGATTGAACTACTTAATCCTTAGGTCAAGTGAATTATATTCAATTCTATCCATATTTAAAAATATTAAAATTTTCGATCCAATCTAATTCAAATTTGTAATGAATTCATTTGACTCACACTTTAAAATATAATTTAACATCTTTAACTTTATATTCATTTTAGTAATTAACTCGACTCAACATGGTTAATGAAATGCTAAAATGTATAACGGTAGATTAGATTACTCGAGTGGATATGTTAGGCAAAATTGGAAGTTATTTTCAAATTCAAAATTTTAATATAATAATATTATAAGTTTTTATTTTTCATTATATTATATAAATATTTGTAAGTGACAAAAATATCGGTATTCATAGACTTAGGGGACCTAGTTTTGGATGAAGGTGATTATCAACCCAAGTAGGTTCTTAGCATTAATCACACCTAAGTGAATGCATGTTAAAATTAGAACAGTGTCCCAAGGACACAGAGAGAGTTAGGTCCTATTTTAGGAATCTTAGTTCGAAAGCAAAAGACTAATTTCTTTATGTTCAAGAATGATTGACATCTCAAAAAGTTACCATTCTGTACACACAAATTAAGCTCGAATTCTTGACCATATGCTTAAGAGACATTTATCTGTCAAATTCTTGACCACATGTTTAAGAGACAATGATGTCTCTGTCATTAAAAGGAAAGTTGCACTCAAGGCAAAAATAGTAAATGACCAAACTCTTTCAACCATCATAGCAATGGCATATATTAGTTCCATTAATCCTACTAATGAGTAGATTACAGTTTACTGATTAAATGGATTCTTTTTTTCACTTTCTCTAAACTACACCTTGAAATCCAAAACCATGTCCAAACACAATCCCAACCATATTTCTGTCACATACATTCTTTGTGAATAGATTTTAGTGTGTATCCTGAACTAGTGGCAAGTGCTTATACTTGTATATTGTTGTGTATATCATCAAATCAAACCATAGAAAACTCCATCATCACTTCTAACAGCTTATGTTCAATGTGATTATCCTTATTCCACCCTAACCATCATTTTTCTGCAGCTCTCTGTTTCTGTCCACAGTCACATCTGATAGAACTTCTTCATTGTGACGACCAAGCCATGCCGTCTTGTAAAATAAAATAAAACACCATTTTTTTTGTTTCTTTTTACCTTTTGCTATCTGATATATATATTTTATCTACTTTTTCTGAGGAGTGCTAACAGCTGCTATATTTTATGCTTGTTACCATTTTCACTAACGGCAACATACACAAAGGGTCCAATGAAAACATCATCAAAGTCCTGAAGTGGCTCCAACACCTTCACCACATCACTCATAGTTGGTCTTGCATTTGGGTGAGGACTCAAGCATTTGAAAGCCAACATAGCAACTTTCATGGCTCCTTTCATGGGAAATTGACCTTCTAGTCTACAATCGATGATGCTATAAAGTTTTTTCTGATCTCTCAGCAAAGGCCTTGCCCATTCCACTAAGCTCTTCCCACCATTTGACCGAGACTTATCCACTACTCGTCTTCCTGTAAGCAATTCCAACAGCACCACTCCATAGCTATACACATCACTCTTAGTTGTAAGGTGACCTGTGACAAGGCAATGACTCATTATTAGTTAGCTTCATCAAATATAGGTTTCTGTCTTTTGGACTTAAGAAAATATAGCGTGCTTGGTTGAAAGTTCTGATGCTGTGAAATTCTACGTTTAATGAGAAAGTGACAGCATACAGGGAATTTTTATTTCTACAAGTTCAATTTACAGTGCAAAAGTTCTTATTGAGGTTTATAACCTTCAATTTTTGGATGTCAGTTCATGCTAGAAACTTGGTTAACGAGTTGTATGTTGGTGCATATACCTGTCATTATGTATTCAGGAGCAGCATATCCTTGTGTTCCCATTATGCGTGTTGTTACATATGTGTCTTCCCCTTCAGGGCCATCCTTGGCTAGACCAAAGTCTGAGAGTTTAGCTGTGAAATCCTAGATTTAGAAGAAAAAAAAAAGTTAAAGAGTATAAGTCAATTTCTTGGTATGGAAATTAAGAAGATCATGCAATTAAGAGATCACAGAACATACTGAGTCTAGTAAAATGTTTGAAGCTTTGAAATCGCGGTATATTACAGGCTTATCTGATTCATGAAGGAAGACTAGACCTTTGGCAGCTCCTAAAGCAATTTTCATCCTGGTTGACCATGGCATAGCAGCAGAGTATTCTGTTTGCATCACAGCAAAAGAGGCTGTTAGTTTATGTAAGATTTCAACTTTTTGTATCAGTACGAGGGATTGTCCATTTGTCATCAGCATCCAAAGAAAACACATAGATTTGAAACAATTATGTGTGCATGACCATATAAAAGAGAACAGAACATGTAAAATTTTAAATCATTTGATGATAATTATTGAACTTGTCTTGCAATCATGTTTGACTTATGAGATACTTCTGATATAATCAGAAACACAGATTAAGAAAAGGATGAGGATAAGTAGTTTGAGAGAAAAGAAACATACTTCTGAAGAGTTGATTCTCCAAGCTTCCTCTTGGCATGTATTCATACATCAACAGCCTGTGTTCATCCTCATAACAGTAACCAATTAACTTGACAAGATGTGGATGCCTCAGCTGTCCAAGAAATATAATCTCTGCCTAGAAAAGAAATTATGATCAAGACAACAGTTTATTAAGATACTAGTTCATATGAGTATTTATTCACAAATGGGGTTATCATGAAAAGTTAAAAATGGCACTTGAGAAAGCTAACTAACCAGCCACTCCCTGTGACCCTGCAAGCCATCCAAATCCAACCTTTTCACTGCAACAGTCTGAGCCTTCAAACCTGGCCTAAGTTTGTCATCCACAAAACCCTTGTACACAGGTCCAAACCCTCCTTCTCCTAGCATGTTACTCCATGAGAAACTGTTTGTTGCTTCTCTTAGCTCCTCAAGTGTGAATGCATAGAGTTTGGAGCCAGCAAAGGAAATTGAAAGATCCTCAATGGCCTGAGTGGAGCTTGAATTGCTCACATCAGATAGACACAGCCTCTGGAAAGACCCTTGTTTCAAAACCTGTTTTTCTGATTCCTCCAGGGGGCACTTAACCTTGTAGCAACCTAAGATCAAGATCACAGACTTCCATGTGTTCCTTTTAGTACTCATTTGGTCTATGTGTGAAACTGCAACAACCCTGTTGTGTAACTTTCTTTCACAAGCTACTTCTGATTCTAATAATATGAGAAAGACAACATAAAAGTTTGGAATGATTGATGCTGCTAGGGAAAAAATAAGTGAGAGTTGAGGAATTTTATAAGTACAAATATTTCACCTACTACCTAGGAAGAAAAGTTGTGAGAGATTCCTTGTCTTCTAGAACTCATGAATGTGGATGCTACAGCATTACTACACGATATACACGAAGGATTTCTATTTTATTTTTAGGTCAATCAACATGCCTACCTATTATTGACTTCAATCTAACACTAATATATTTTTCACAAACACTTACAAAAATGAAAAAGTGAATTTAATTTGTTTCTCCAAAGTATGGAAAGACTTCATCAAACATGAGTTGCCGTCCACATATTTTTGTGCTTAGCAAGTGATGCACATTCGCCGAGAAGATCGGAAAAATGAAGAGATGTAATAACTAAATTCCATTGGTGCCAAACCAACAATTCCATTGTAATTTGTAGTTGCACACATCGAAAAAAATTTGTTTAATCGATCATTGGGTTGTGTAGAGGACACGTGAATTATTATAACAAAAGAAAAATGGTTTTGTGGATTTTGAGATTATTTTATGGTTTAATTTGATATGTTCCCATATTTGGTAGGTAAGGCTCTCTACGTTGTTGTTGTTGTTGTTAGGATGTCATGATCATACAATAGCAACCCGACAATGAACCTATTGTTTTAAATTCTTTATGTGATCATCAAGGGCAGCTTCTAGAAGCTACAACTTAAGGGTTTTTTTTTTTTTTTTCTCTTGCATTGTTTATGTATTTATTGTTATCTTACTTGGATTCATCATAGAATTGTAACAAAGGCATCAAATGTTTGAGAGTCAACACATCTCACAAGGGTTTGGATGTATTGAATTAATGCAAGTGCTTTGAGAGAAAATTTTAAATTTGAAGAAGGTGGGAAAAAAATGATGAAGGTTTGGAAGGTCAAAGAGAAAGGGTGAACCAATTAAGCTAACTCACAACCACTTCCATCGATCATGGAAAATGTTGCAAAACAAGAAGTGATCATTTGGAAAATGGAATTCATTCAATGGCTTAAAGGGGTGCTCATTTAATTAGGGTTTGACAATTGCATTGCCCTTTCAAGTTTCAAAGTTATTGATATTAAGAAGAACAAATTGGTTTCATATTAAAAGTTGGCAAAAAAAGGTGGTGGGGCTGCTATAATAGTATTGAGTTAAATAAGGGTATTTTAATTTTTAAATGTTTCTATCAAAGTTTATGTTGATGATGCTCCTACTTAAGATAATTTTTTGTAGTAACTTTTAGTGGCTGAACAACTCACTAGCAAGGTCTAGGTCAAAAAGAGACAAAAACTACTCTTGATTATCATATTAGAAAAAACCTCAATTTTTCAGAAACTATACTCTTGTTTTTCTAATTGATACTTATGTTTCAATTTAACAATTCGTGTCAAAAGGTTAATGTTTAAAACTTATATATTCCTGATATTTAAAATACATGTAAAAATGAAAATAAAATGTTATCTTATTTATATTAAACTTTTGATAACATTTATCAGTATTTTTTTAATAACAATAATAATGTTATATGTAGAATAAAAAGAAATAAAAGATTCTAGATTTATTTTAATTTTTTAAGAAAAAATTAAAATAATTTACTATTGAATATTTTTTAACTGCCTGGTTGTTTTTTCTTTGATTTTTTTGTGATTTCCCTGAACCGTGGTCGGTCCAGTCAGTTTCTAAAGCAAGACATTGGAGAATTCTTATTTGTGGTTAATAGTCAATATAAAATAACATGTATAATTTATTTTTAGGTTACTAAATGTAAAACGAAATATTTGTATTTGTAAGACAATCTTAAAGTTGCACAACTTTATATATATATATATATATATATATATATATATATATATATATATATATATATATATATATATTGTATTGGTCATTAAAGTAGTGAAGGTTATTTTCATCAGAAAACCGAAGATTTTGGTTCGCAATTCATTGGTCTGAATCTGTTAAATCACTGTCATGCTGATAGTGATTAAATATAATTTCATATTGTTTTTTTATAAACGTTTTTATTATTACATTATATATAAAATAATAAATCAAATACTAGTTTAATAAATCTGACTAAGCAGGGTTATATGGTGTAGGAATTTAATTTTGGACCACCATCAAAGGATCACACCTCCTGCGTGTCAATAGATTAACCTAACACAAATTGTCGAAAAAGAAAAATCAAGTTGAATTGAACTTATTTTATGATTAAGTTAAACATTTCAACTCAATCTAATCCTTAAAAAAAATAAAAAAAATGTATAACTCATAAGTTGAGTGTAAAATAAAAAAATAGAAAAAATATAACGCCTAATTTCGTGATCACATTAATTAAAAAAAACTACAAAAAAAAAATTACTAAAGCGGTGTTAAATGTAAATTCATCTCCTAAACATTTATGGGATGAAGGGGTTAATATGATATGCAATTTACAAAATAAAATTTATATTATACCATTGATTAAAAGGATTTTTTTTTTTATAAATTGTGTAGAAAGATAGGAAGTATAACATATTTTATTTTTACCATTCTATCTAGCAATATTTTTTGTCATAAACAACAAATGAAAGTCTTAAAAAATTGATTCTGATGATAAAATTTTGCTTGAATATTCTAAAACATCTAATGCCTATAAAGTCTACAACTCTATAACATGTATACTTGAAGAAGTTGAGATTGAATTACTACAAAACTGATAATGAATTATTAGATTTGGATTCAAAATTTGTTTAGAGTGTGTTTGTCCTTTTTAGAGCTGAAACGTAGGTTAAAATATATTGAAAACTAAATTTATTTACGTTTCATGAAATGTAAAAATATCTAACGAACTTTATGTGAGAAATTTTATAAGCTTATGTAAAATGAGTTGGAGATAAACATGAAGAGAATTAAGATTCTTTTTGGATCTACAAATAAAATAAGTAGATAATATCATATACATACATTGAACCATGTATGTAGAAGAACTTCTCATAAACCTTTAGTTAGATGACACATTTAATTAAAATCACACGACATGATGTATATAATATAAGTGTCATTTTATTTAAAATATAAGAGAGATTAATATCTATTTTAAAATTGGAGAGGATGCGAATGTCATTTAAAATAATCTCACTTATATAACTTATTACAACTGATAGAACGATAACTCTAACCTCTTTTTAGTCCAAAAAGGCAATCTAATTTTCATATTATATTACTCAATTACAATAAATATTAATATAAGTGCAATTTTCCCTCATTTTATTTATATTTCAATTAGTTATTATAGAGTTAATTTAAAAAATAGTTATTTATTAAAAAGTAAAATTGAAAATAAAAATGTGAATGTCAAACCCTACCAATCATCAAATATCATTTTTAATATGACTGATAGAATTATAAAATTATTATTATAAAAATTAACAAACTTATCCCTACAAATATTATTTTAATCATTTCAGTCCTCAAAAATATCTCTTTTAATATTTTCAATTCCTATATCATCTAAAGTTATAGGGACTAAAAGAGATTAAAAAAAGTATATATAAATGAGAGATAATGATTTTTAAGTAAAAAGACTATAAGACAAAATGTATTTTAAGTGTACAAATGAAATGAACAGTTTTATTTAAATAAAACTTTATTGATTACTTTATAGTGACTTCTTTTTAAATGTACGTCCAACACTTTAGATAAGAAAATCCGAGCTGAATTTCTATCAAAACTACGGAAAACTTCTATTTATTTAAAATTTAGTATTGACTATTTTGCTGATCTCAATATAAAAAAGTTGGTATTTAATGTTGTTCTTTACTTTTTGCACTCGTGAAGAAAGTCCATTTCTATTTAATGGCTTACCAAGATTTTATTGTTGAAAAGGGATATAAGACGTGGGAAGAAAAAGGAAATTTTAGTTGAAACCACTACGCAAGTAATAAATAAGAAAGGGAATGAGTACAAAACACTCAAATGTGCAAATACCTACACCTCCCACAAAACGAACCACAAAAGAGAAGATCGTAGACACGTCAAAGTCAAAATTGAACAACGTGCATCAGTCTCCACAATTCATTATCACTAGGAACTATGGTTGGTAAAGATAAAAAGTTGCTTACTAGATACTACTACTAAGAGTTCATTGGAAAGGTAATATACAATTAACACGGGGCATGAACCCAATTTTGGATATTTTTGAGAGAGAATCACCGTTACAATATCAATAAGACATGAGTCCAATTTATACATAAGATATTGATACCAATTTTAGTCAAAAATTTTAAGACGATGAGTTTATGACCTTCATTCACTATATAATATTCAACTTTTTCGTTTTTACTCAGTTTGAAACTTAAACTCACACTTGAATTTCCAACATAAATTAATAACATTTTTTTAGTAAGAACTCTTTTTCAATTACATGTTTTTCACCTATAAATATTCAACCAAAGATCTTCCTTATTAATTCCAATCCAAATAATGAAGTTAGTATTTTTCTTCATGTTATAATAGTGGTGTAGATCATAAGTGGTGTTCCAAATTAAGTAGCAAGTGTTTGTTTGAATGGGTTTTCATGGTTCTACTCCCCGATCATAGGGCAATGATTGGAATAGAAAGTGAAAAAGCATGCAACAATTTTGGTACTATTCAGTGCTGAAGTGGTGCCGTAGAAGATAAGGGATAGTACAAGTTGAACACCTTACTACTTTATATATAAGACTTTGTGTGATGACGAGTGAATTGGTTTTCAAGAAGGGACCACCATGCCAATCTCAATCTTTGACTTTATGGATTCATCATTTTTCTTCAACCATTCCATTTTTTAATTCAAAAGATCTTACACATAAATTGAAAATAACAATTTAAATAAATTATATAAAAAAGTTTTACAAATAATTTATATATAAGTTGATTTTAGTTTATAGAAATTTCATTCATTTCATTTTTTAAAATTAGAAATATTTTAGAAAGAAAGACCTGGTAGATACTATTTCTCAACTCTCAAGCAACTACTTTTCTACATGAGAAACCTATAATTTATGATTCTATAAAAACTTTAAGATCATTTGAAGAGTTTTGAGTGTTGAGTATGTGCCATTGTGTCAACTTAATTAAGGGGCTTCTCCCTGCACCTCCAAGCCTTCTTCTGCACCCCAAAATTTATTATTATACCCTTCATTAATTTATAGGTGAAAGTGGGTGAAAAGCAGTAAATTTCATTTACTGCATTGTCAATTTCTCTGCACCCCCAAATTATTTCATACGTATTTCTTCCCGTTCTGCGTTTCTTCTCCATTCTCATCATTGTGCCTTCATTTTAATTTTTCTCCGTTTCATTCTCTCGTGTGGTCCCTATCTGAGCTTTAATTTTCTCTGCTTCATTCTTTCATTCTCTCGTGGTGGTCCCTATTTTGAGGTTTGTGTCACTTTCATTCATTTTATTTTTGAAAGCAATCTTCTTTATTCTCTGTCACTGTCCGTTGTGCTTGTGCTTGAAGGTGGTACTGTGAGTTCCCTGTGCGTCCTCTTATCTTCTCTCCAAGTTAGCCTTTTCGGAGTTGGAATGTTAATATTAATTTTACATTTTTTTTCTGTTTATTCTGTGAAACGGAATTCGTATTCCGTTTCAAAAAGTATGAAATTGATTCCAAATTCCGTTTCAAAAAAAAAACATGGAATCTTTATGAAACACATTCTGGAATCCGTATCACACCATTTTGAAACGGATCATGTATTCCGTTTCCCGGAAAAATTGAAAAATTTGTGAAACGGAATACGAATTCTGTTTCAGAAAAGTATGAAACGGATTACAGAATCCGTTTCAAAAAGTTTCCAATTTTTTTTTGAAACGGATTCCAAATTCCGTTTCACATTTTTCTGAAATGGAATTCGTATTCCGTTTCACAAATTTTAAATTTTTTTCATGAAACGGAATACGTGATTCGTTTCAGAAAAATTTGAAACGGATTCCAAAAGCCGTTTCATCAAGTTTCATGTTCTTTTTTCGTAAACGGATTTTGGGATCCGTTTCATATGTTTCTGAAACGAATCAGGTATTCCGTTTTTGTAATTTTTAAATGCAGTTATTGAAATTTCTAAATAAAGGGTTCTTATGATTTATTAATCTTTTGTTTTTGTTATGAAATAGAATAATGTTGTTTATGTGTTTATGTGCGTGTTGATTGTGGATTTAGTGTGTTGGTATTGAATGTGGATTTAGTGTATAGGTGAGTGACTGCAGTGGTGTGCGTGAGTTTGTGAGTGAATGTATATTGTGTGATTGGTGACTTTTTTAATGTGAATCATGCAATCAGTTTTGAATATCACCATGCAATCAATTTTCAATTTGAGGTTTTGAATGTTAATTGACTGAAACAGTTTTAAAATTGATTAAACGTTGTCAAAATTCCTGTCTCACCTCGTATTTGTCTCAGAACTTTGGATATGTACGAGAACTTTACTTTACATATGTAATGTGTGTTGTGTAATAGGTGAGACACTCGATTGAGCTGCCGTGTTGAATTCTTTTCTTTTCTCTAATACGTGTTGCATTATTTTTTTAATTGCATTATTTTTTAATATTCTTATTTAATATTCTTATGTCTTATTATGTGTATTATGTGGTTGCCCTAGATGAGTTCTTTGACGTATTAAAATATTTTTTTTATTATAGCTCATTATGGAAGATCATCATTTTAGTTATTTGAGTTTCTTGGATTCTCAAGCGGATTCACAACTAAATTGTAGTCTCATGTCAGACTTTTCTGATTTTGTTCATGATATCTGCGAACAAGATTATATATCTCATTTTACAACTGATGATATCTTCCCAACACGTGAAGATTTAATTAAGTGGGTTAGAGGGGTTACTTATAATCTTGGATTTGTTGTTATTATTCTAAGATCAGATAAATATAATGGACAACCAGGAAGAAAGACCCATGTATTATTAGGTTGTGAAAGAGGTGGAAAATATAGAAAATACAAATGTGATGCAGAACCGAGTTTATCTGGGACAAGAAAATGTGATTGTCCCTTTAGATTGAGAGGGAGACCCATCTCTCAAGGGGAGGGATGAGTGTTGAACGTAAAATGTGGTTACCATAATCACGATGTCTCATCTACTCTAGTTGGTCACCCCTATGCGAGTAGGTTGAAGTCTACTGAACAGTCGTTGCTTGTTGATATGACTAAAAGTCAAGTAAAACCTGCAA
>Ga0214544_1007908_pt1 | contig 18235 bp, 7 predicted proteins | sample CNSS3metaG_FD_160074 | JGI IMG/M metagenome (GOLD analysis project Ga0214544, IMG submission 160074) | Root nodule microbial communities from cowpea collected in UCLA plant growth center, Los Angeles, California, USA - CNSS3 | ecosystem: Host-associated > Plants > Roots > Nodule | place: USA... | reverse complement strand
TATATATATATATATATATATATATATATATTGTGTATGTAACTAGACATTAAAAAATTGTGGATGACTTTAAGTTTAACTTTTAAGACTGACTTCTAAGATATAATTTGTATTTGTATATATATTATGGATTTTTACCTTATTTTTAAGCCAAAGTAAGATTTTGAAAGATGAAAACATAAATAAAAAATAAACATTTGTATCGACATAAAAAAATTAACGTTATAGATGTAAAATAAAATATACAGAGACACTAAAATATCATATCCCGTGTACCAAACAATGATTTAATCATAAAAGAAAACCCCCGAGAAACATGTGGAAGGGGGACACAATGAAAAAGACCATGACAAACAGTAGTGAAAAGAAAAAAAAAGGTAGACGACACCATCTTCTAAAAAAAGACTAGGAATAAGGCATCGTCAAGCAAATTTCATGATGAAAACTTGGTTTTTGAATCAAACCAAATCACGGCATGCGCTGTATGTAGATGTGGATTCGTTTTGAATTCCAACAGTGTTTTGAAAATTCGATTTCGAAATCTAACAGTGTTTGAATGAACACAGTGAAGTTGAAACTAGAACTGTAATGAAAAACGAAGAATACCAGAAAGCGAAGCAAAACGAAGCGACTCTTCGATCATTCGGATCTGAGCAGCGCGATGATCCGAAACCGAAACGGTGGAATCCGGGTCGTAGAAGCCATGGTGCATGTGGTCGCCCCAAATGTTCTCCCATATGGTAGAGGACTCGTCGTAGAACTCAGCGATTCCCTTCTGCAGTTTCTCCTTCTCCTTCTCGTGCTGTTCCACTGCCATCTCCTTCTTCGTATAGCAGTAACCGCTGGAGAAAATAACTCGTGAGTGAGTGAGTGAGCGAGTAACGCATATGATGCCATATTTTATACGCAGATCTTGTCTAGGTCTAGTCACTCTGCGTAATAATGCATATCCAAACACTCACCAACTAATTGGATGCATGTCTTCGTCACAAGTTGCAAAAAGAAATTACTCTTTCCACTGCAATAAAATAATAGTTATTATAGATTGACAAAGTTTTTTTAAAAATTTTTGACAAACTTTTCTAATTAGGTAAAAGAAATTATTTTATTATTTTATTTTAATTGAAAAATAAAATTTAATTTACTTTAATTCTATTTTTAGAAACTTTGTTAGGTTTATTAAAAGATATTTTAGAAATCTTGTTTTCATGTCAAAAAATAGTTAATCTTATTTGACAAAAAAAAATCTCCATACATTTAAAAAAAAAAATAATACTAAAACATTTAAACTTTGACATTTTCTTTCTTTATAACTAGAGTTAACATCTCTTAATAGTTTTGAAATATAGAAAAAAAGTTAGAAAGTTAGTTAAAGAATATTAATTCAGTTCTCAAAATTTAGTTATTACAGTATCATTTATTTCTCTTACTAAATATAGTAAAAATAATATAATATATATATAATAATAATAATAAAAGATATAATAAATATTAGAATCGGTACTTATTACATAGGCTGGGTGGATGAGTCAATGGCTATTTTAGTCATGTTCTAATGAAGTCATTAGTTTAACCTTTTAGAAACGTGCAGAATTTCGAGATTGGGCTTGGTTTGAGATATACATAAATTAATATTAACATTTTCATAAATTACTTAATTTTTTAATTTGTTTATAAATTAATATTAAGTGTGATATTAAACTAAGAAATTTTACGTTGGTAATATTAAAGTTTAATAATCATAAAAATATATGGAGACCAAATTAAATTTATGGAAATAAACGATTGTGTTCAATTTTGATTTGTAAATGTATTTGTAATATTTTTGTGATTTATTTTCTTAAACATAAAAAAAATATTTTGAAGATTATATTATAACTTTTCATATAAATGTCTTATAAAAAATAAATAAATAAAGATATATACCTCATTGCATATTTTGCAAAAGGAAATGTGAGCTGATTTTTTTTTTGTCTATTTATTTGTTTAGACGTTTTTATTTAATTATAATTTCTGCTATAAGCATTCGTTTTGGTTTTGGACGCTTGTTGGTAATAGAGAATCAACGTATGTTTCTTTAATTATTTTATTATCATTCTTTTAATATTGATTTTTGTAAACGTTATACTCTTCATTCTATTCAATGTTTTCTGTAAAACGTTTTCTAATTAAATTTTTTAGGTGACAACTTTTTATTAATTAACCATGTTTATACTTATATTTTATTGACTTTTTATGCGGTGAACGATCTAGATTATTTCATTAAATAATTTACAATTTTAATTTCATTTGAAAGTCACTAATCAATACTTATTGTTACCTAGCTAGTCAAACTTTCATAATAATGTAAACTATTATTTCTTTTTGTATGATATATCAACGTCAAGTCATATTGGTCAACATTTTAAATTAATTGCTAGTAAAACAAAATGGTCACAAGAGTAACTTCAATGTTTACAAAATATAACAAATGTGGATAAAGACATATTTAAAAAAAAAAAAAACACTAAGAAGGTTGTATGTTCTAAATTAATTAAATAGATTTTATGATATGGAAAGGGACTTGATGTAACAAGCATATAAAATAAATGTGAACTAACGAGACAATTAATTACAAGTATTGAGTGATTCAACAATTTTTTGAATGAAGAAGGGTTTTTTAAATTGTGCTAAATAACCAGTAATCTTTTTAAGATATTAAATTATTTATTAGGTTTTACTTAAATTTAAGAGTTTATTTTTGATATATTAATTTTGACATTATAATATTGAGTCATTTTAAGCTAATATATGTGTTGAAAATATAAAGGTGTTGATAATAAATGTATGGATATATATGGGTTGAAAACATAGAAGAAGTTGATAATAAATGTGTGGATACTTTTGTATTGAAGGCGTGTGTAAAGATGTGAAGACCAAGCCACATGTTATACCGATAACAATTAACCTAGTACAAATATAAATGATGGTATTATTAGAAATAACATAATTCGAGTTTGACAAAAAATCACCAAAATCTGTAAAAAAAAAAAAAGTTCATAGTGTTAGAGTATTTTTTTTATTTAAGTCGTAGTATTCACATCACAAATTTAGGATTTAGATTCTATAAGATATTTTTATTAGTGGAATGCGATAACATAAAATTCCAAACACTAAATTCAATTTTTAGTTTAATATATATATATATATATATATATATATATATATTCTAAAACATATATATTGATAACATAATGTTTATAAAATTATTGTATTGAAATAAATTATTAGTAATACCATAAGATAAGATAAAGAAAAGGAATGGAAAAAATAGCTAAACTCCATGAATGTTTCCTTGCACCAAAGTTGAATGAATGTCAATCGTAACTTCCTTTATATAGATATGAAATTGAGTCAATTCGATTCACACAAATTGACTCACTACGAGCTAGATTGAAAATGAATAAATCAAATTCGGCTCATTTTATGGTGAGTCATGAATTTTGCAACCCGACTCAACCCATTACGGATTGGTAGGTCAAATGGGTTCACTCACCAACCCATTTAAAAGAATTATTTATTTATTTATTTTTAAGTATTTAAATATTTAGATAATTTTTGAAGTAACTCATCAGATGACAATCACAGTAAAATCAAGAATCAATGTCTTCATCATACTCACCATCAATATATGATGAATTATTTTCAAGAAAGTGTCTATGTAGTCCAAGAAAACATAATCAATATTATACATTTTCTCTCATGCTATTCAATAAAATATAAATAAAAAAAACTACAAATTTTTGTCATTCTAATTTAGAAAAATTTGTTTATAAGAGGATTGCTTGAGTAATTTACTATAAAGATTACAGTTAAAGATTAAAGTATCAACGTATATAACCTGATCATCAAATTAATTAGACATTGAAACTATTCAAATATTATTGAGCAATATTCTAACATTTTAAAAAAATGAAATTGTGAACCTACACAATTAGGAGTAATAAATAATTATTAAAAAAAATAAAAAAATTGTAAAAAATGTTGGTGGGTTAAGTGTGTCAACCCACCTCCAACCTGACTTAAACCAGTTTGATCCGTGGATTAAATGAATCGGGTTGAGTCTCAATCCACTTTTAAAAAAACTGAAATTTTTTCAACCCAACCCGACTCGAATCCGTGATGAGCCGAGTTGACTCACAGGTTAAAAATAATAATAAATATAGTACAACATATAAAATAAAATATATTAACTTTAACACCTATTTTAATAATATAATAATATTATATTTATAATTTATATTGAAATATAACAGAAACATATTAAATTATTGGTTGTGTATTTTTTGATAAGGGTGTCTATATCTTCTGTAATAATTGTTATAAGTGCTTTCATAAGTTGTTATATGTCTTCATTAACAAGTTGTACTGTTCGATTTCGCAATTTTCTGTCTCGTGGGTCTGATTGACATTGTTGTCTACGAAATCCACTTATGCACAAATGTACAAGTATCATATGCATATATTTAATACACTTTTACATATATTTTAAATACCTATCATTTTATCCTTTAATTTTTTTATAAATATTAAATTTAACTATTTAATAATCAAAATATTTATGAAAGTGAATTGTACTAGTGCAATGCAAGGAGTGTTAGACAACATTTTCATTACGCGAATCCAAAAAGTGTGTATTAGTTTTAACTTTTTATGTTAAATAATTAATTGACAAGTGTAATTATCTTATAAACTAATTAGTATTTTGTAATTTTTTTATTACATTTCAATATATTCAACTACGTATTATTTTTTATAAGAGAGAGGTCACGTAACACGTGGTTTATTATTTTTAATATATGTTATATACTTTCCAGAAAATAGATAAAATTTAATATTTTAATTATTAACTCTAATATACTGCTTACTTATAACAAATTAGTATGACTTAATGTAATAAAGGATCATATAATTGATAAAAAAAGGATAAACAATATCGTATAACTAATTAGAAAATAGAACATAAAAGCTTGTACAGTTATATACTCAGAAGAGAATCACATCTCAATTCAATTTCAGTTCTTATTTTTTATTTACTATTTTGACTTTATCCTAATTTGTACGTGAATCTTATATTCAAAGATCTTAATTTCATAAACCTTTATAGAGATTCCAGTTAAGAAATGTTCAATTTAAAAAAAAAAACGTTGATATTCAGAAATAAACCTTTTTAGTCATAAGAGTCCAGAGTTTACATTCTTAAAGAAATTTTTAAAACATATATAGTGATATTTTGCAAGTTTTGTTCCATCCATAATTTATTCTTGAAATTAAATTTGTAACATTGACTTTTATAAAGTTATAACTAAAATATCATTCGAGTACAACAATTATACATCAAGATATTCAATTATAACACGACTCACATAATTTTAACTATAACACAATTAATACAATAATAGGTATATTTGGTGATTATCAATTTATCATGAATAAAATTATATAAATCATGAGAACAGTTATTTTTTATTGTCATATAGAATTTTATTTATTTTTATAATATTATTCAAAAATTAATATGTAGAATTAATTATTAAAGTTACAGATTATATCATGATTTGGAAATAAGATTATTTTTAAGAATGGTAGATGAGAAGAAAACAGCACAAAGGCAAGGCAAGTCTCAAGTTTGCCAAAAAACAGTAAGGTTAAAATTGACATTTCATTTTAACATTACATATTTTGTTCTTTTTTCCTTCTTCATGGGATCCACAAGATTTATTGTGAACCACTTTTATCTCAACCAAACCAGCTTGTATTTTATTTTTCTTGTCTTTTTTCACATACTTTTAAGCACACTAAATAAAATGTAAAAGTTATATATATATATATATATAAATGTTGGTAGTTGAGTCATTCATTGAAAAGGTTGTGTTTAACAAATAAAGAAAAAAATTGAAAAAAAAATAGCAAATAGAATAAGATAAATAAATAAGAATAGGAAAATGGAGATTATTTAGTTGAATAGAAAAGAAAAGATAAATAAAAAAAAGGTTAAAATACCTTTTTGGTCTCAATTTTCGTCAAGTTTTTTCAAATAAGTCCTAATTTTGATTTTGTGTTCAAATAGGTTCCAATTTTCGTCAATTATGTTAAATTGGGTCCTTTTTTGCTAACACCGTTTAAATCATTAACGGCCATAAACAGTGACAGCCACATGTCATTTCGTGGTTTTTTTGAATTTTTTTTATTTTTATTTTTAATTTTTAATTTTTTTTAAATTTTTTTAAAATTTTTTTTAAATGTATACGTGTCAACCCAGGAGTGTGCCACGTGTCACTTTGTGGTTTTTTTGAATTTTTTATTTATTTATTTGAATTTATTTGAATTATTTTTTAAATGTCCACATGTCAATCTAATAGTATGCCACGTGTAAAAGCCAATATTCTATATTCAATTTGCTTTCTATATTTGTTATTTTTGTTCAATTAGGTCCTAATTTTTGTTAAGATTAACCAATTTGGTCCCTATAGAAGATGTGACCAAATTTAATTTTTATATCAAAGTTATAATGATGTGAATTTTAATATATTATATAAAGATATTTAATAAAAAATATGAATTTTAATATAAAAATTAAATTTGGTTTTAATTTGGAGAGGGACCAAATTGGTTAATGTTAACAAAAATTGGGACCTAATTGAACAAAAATAACAAATATAAAGACCAAATTGAATTTAGAACATTGACTTTGATACGTGACACGCTACTGGGTTGACACGTGGACATTTAAAAAAAAATTAAAAAAAAATTATTTTTTTTTAAAAAATTCAAAAAAACCACGAAGTGACATGTGGCACACTCCTAAATTGACACGTGTACATTTAAAAAAAATTAACAAAATTTAAAAAAAAAATAAAAAAAAAATTCAAAAAAACCACGAAGTGACACGTAGCAGTCATTGTTCATGGCCATTAATGCTTTAAACAGTGTTAGCAAAAAAAGACCCAATTGAACAAAATTGACGAAAATTAAGACCTATTTGAATACAAAATCAAAATTAGGATTTATTTGAAAAAACTTGACGAAAATTGTGACAAAAAAGATATATTAACCTAAAGAAAAAATTAGAGTAAAAGTAAAGTGAATCATAAATTAAATATTGAATACATATGATTCTATAATTGAAACCTAACTTGATCCTCTAAGTATCTTTTTGTAAATAATGTATTGTAACACGCACTGAAAATAAAAAATATAAAAATATGAAAATAGAAGATTTCTCTCTCTGGATGAGACGGGGCCTAACCACATAAAAGTCATCCACCATTTCAGAAAATTTTATAATATAATATTATTTTAAAAGTTAAATAAACTATATAAAACTATAATTTATCATGAACATAATTATTAAAATTGTATGTCACTTTTTTATTATAAATTTGATATATTTATTTCATTTATTTAAAATCAAAATAAGAATTTTATAAAATAATAGTTGACGCAACATAAACTTACAATTGAAACCGGTCTTCAAATTAATCCATAATCTAAATAAGATATATTCAACTAACTCAATAAATTTAATAATTAAATAAAAGCTTAAAATCCACTGATACCACTCTCCAAGTGGAGGAGATGGAGACAGAAGGAAATATACTTGGTCAAAGTGTGATCTCATACTAAGATTTGGAGGGGAAAAAATCTATCATGGCTGGATAACTTATTGGTGCAATTTTTCCGAGGTCCAATCTGGTCTTTATGTCAGTGTCTTTATGTCCGTGTCAGGATCTGAGTGGTTGATATATTTTTGAACTTTCTGATTTCCGTGAGATAATTTTGATCAGATAAACACAAACAAAGATGTCATCTCAAAAATAAAATAAAATAAAATTTCATAATTTTTTTTTAATGAATAATAATATTTTAGTTGACTTCTCTTGATGGATTTTTAATTTATTATTCCAATCACCATTCATAGAATAGTAAGTTAAAAATAATAAAAAAATAGTCAAAATATCAATATTTATCTTTTATATCTTCTTAATTTTACCCTTAATATTATTTTTATTATGGAAGTCAATAAATTATATTAAAAAAATCTTAACCACATCTACTGGTCCCATTCTATTAACCATATGTACTAGTGATAGAATATTAAAAAGGACTATAGTAGTTTGACATAATTATCATTTTTACACCCATTTCATACTGCATTTTATCATTTTTAACCTTTTTTTTATAAATTTTCAGAATAACCATTCTCTAAACACTATATAATACAGTTCCTTTAATTGTTTTTGTTAAGAAATAATATATTGATTACCTACTTAAATATACATAGTAAACAAAAATTTCATTTAATTTATCAATTATCTCAAAATGTTATGTTTCTAATTGAGATGGTAGTATTATCCAAGATTTTGATGGGGAAAGAAGGCAGTAAATCCACATCCAATTGGTGGAGAAAAACATTCTTTAACAAAGTATTGTAAATATCCTGCCTTAATCTACAAATCTAAAGGCTAAATTTTTTTATCCAGAGATGAAATTAAACACTAAACTCAAAATAAAATAAAATGGAACATGTGACTACGTCCAAACAGCAACTATCTTCAATTTCACCCCCACGTAGAAAACTAAAAAATGAAAAAGAAAAGTATTAGTAATACCCAATCCCTTTAACTTTCTTTTTCTCCGTTTTCTGCCTGAACTATGCACATAACTGACCTGTTCGAAACCGACTTCATTCTGTATAAAAGCTGAGTCCTGCCTCTCAACTTATTCAGGTTTTCGACATGAAATGATCGCAAACTTAATGAGACCCTTCTTGTATCCCTCTATCATCAATGGCATTGCCAATGCTCCTTTTATCGTTTTTTGTCCTGACAAAAAGAAGTCATAAAATACAAATCAACAAGTTTCTAGTCCGGGACAACAAAGTAATCAAATACTAATCAACAACTGCAAAAGGAAATCAAGAAATTAAGTAAGGAAACGCAGAAGTCCACATTGACAGCATATAGTGTAGCGCTTTAAAAATAGTTAGTGAATAAGAAAGTATTTAAAAAGAAGGTACAAGTTCATTTTTTGTCATCATTGGCAAGAGCAGAATAACTTGGAACATTTTTTTTTCTTTTGCTACATACTTTATACATGTCTTGTAATTGTAAACCATTATTTTTCCCTCTTTGGTTACCTATTGATTCAACGAATACTTTTTACTTGATTTCTTTAATAATCTTTTAACCAATCTTAAGCATAATGGGATATTGAGATATTTAAAAATCATTAATAAAATTAATACTTTATCAAGTAAACCATTTCTTGAACATTTTCATAACTAGAATTTTCAAATGTTTTAACTTTTAAATTTAATATAGAAAAATTTTGATGAAAAAAGGGAAGACAATTATTTTAAGAATAAAATAAGAGAGTTTCACAATGTTTACAAAAACAAACAAACAAGTTGGGATGTTGAATTGTAAGATTTATAATATTTAATAAAAAATTAAAAAATTCAACTTCCAAACATATATTCCGGTGGCATAGTTAAGATGGAAGGAATGTTTGATTGAAGAAAGGAAAGGAAAGGAAAGTGAGACAAATTTTCTATGACTGTCCTGGAATTTTCACTACTAAATCTAAGTAAGTGGTTGGATTCAGCCATTTATGTGTAAAAATGTCAATTTTCTGGTAAATGTCATGCACTCAGTTGCGTGTTTTAATCTATTTCACTAAACACACAGACCAACTATGTTCTTGGCTGTGAAGGCTAATGGAAATAATCATCAGTGACATACACTTGCGATAGAAGATGAGATTTTGCTTTGTAATTCGAGCTTACCACTGGTCAAGAGTGAAGTGAAACCCTTCCATGTCAAGGCTGAACGTATCACTGCTGGCCAAAATGGAGCAACAAATCGAGACCAATCTTCTGACTTGATGTCCTACATAAATATCAACCATGTCAAAACAGCAATACAATTTACTTGGCCTGTCTCCGCACAGTGACCATATGCATATATTATAATATTGAGAAAGCACTTATTAGCTATGTGTATTGGGTACCTGAAGTGAAAGTGATTTAAGCAATTTGATATAATCAGAAGCTGAGCACCAGGCTGGAAGATAATACGCATCACAAATCTTCTTCAACAGATCTTGCTCCCATGGTTTTAGGGATTGTTCGTCAGGGCCAAGATCCCTGTGGCACCATGTTACTATTATTATGGTGCCACCTGGTGCTGCTACCCGAGCCAACTCTCCAACAAACTGTCAGTGGCATGTGAAACAAACATTAATTCGATCATGGTTAAGGTTTAACTATTGTTCGAAGTGTGAAGCAGAAAACTTATATGAGATTAACAGCGTACAGAACAGAAACAAACATTAATTCAATCATGGTTAAGGTTTTAATCTGTTGTCAGTCACAAGTAAAGCATATATATAGTGGAAGAGAAATTAAATTGAAACCTTAGTTTTGTCAGGCATATGCTCTCCACTCTCCATGGACCACACCAGATCAAACTGCGCATCAGGGAATGGTTGCTCCAGAGCGTCAGCAACCTGAAAAGAAACCTGCAATAATAGAAACACGGAATCAAATATTTTATACTTATATTATATTATAACAGCTACACGTGCATAAATTCTACAGAAGTTATAAAGAACTTTGAAAAATGTGTAAATTAGATCCAAAAGAAACAAATGCCCAGAAATTAAGACCTTGTGAGCCAATCCTTGAGCTGCAGCAAGAGCATTAGCTCTTTGAGCTTGAACAGGACTCAGAGTGATACCAACGCTGGTTGCCCCAAATTTCTGGGCCAAGTATCTAGAACTGCCCCCTATGCCACACCCAACATCAACTATTCTCTTCGGCCATTTCGTACGTTCCTCTAAACAACCCAGAACATAATCAAAATATTAGTCAGCAGCAGTTAATAGTCAGTTACCACTTTCAAACAACTAAAATCGAAAAAAAAACAAATAACTCAGTATCAAAAGATCCAAATCCAAATGATTGGTAAACAATTGGTAACAGTATACGTACACCAATGAGTATGATGAATACACACACTGTTCTATAGAAAATAAAACCGGTTTCCAACTGTTAATAATTGCAAAAAGAGAGTGAATGAAAGCAAGAGTGTGTTGACGAAACAAAAAGAATACCAGATATAGAGGCAAAACGAAGCGACTCTTCGATCATTCGGATCTGAGCCGCGCGATGATCCGAAACCGAAACGGTGGAATCCGGGTCGTAGAAGCCATGGTGCATGTGGTCGCCCCAGATGTTCTCCCATATGGAAGACGACTCGTCGTAGAACTCGGCTATTCCCTTCTGCAGTTGCTTGTCGTCGTCACGTTGCGGTGGCAATACAACCTCCCGTCTCTCGGCGTTGGTGGTGGAGGCCCGAATTGGAGTCCATGACCCGCGTCCGACCCGGATTATGGCGAAAGAGGTTGGGAAGTGAGGGGATTGGGAAGGAAACGTGTGGATGCATGAGATTGGAGAGGTGTTGGAGATGCGTGCCACCGTGTCCATGTCTCCCCCACACACACACGCTCTTACATTCACGGGTAACGCTCAATATAAAGCAACGACGCGAAATCCAATGGGTTGCTATGTACTGAAAAGGAAATGAAAAGAATATTTCATTCACACTCGTTATTTTCTGCTCCCTTCCTTGAACGACTCACTTTTCGGAGGTGACGTCACGCCATCTTCCTTGGCTGCGCTTGTAGTAGCTCCCACATCTGTGCTCTTTTAACCACTAAATAATTTTAATAAATATACGGTATAACTTATTTGTACTGTTATTATATATATATATATATATATATATATATATATATATATATATATATATATATATAATTTTTAAATTTTAATATAAAATATTGTTAATATCCGAATTTTTTACATATTTTAATTTTAAAACTTAAACAAATTAATATAATATTTTTAATTCAATTATAGTTTAAGATAAAATGTATAAAAGATTACTTGTAAAAACAAATTTTAATTTCAAGATTAAAATTAAATAACTAAAAGTATATTTAATTATTATTATTATTATTTATTATTATATATTTTTTAGATATATATAATAATATTATATTAGCAGATGATTATGTAATGTTATTAAATTAATATATAAAATAAAATTATATTTATTAAAATAAAGTGAAATATATAAAAAGATAAAAGAATAATTATTGATAAATAAAGAAAAAGAGAAGATTGTTGAGTCCTTTTTATTTTTTATTTTTTTATTTTAATATGCGAAAATTACTTAAAAGGAGGCAGTACACATCGTTGTAAATTTTTTATCTAAAACAAAATTTTTAATTAATATTTGTGTTAGGTTAAGTTTAACAATAAAGTTAAATATACTTACAACTTTTTTCAGGAAAAAGTTACCATTGTGAGGAAAACGAAAAAGAAAAAGTGAGAAAAATCTGACTGTACTACAAAATTTCAAAATTTGTATTAATTAAAATTTAAGAAAATTTAAATTAAAGACAATTGGGTCAATTCAAACCATTGCACGAAACATACGTATTAAAATCGAAAAGTTAATATCGATCACGACACGACGTTATTATCATTAGCTTGACTGATACTAGGTGATGTATAAATATTATTTTGCTTAAATTTTTAATATTATATTAAATAACATTGAGTTAAATTTTCGAATGTTTTGTTAGTATTCACTATGAGATGCTAACTTTCATTTATACTAAAATTTACCAAATGATATTATAAATTGCAATTAGCATTGGTCATTCATATTTTATTAAGCCCACACTGTATTATATTAGGTATATACACGATTTCTATTAGTTTCACATGACACATTAAAAATAATAATATTTTAACTAATAAATTTTAACAACGTATAACATGATATGTTATTTTTTAAATAATTTTGAAGTATTAAAAATGAAAAAATTGAGAAATGAATAATCATTTAAAAGATGTCACCTAAAATTATAAGAGAAAGTTATCAAAATTTAGTAGTCAAATTGTTATTTTTTTTAAAAATATTAAAATTTTATGACACGTAAAAATTAGTTGAAACCGTGAACAGAGGAGATATGGCATTAGAGGTGAGAGTTAATGTTTCTATATAAGTTTGTTGAAATAAGATGATGATATTATTTATTTTAGAATAAATTTCATCATACTTTTATTATTAAAAAATTATCAAAAATATATATTTAAATCATTATCAGACTATTGAATATACTCGAATAATAATAATAATCTTTCTAGGAAACTCTTGTTTTATAATCCTTTTCATTGTGACACTATCGTTGTCATAATCAGCAATTTTTTTCTGCCTAATACGTCTCCGTGAAACCAGTGATGGACCTTTGTGGTAGCAGGGAGGGGCCATGGCCCCCCAAAATTTTGATTTTTTTTTTTAAATTTTAGGTATTTTAATTTTTTTTATGTTATAGATATTAGATAATATATTATAAATTAATGATGATTAAATTAAATATTTTATTTTTTTTATAAATATAATAATTAATGTTAATAAGTAATAAAATATAAAATCAAACATAATAAAGAATAAAGAATACAAAGATTTATCAAGATGTGTTTATTATTATTTTTCATTATGGTTTGACCTTCTTATAAATCGTTTTCATTTCTTATTCTTAAATTTTTTTCTTTTGTTTTTGAAGAGAAAAATATTTATTTTTTCGCTCTTATTTCTCTTTGTTCTCTTTCATTCACGAGGAGGAAAAGAATTAGGTAATTCTTTTATCTTACTTGATAGTGAAATATTAGTTTAATAAATTATTTAATAAGTCTCTTTTATATTAATTTTTATTTTATGAACATAGAAGTAAAAGTATCTTATTGTGTGTTTTTTTATAACCGGATACTGTGGTTCATTATATGACTTGAGTTTCTCACAAATAGTTCTCATCTCCCATTCTCACCTATTTTCTTTTGTTTCTTAAAGAGAAAAAGATCTACTATTTTTGCTCTCATATATAAGTTGTTGTCTTCCATTCTCGAAAAAATAAAGAAGAAAGTAATTCTCTCGTATCACATGATAGTGAAATATTAGTTTAATAATTGTATATTAATTTATTTAATGAGCTTGTATATTAATTTTTTATTTTATCAACATAAAAGAAAAAATATTGTATTGTGTGTTTTTTTTAACTGGATTTTAAGTGTGGTTTGATTATCATCGAATTTTCTTTTGATATTTACGTCTCTCAGTTTTTTATTAGATTATGAAAATTTATTTTTTAGTATTTTTTTTAAATAGGTATACAAATTCAAGTCTTTCATATATTTATTTGTAATCTTTTTTTTTAGTTATCGTTATACTAAATTATGTATTTATTTTTATTATATTAGTGACAATAATTAAATATATAAATTTTGAACGTATTATTTTGGCTCTCCCGACAATGTTGATCAAGATCCGCCAATGCGTGAAACGTTTTTTCAACCTTGTTGTCGTTTATTTATTTGGAAGTTCCTAAAATTCCAAGAATGCAATGTTTTCGAATTTTGAATCCTTATCATCAAAACACCATGTGAGGAAAATAGTGCAGAATGTTCTCTACAATTCTGGACCTTTGCCCGTTTTTCTGGTCCTTCTTAAAATGTCGCGTATTTTTGTCCTCTTATTTAGGCAAATTAGTTCTGAGACGTAACTCTAAAACATTAATTGGTTCAGGTCAGCGTCACCGTCTACTACGTGGTTAAGATCTTATAAAAAAGTTGAGTCCGTTTAAATACGGGATTTTGAACCTTTGTCTCTTTCTGTGAGTTAAATCAGCAGCACCTTCTCGCGCAATGGACCAACTAATATTGAAATCAAGTTTAATATAATGCATTATTTATATATATATATATATATATATTAATATTAGATAAAGTTTAAAATAAAGTTTTTAGTAGTTAATTGAAATCAAAATCAGGTTGTTGTCAGAAACTAGGAATTAAATATCTATCTGATTTTGAATAAATTTAATAACTTTAATTTGGATCTATACCAGTTATAATGGATTTATATTTTAATTTGGATTACGTATTTGTGTTCGACTCGTGTTTGATACTTTAAGATACTTTAATTATATTTATCAAATAAGTATCTAATTTATAAAATTGTAATACATTACAATAAAATTTTTAAATAGTGACTAATTTTAGTGACAAAAATAATTATTCACCGCGTGTGACCAAATTAACAACTAAAATAGTTCCAAAAAATTATAATCAGTCTTTAAATTGATAATTAAAATAGTTTCAATTATGAATTGGTTTTAAGATTGGTCACCAACATTAATTACCAAGTTTTGGCTACCAAAATAATTGGTTGAAAATTTAGATTCACATGTTATAATAATCTTATATTTATTATATATCATCTCCTATTATTTTGAATATAAATATATTAATGTACCAGATACATATAGTATTCCTTGAAAATTAGTCATTATATTTCTGTAATTTATTTTTAAAATGATGTGACCTTTGATCAAGAATAATATCATATTAAACTGAAATTATCTGATTAATTATTGAAGTTAAACTCTCATGAGTACAATACATGAAAAAAACCCTGATGAATAGACAAAGCTTCGGGATAAGGAAAAGGTAAAGGTAAAACTTTATGTTATGACGTAAAAATACAATAAAACAAAACTGGTCAAAAATTGGTCGAAGCAAATAATCAAGCGATAAAACAAAAAGGACAATGATATTTTAACCCATCTTTTTTTATCCACTTTGAATCCATCACTTTAATCACCATTAGATTATCACATCACATTACTAAAAAGAAATCAAAATAGATAATCTAACGATAAGTACAATACTAAATTAAAAATAGATAAAAAAAGATAGATTAAAATATCATTTTCCAAACAAAAATGAAATGTCCTATAAAAAAATCAAGCAACATAATTATGATGAAGAAAAGTAAAGTTCCCTTATACACCAAAACCAATATAATCTGGAAACATAACCTTAACTTAAACAACAAACATGCTATAGTCAATGGCGGATTTTGAGCAAAAATTTTGGAAGGGCTAGAATAATATAATTTTTTGATCATTTGATTGGACCATTAGTATAACACTTTAAAAAATGACTCTTCTATAAAACAATTGGATCGTTAAATTGGATTATTAGTATAATGTTTTAAATACTTTAAAAGATGTGAAGAAATATAATTTAACTGGTTTTCATCTTCACGTGTAGCTTTCCTTTTACTACTCCTACAAAATAAATTCATTATTTTATTCTTCATCGATATGCTTTTTTTTAAATATACTAAAAAATAATTTATCATAATCTAATAAAATATTGAGAGACATAAGTATTAGAAGAAAAATATATTATAATCAAGTCACAATTAAAAATCGGTTATAAAAAACATATAATACATGTTTATAAAAAATATATAATACATGTTTTGTTTTCTTTTATTATCATAAAAAGTAAGTATACAAAAGGCTCATGATATAAAAAATAATTTTAATAACTATTAAAGTAATATTTCATCATCAAGTAAGACAAGAGAGAGTTACATTCTCTTTCTTCAAGAAATGAAGGAAACAGATGAGAAATGAGAGCAAACATAATGAGTACGTGTCTAACTTCATTTTTTTTTTTCAAAAAACATATGATAGTGAGAGATGAGTACAATTTTGTCAAAATTTTAAAAGACAGAAGAAAATAAAATTATTTTAATAAATGTTTGATTTAATTACTCTTTTGGTTATTGTTTCCAAAAATGTAAGTTGATCTTCTTGTTCTTTTACTTTCAATTTAGTGGCAATTTGATATTTTTAGAAAAAAACAGATACTAGAAGACTAATTAAACCTAAATATTTTTTTATTTTTTATTATTTATTAACATTAAATATTGTATTTTATAAAATAAATAAAGAAACACAATTTAATTATCATCAATTTTTAAAATATATTATTTATAATTTTAAAATTTTCAAAATTTTTAAAAATTAAAAAAGTGGATATATAATTTTGAAAAAAATCAAAAATATTTGGAGGTCTAGGCCCTCCCTACTCCTATGAGGCTCCGCCTCTGGCTATAGTGTTTATTTATTCCACACCACCATAGGAATAATTTTATTCACTCTAAATAAACCAAAGTATACAACTTATTGCCAAGTCCAACAGTAAGTTAGACCTATTGATAAATATAATACAAAGAAGAAAAAAAAAATACTAATTATATACAACTTGCATCATTCCAGAAACTTCACCATGCAATGTATTGAATAATGTGATCACATAAACCAGATAATTTAATTTGTAATAGCTTTTTTGGCCTCATTCTGGTAATCATCTTTTTCTTTCAGCCATAGGTCAGCAAAAGCACAATTCTTCCAAGCTTCAAACCATGGTCCTCCACGAGTATAATGAACAGCCTTAGGAAAAGTAGTGGGGTCACTCTCAACAACCTTGTTATGTCCCTCAAGGAAGTTCCAAACAAAAGGAATCGACCCAATTTCATCATCTTGCAGCCACTGAAACCTGTGAAGAAAAGCACCGGTTTGTGTGTTCACAATTTCAGGACTCAGAACACTGTTCTTGGGGTGCCCACAATTGTACAACACCATAGAAGACCAATTCTTTCTGGGATACACAGTTTGCACTGCCCCATCCATTTTTGTTGTCTCCTTTGGAGCATAATCATGTTGCACACACATCACAGCATACTTGTCATCGATCAAATCTCTCAGCTCTCTGATATCTGCAAGATAGAGGAAATCGCAGTCCACAAACATTGCCCAACCTTCGTAGTTCGCCAATTTTGGAGTCAAAAACCTCGAAAACGAAAACTCTGTGCTCTCGTATTGGTCCTTTTCACGCCAATACAACCCGTTTTTTCTCAACTCTGATTGCTTGATCGGTGTGATCTCAACTGGGATCGAAGCTTTCTTCAAGATCGAGTGGCAACAAACCTCGTAAGCGACGTCTTCGCGTGGATCATAACCCACGAAAATCTTGAAGGGTTTCAACACATCACCCCCTTTCGCCATCTCACCGCACTGTGTTCAATGTTCCTCTTTGTTCAAACAATAAAACGATTGAAATCGAAACTCTTAATCCGGAACGATATCAATGAGAAATTCCCAGGAAAATTATAGAGAATATAGAAGCTAAATCTAGTGCCTTCTAATTTTGGAAGGGATGTAGAAACCGCATGTCATTTGGAATCAGATAAAAATTGAACATGGAAAA
>Ga0214544_1007906_pt1 | contig 18237 bp, 9 predicted proteins | sample CNSS3metaG_FD_160074 | JGI IMG/M metagenome (GOLD analysis project Ga0214544, IMG submission 160074) | Root nodule microbial communities from cowpea collected in UCLA plant growth center, Los Angeles, California, USA - CNSS3 | ecosystem: Host-associated > Plants > Roots > Nodule | place: USA... | reverse complement strand
GAGATTGTGAAATCAAATTTGTTAAAACTGAAAATCAATTGGCGGATTTGTTTACAAAACCATTGGCTAGAGATAGGTTTAACAAGCTAAGAACTGAACTAGGCATTTTAGACATCAAGAATGTGGTATGATGTGTTTTCAGCATATTAATCTTATGTACTCATCCATTGGTTTCATAAAAATCTGCTATTGTATGAAAAAGATAAAAACTGTCATAGTCAACCTATTGATTTTGCATTTTGACGTGTTGATTTCACTTAAATATGCCTCTGTTTGCACTATTCATAATTTGTCAACCTGTTGATTCTGTATTTCAACATGTTTATTTCACTTAAACTGCCACTGGATGATGAAAAATTGATCTGCTATGATTTTTAATCTACTATTTTCATAATTCAGTATGTTGATTTCATTAGAACTGCTATGATTTTTAATCTACTATTTTCATAATTCAGTATGTTGATTTCATTAGAACTAAATCTGGAAAAATGAAGTTCAAAATCACGATTTTCAATTGATTGATTTTCAAAATCAGTCAGCTGATTTCACTTAACCAAATTCTGCTTTTAATCTCTGATGCTCTAATGCTGTTTTAGTTGACTAATTCTATTTTTCAACGTGTTGATTTTACTTAAACTGTGCTTTTACTCACGAATTGAATTGTTAAGCTGACCCAGTCAAAGAAAACATCTTTTGGTCAGGTACTATATGCTCTTAACTGCTCATTTCATCAGCCATGTGTTACTTTTACTGAATTGTTTGACCAAAAAGCATTCTAGTGTACAATTCCAATGTGCATGCATCTCACATGATCTGAATTGATTGATTCTCTCATAAAAACACATTGAAAACATCATGAATGCACGAGATACTATTTTGGATTGCATTAAATTGATTTGGGTAACATAAAATGAATTAATTAGAAAAATTTACACCATTTAATCAACTGTTTCTGAAAATCAGTTTGTTGAATTATAAATATTGCACTTGTATTGCTGCATTTGCATCATACATCTCTTAGAAATAGCCATACCAACACTTATCATGCCTCGTCGTTCCCAAAGAGCTACCCAATCTAATGATGAGCATTCCACTCCCCCTACTCCAAGGTCTCCAAATCATGAAAGCCATGGAAGAATTGAAGCATGGTTTGAGGATCATGAGGACAACATTCAAGTGTTCCTCATTGAGATGAATAGGAAGCAGATTAGCATTCCTAAGGTGATGAGGTTCTCATGGCTAAGGGCTGAAGGCTTTGAGAGCCTATTCCAACAACTAAAGCATCAAAAGTTGAAGTCCTTCCTTGAACTTTCAGGGAAAATCTATCCAGACTTGGTGAAGGTGTTTTTCACCAACTTGGAGTTCAAAAATGATCTCCTACTGTCCAACATCAAAGGTGTTCAATGGAGATCAAAAAGAGAGCTTGGAAAGATGTGGTTGGACTCAAACCAAGGGGTGTGCAAGTGAGAAAAGGTGAAACTGGGGTTGTTCCAGAATTCAACAAGATAGAATACTATGGTCAATGCTTGAGAAATCCTATTGCTGAAATCAAACACTTCCATGTTGGTGGTCTCAAGGTGGATCAAAGGTTACTTGGTATGATTGTCACAAAAATCCTTGTTCCACGTGGTAGCAACCATTCAACATTGAATGAGGGAGATTTGATACTCATGTACTGCATTCAACACAACATTCAAGTGGATTGGATCTATGTGTTTCGTGATCACATGCTCAAGGCCAAGAGGCTCACAGATTTTAGGCTTCCATATGTGGTTTTGGTGTCTAAATTCATTGAATACTTTGGTATTGATGTAGAGGATGAGCTAGAGGAGTCAACTGGACTATTGAACCATACCCCCAACCAAAATCTGCACAAAATGGGCTTTATCAAGGTGGGAAATGGATGGACAACTGCTGGCGCTGTTGTTGTTGGTGCACATGACCATGAAGTTGGTCCAAGTGGTGCAAATTAAGAGGAAGAACCAACTGCTGGACCTATGGACTTGATTCCGTACAATCCTCCTGAGGATAGAGGCATTGTGTACTCACATTTTGAGAGGATGGTGCTGAACCAGCTGCATGAGCTCAATGTGTCTCAACATGAACATCACAACTTTTGCAATGAGAGATTCAATGCATTGGATGGCCAAATCCATGACATCCATGATATGCTCCACTCATTCCAGACCAGAAATGATCCTCAGGATGACTGAGTGTGGTGGTTGTTTAGGATCATGCATTGCATCGTTGTGTTTGTGATTTTTCAGTTTGAGTTATGTTTGTTTCCGTTGGTTGTTTTTCATTTCAGTCGGCTGATTGTATCAGCTTTATGCATATGTTTTCTATTTTCAGTTTTTGTTGGTTGTATTCCCTTAGAGTATTAATGAAATGAAATGTAATGCTTGTTATCTTTATGCATTTGTTCTGTTTGATGAATCCAAAGGGGGAGAAAAATTGGAAAATGGATAATTGATCACATTAAACTAAGCATTAAAATTGGAATCAATAATCAAATCTGAATTTGAACTCATATTATTGATAGGGGGAGCATGACCACAGTTGTATACTTGCTAGCTTGTGTGTATTGTTGTTGTAAATGTTTTTCAGGTTCACAAGCTTCAAGCTAAGGTTTTACTTCATCAATTGGTATCCAACAAATGGAAACATTTTGCAATGGAAGATAGAAGAAGATAAATGAAATAGAGGTTGGCTTCATTAAATCAGGGGGAGATTGTTGACATGTGAAGCCAAGGTGGTTTGCTTCTTGAAGATTTGATGAAGACTTAATAAAGCTCTTTTAAAATATCTTGAAGCCATTACCTTTGGAATGAAGCCTACTTTGATGAAGGAAAGGAGATTTGATGATATCCATGGTGATCAAGGCTAGAACGTGTGCTTTCCATGTAGTTACATCATTTATAAATTGTATTTTAAGTTTGTAATTCATGTTGTAGACCTTATAGCATTAATTAGATGTAGTTTGGTCTTTATTGTGATTTTAATTTGTTGAATGGTTTTTCAACAGGTTAAAATGTCTCTTTTAGTCTGTTGAATGGTTTTTCAACAGGTTAAAAGGTTGGTTGCAGTAGTCTTAAACTGCAACAAATTCAATCAGTTGATTTAGTTTTTAATCGATTGATTTCACTTAAGTCAAGTGAAATCAATCGATTGATTTGAAAATCAACCTGTTGAATTTCGTAACAGATTGACTATAAAAGCTGTGATTTTTGAAAGAGAGTTAAGTTGATCATTTTAGAGTACGATGTGGTTCTAGAAACTTGTGGAAACTCTCTCCTTCGTGATCATAGGTGTTGCAGTTGTTGAAGATTGATCTTGGATCAATTCTTAGAGCTTTTGGCTTGGTTTGAAGCTTGGAGAAAGTGGTTTGTGGTAGGCTAGGCTGTGCTACCACTAAGGTTTGATCTTTCTCAAGCTTTGTGTGTGTGCCTGGTGGTTTTCCAGGTCTGCAAGAGGGTTCTTGTTGTGTTGGTGTGATTCTTATGTGATTCAAGAGTCTTTTGTGGTGCATATTTTGGAAGTGTAAGGGTGGATACTTTGTAAAACTTTTGAAATAGTGCATAGTCAAGTATAAGACCTGGTAAAAATTAGACTAAAAGGAAAACACATGAGAAAAAAATTAATGGCTTGATTAATATTGTTGATTTGTTTAATTTAATTAGGTTATTAAATGATGAAATTATTATTATTTGAGTGATTTAAGTTATTGATGTATTTATAATAATTATTTAAGTGATGTAAGTTATTGTTTTATTTATTTTAAATTTTAATATTATATATAATGTTGAGAATATATGTATATGATTAAGTGATGCATGTTGGAGAGTGATTATGTGCGTGCAGGTACTTGGGTTCGATTTTGGCTGGGTTCATTTTGTGGTTTTAACTACTTTTTGTTCAATTATGGCGATATGCAATTATAATTTATTCGTGCATTTTATATTTTGAGAAAGTTTGTAGTTCGGTGGTTGTTGTCGGTGTCTATGGTGCTAAGGTTCATGTGTTCGAACCAATGCATGGGCATGCTTCAGATTTTAATGTTTTTATTTTTCTTCTCTTTCTTTTTTTTTAATTGTGGGTCCCACGAACTCTTCCAATCAAATTTCTCACTCCTCATTCACGATACAGAGATTTACAGAATGGTATTTAGTTCCACTTTTTCCATTCACTTAAGGTGTGATAAAATGTATATATATATGGTTGTTGGTTTTTTTTTAGTCAAGTCTGTTTTCTTTTTTTTTAGAAAAATCTTTGCTGCCATATTTTAATAGAAAGGCTAGAGGGTCAAATAATATATATATTTTTTTAAATATAAACAGAAAAGACTAGGAATAATAGGAGATAAAACCTAGTTTTAAATATTAGGGTTTTGAGAGGGAGAAAAAAGATGAGAGGGAAAGAACGAGAGTTGGAGAATCATGGAGAGTGAAAGAAGAGGCTGCAGGAGAAACGCATAATGAAGAACCAAGTCCGGGTAGGGAAGCTAACCTTTCTTTCTTCTCTTGTTTTTCTTGTTGTTTGGTTGATGGATGGAATGGGAAAAAACATGCATGTGTAGGGGAAGCCAACTTTGCTTTCTTCTATTGTTTTCTTGTTGTTTGCTTGATGAATGAAACTTGAAAAGCATGGAGGTGTAGTGTAGGGGAAGCTACACTTTGTTTTTGTTTTCCTTGTTTTCTAGTAACTTGATGAATGATGTTGGACATTGCTTATTTTTATTTGTATTTTCGTGGAATGAGGTATGAAAAGTGTTGAGTGTGTATGGGTCAATTGTTCCGTCGTGGTGTTTCTTTTCTTTTCTTGCTGTTTTATAACCTAGCATTGATGATTGGTACATTGATTGTTTAGTTTGCCTGCGTAGGGCTCGTGGTTCGGATGTGTTTGGTTTCAACATTTTTTATATCTCGCAGCCTTTCGCGTGATACCAAAGCTTATGCCCCAGGTTTTTTTGTTCACGTATGCAGTTTTCTATGGTTCGTTCAATCATATTTTGTTCTGTTGTGTGGGGTGCGTGCCTTTTTATGCTGTTCTATTGCTTCAAGTTGGTGCATACAGTCGTTTTCATGTTCACTGGTGCTTTGGAGGAAGGGGCGGGGTTAAGGTGCCGAGTCAAAGCGGGTTTCAGAGGGAGTTATAATTTGATGAGTGGCGTTGTTTCTTTCTCTTATTCTTGAGGTTGTTTTGCTGTAGAGACTTGTAAAGGTGCAGTTGGGTTTCATTCATACCACATAGTTTTGTGCATGGGAATGGCTTTTCTTTTTTCTTCCTTCTCATCTCTCTTTCACGTTGCATGGGTAGGTTTCATGGGGTTCTTGGATTTTTGCTTTTCTTTTTCTCTTTCTTCTTTTGTTTATCTATTTCACGTAAGAGCATGAGTCTAAGTTTTTGGTTTTCCTTTTGGTTAGATTTGTAGTGGTGCATGATAGTGTGGCTGTATTCATTCACAAATTTCATTGGTTAATAGGTTAACTTTTCTCTTCTTTTGGCTCTTCTCTTTCACGTAGGTGGGGTTGTAGTGCAGGTTTGACCATTGCTTTAATTACATCTATCTAGTTTTTCACGTTTGCATGTGGGTGCATGCATGGTTGGGGATCACATGAAAATACAATTTCCTTTTCCTTAATTTTCTCTCTTTTCACGTAAAGGTTTGTAAAAATGTGGGACCACATGCTTTTGTTCCATTCTTTGATATTTGAATGGGTCACACCTTTAGCTTAATGTTAGTACATTTTTTATAGATTTTGTTTATTTTCTTGGATACGTGTCACCCACTCGTGACTTTTATAAATTCATACTGTATGTTCAAAATTATGTATGACAACTTTTGGGTCTCTTTAAATTCTCATATTTTTTGTTTGGTGCTTTTTATTTTAGTTTTATTAATTGTGTTATATTTCAATGTGTTGGTGACCATTGATGAGATGAGTGTGTGGTTTGGTTTCTTTTGGATTTATATAGTATGATGGTTATTTTATTGAACATGAGTTATATAGCCATAGTTGCAATGTCAATATTATTTCTTTTGCTTGGTTATATGTAATATTCTAGTTGCTTGTTAGAAAATTAAAATGGTGGTTTGGTGCTTTAGTTGTTTGTTGCTTCTTTTGGTTTGGAAACCATTTGTAGAGTTCATTGCTTGAATGTATTATTTGATAAGTTGACGGGTTTATGTGATGAAACTTTATATTTTTTCAAGCATGAGGTGGTGGTGTGTACTTGTTATGGAACTATTGCTATGCATGATGTGGTGGTGTGTTGTTGGCAATCGGTAATTCTCATGTGTTATATGTTGGAAGTGTTTGCCTTACTTGAAGAGCTCATGGTGGAATTAAATGTTGTGTGAGGTTTTCCGTACCTAGGAACCCAGTGAAGACTCTTTCGCCTATGTGAAGTAGTGGAAAGGGCTCCTCTTCGCCTGTGTGAAGCAGTGGTAGAGGATTGGTTCGAGTGTTGTACCCTCTCGCCTGTGTGAAGCAGTGGGGAGGGGAAAGATGTTTTCACCTTATTTCGGCTCGTTGTGAGTATAGTGCCCCATGTGCGATGCATCGACGTTTTTACTCATAATTCCTTGAGGAATAATGGAGACAGTCTGGCTGCGATTGCGGGACATATCGAACCATCTGTTCTAGGAAACTAGATGTTGTTGTGGGGTGAGAGGCCGTGGAAAACCAAGGATTGATTATAATTACTATATGTGAAGAAATGAGATGAATGTGATGTTATGCTTGGTTTGGCATGATTGATTGCATTTTGGTTAATTGTTACTTGAATGCGATGTTGAGTATTATTGGGCATGTTTTATTTGGGAATTTCTTTTATGGATATCATTGGTTATGATTAGCTTACCCCTATTTGTTTATTTGTATGTTTGTTGTATGTGCGATGATCATATAACGTGTGTGTTATACGGGAGTAGATGATAATGCAGATGCTTTTGGCATGGAGTAGATCGACGAGAGGTTGGGGTGAACTTGGGAGTTTTTATAATAATTTAATTGTTTTAAATCAGATACTAAAGTATATGTAATTTTCTTTTGTTCGCAATTGTTATTTGAATCTTTTTTACAAAGTGACGGTTTGAACTATGTAATTTAAATTAAATTAAAAGTTTTTATTAGTACATTTTCAATGATAATCCTTTTCTGTTAAACACAAAAATTTTCTAACGTTCCGTGACATCCCAAAATTTAGGGTGTTACATCAAGCTAAGGTTGCCTTGACAAACTGGATGTAGCTCAGGTTTGAGTGAACCAGTATAAAGATTCACGGCGTCCTCTCTTCTCTAACCTTTCTCTCTTGCATTTTCATTTTAAAGTTTCAAGAACTTATGCTTTGATCATCTTTTTCATGTTCTTGCATGTTTTCATGGCATCTGCAGCATTGAGCATGTTTGTATGATCATTTGGAACTGATCTTGATCATTCTTGAGCATTGTTTCTGGTTTAAAATTCAAATTCACATTTTTGCATTTTTCCCAGTATTTATGTTGAGTGTTTTTCTGTTTCAATCGATTGATTATACTAGAACATAATCTGTTTAGTAAAATCAATCTGTTAACTCTGTTTTTGATCGACTGAAAGTGTACAGTTCAGTACTGTTTGCATCCTAACTTGGTGATCTATTTGATTCAATTAAAGGTGGTTTTTAGCTTACAAAGATAGCCTAAATTTTAACTAGCCAATTCAACCCCCCCTTCTTGGTTTTTCAACCATTTCAAAACTAACACTCATGAAATTGGGTGTTTTGACTCTGTTTTGCACCCCTTCTTTTTACAAATTTGAATCCCTAATATCACTTAAATAACCACGTGGCAATCCTTCACTCAACTAGATTACACCACGTGGCAATCCTTCACTTACTAAAATAACCAATTAAAGCTTGCCCGTCCTCAATTCACCACTTACTAAAATAACCACTTAAAACTTGCCACGTCATCAATCTTCCACACACTAAAATACCCAATCATGGAATGAAACCTCATCACTCTCTCTCCTTAACATAACCAAAACCTAACCCTAGTTTTCCTTCTCTCCCACCATCTCCATGCCGCAGCCGCCACCTTCCACGGCAGCCACCGCCACGTCTATCCGTCGTTGCAGCTTGTCGGAATGCAACCAATTTTTCGTCGCGCCACTGTCGTGGTCATTTGCCGCAGCCCAAGACAGCCTCCATTACTTCTTCGTCGCGCCTCCTTCTTCCTCAGTCATCACACTGCCGGAAAAGCTCCATTGACGCGCCACTCGATATCGCAAAGGCTTCATGCACCGTGTCTGGAACTCGCCGGAGCACCCCAAAACCACCAGCAGCACCGCACAAACGTGCACCAGCACCTGCGACAACCTCCATTGATGGAGCACGAGACCTTGAAGCACGCATCAGCACTTGTACTTACGCCTAGGGGTAGCAAACAGGCCAGCCCGGCCCGTTTTGGCCCGGCCCATATGTGGCCCGTTAAAAAATAGGCTGGGCCGGGCTGGACCGTTAAACAGAAACGGGCCAATAGTCACAACCCATCTCGTATAGGACGGGCTAACGTGTCGGGCGGGCCCGTCTAGTTTTTTTTTTTTTTTAATTAGTTTTCAAATTTTTTAATTTGTTTTATTTTTTAAATTTGTTCATATATACATATAAATTATTATTAAAGTCATATTTAATGAAATAAAATATTATTTTAACTTTTAATTGATTAGTTAATATTTTTAATTAGATAAGTTAAAATAATTATTAAATTGACATATTAAATTATTCAATTATAACTAATAATTCAAACTTAATTTGTAGGTGTTAATGATTTAAATTACAATATTACTATATATTTATACATTTAAAATATATAATCTAAAAAATTAATCTTTTTAATTATTTTTATTTTATTTTATTTTTTTAAAACGGGCCAACGGGCCAAGACGGGCTGGCCCGTACTTTGGCCTGTCAAGTTGACGGGTTGGACGGGACGGGCTAGAACGGGCTGACGGGTTGAAATCTTCAACCCAGCCCGTTCCTTCTAGCACGGGCTGACGGGCTGGCCCGTTGGGCCCAGCCCGTTTTGCCACCCCTACTCACGCCACACCTTCTTCCTTACAGGAACTGCCATGCTCAACACTGCCGCCACGCGAAACCATTACATCCGCACCTGTACTCGCCAGAAAACGCAACAACACACTGTTGTACCGTCAGAGTTTGCGAGAGTTATCTTCTTTGTGCATCATGTCGGGATCGCCATGGCTGCATCTTCATCTTCGCAATAATGTTCATGGCAGCGCCATGCTCGAACATGAAGTCACCACACTCGATCCCTCAATGGCATCACCACCGTGACCTGCAACCGCGAGCCATTCACGCGACCACCACCGCGTCTCTGGAACGTGAACCCATCCCCACCTTTGCATAACAGACGCGAACCCAGCCCCTCCAGCATTTTTACCACCACCCCGTTAACCACCGTAACCTTCGTGCAGCCACTCACGGCAGTCAAACCTTAATGGAGAGAGAGAGAGAGAGACTACTCTGACACAAGGCAGCCTCTCAATGGACTAGCAAAGAGTCAAGACTGGTCAACCAGTCAACTCGGGGCAATGGCGGGTCAATGTTGGTCAAAAGGCTATTTTACACTATATTTGGCAGGTGGTCCTCTGCAGCAACCCTAAATGGCCTAGAAAAGGAAAGAATCGTCTGGCGGCAGTTCATCGCCGGCGATACAGTTTTTGGAAATTTCCCATAACCACAAGCTTTAAACGGAATAAAAAAATTCATGCATAATCATACCATACTTAGCATGTCAATCAGACTTAAAATAATTAACGCGTAAAGTTACTCTATTTAGCATGCCAATCAGACTTAAAATAAATTTAACGCGTAAAGTTACTCTATTTAGCATGCCAATCAAACTTAAAATAAAATTAATGCGTATAGTTACTCTATTTAGCATGCCAATTAGACTTGAAATAAAATTAACGCGTAAAGCTCCCCTAACTTGGATTCATTTGCTAAAAATGGAGATTTTTGGGAATTCCTCTTTGATCACTCTCTAATTTCGTATTCCTCTGACTATGACACAATGACAAACACAAAAAACCCTTCTCTCACCCAAAATTTGTCTTTTAATGGTGCCTTAATGATATGTTAATGTTCTAAAACGAAAATTGACATTTAACTTAGCTTAATGGTCATTCAATGTTTGTCTTATTTAACTTAGCTTAATGGTCATTCAATGTTTGTCTTATGATGGTTTTCCAGCCCTCCCTTCGCTGCTAGGGTTTTATGGCTTTTAATATTCATGCCAACATAATTCTAGCAAAAAGAAAGTTTAATATAGGTCTACCAAAATTTGAACATATAACCATGCCAATGTCAAATTAATGCACAACCATTCAACCAATTCAAGTTTCGTGATAATTCACATAATTCTATAATTATGTTATCACTCATCATGATCTAGCACATTATTAAAATAATTATAAATTAAATAGCACATAATTGGTATACATAAGACTTGAACCCAAGTCCTATCACATAATAAAATACTCTCAACCATTTGAGCTAATACTTCTCCACATCACAACAACCAACATTAAATGCCATAAAGGCTCCCACTACCCACATTTATTAATTATTTATTTATTTAATTAATTAAATTTCACAGGTCTTACAACCCAAACCCTAGTATGAAGCGTCACAATACACTTCGAATGTCTTGGTCGTGTTTGGAATAGCTAACAATGGTGTGGTTGTCAACCTCCTTTTCATATCCTCGAAGCAAGCTTCGCACTCACTTGTCCAAGATAAATTTTACATATAAAAATTACTCAAAATTTCACAAGAAACTTATTGGTCAATTCTAAGAGGGGATTGATACTCTAAAATTTGAAAAATCCATCTTATTGTAACTATTTTTACTATCTTTAATATTACAGTTTAAATAATTCATATTTTATATATAAAAATTATTCCAAATTTTAAAAGAAACACGATTGCGAATACTTAGAGGGGATTGTAGTTCTGAAATTTGAAAATTTTATCTTTTGGTAACAATATTTTAATTTTTTTTTACTTATTTTTACTATAGAATTTAAATAATTCAAATTTTATATATAAAAGTAGCTCAAAATATCACTAGAAACTTGTTGGCCAATACTAAGACAGCGTTGATGTTCTGAAATTTGAAAAATTCCATCTTTTTCTAACACTTTTTCTTAATTGTTTTTACTTTTTTTTACTATTTACAGTTTAAGTAATTCATATTTTATATATAAAAATTATTCCAAATTTAAAAAGAAACACGTTTGTCGATACTAAGAGGGGATTTGTGTTTTGAAATTTGAAAATTTTCATCTTTTCATAACAATTTTTTAATTTTTTTAACTTATTTGTACTATTTACAATTTACATGATTCATATTTTATACGTAAACATTCCTCAAAATTTCACAAGAAACTTATTGACCAATACTAAGAGGGGATTAATATTCTAAAATTTGAAAAATCCATCTTATTGTAATTTTTTTAACTATTTTTACTATTTTTTAATATTTACAGTGTAAATAATTCATATTTTATATGTAAAATTATTCCAAATTTCAAAAGAAACACATTTCTGAATACTTAGAGGGAATTGAAGTTCTGAAATTTGAAAATCTTCATCTTTTGGTACTGCTTTTTTAATTTTTTTTTTTACTTATTTTTTACTATTTACAATTTAAATGATTCATATTATATATATAAAAATGTCTCAAAATTACACAATGAACTTGTTGGCCAATACTAAGAGGGGATGCATATTCTGAAATATGAAAAATCCATCCTATTGTAACAATTTTTTTAACTATTTTTTCTATTTTTTAGTATTTACAATTTAAATAATCAATATTTATATATAAAATTATTCAAAATTTCAAAAGAAACACGTTTGCAAATACTTAGAGGGGATCGATGTTATGAAATTTGAAAAATTTAATCTTTTGGTAAAACGTGTTTAATTTTTTTTTTACTTAATTTTAACTGTTCATAAATTACATGATTCATATATCATATATAAAAATTGCTCAAAATTTCACAACAAACTTGTTGGCCAATACTAAGATGGGATTGATGTTGTGAAATTTGAAAAATTCCATCTTTTTGTCACACTTTTCTTTAACTGTTTTTACTTTTTTTACAATTTACAGTTTAAGTAATTCATATTTTATATATTAAAATTATTCCAAATTTCAAAAGAAACACGTTTGTCAATACTCATAGGGGATTAATGTTCTGAAATTTTAAAAATTTCATCTTTTGGTAACACTTTTTAATTTTTTTTTACTTATTTTTACTATTTACGTTTAAAATAATTCGTATTTTAAATATAAAAATTACTCAAAATTTCACAAGAAAAGTGTTGGCCAAAACTCAGAGGGGATTGATGTTCTTAAATTTGAAAAATTCCATCCTTTTGTAACATTTTTTTTTAAAATTTTTCTACTATTTAAAGTTTAATGAATTCATATTTTATATATAAATGTAATTCAAATTTTGAAAAGAAACATGTTTGTCAATACTTAGAGGGGATTGGTGTTATGAAATTTGATAAAATTCATCTTTTGTTAACTGTTTTTTAAATTTTTTTTACTTATTTTTTACTATTTACAATTTAAATGATTCATATTTAATATATAAGAATTGATCAAAATTTTACATGAAACTTGTTGGACAATACTAAGTTCTGAAAATACAAAAATTCAAACCTTTTGAAATACTTTTTAATTCTTTTTTACTTATTTTAACAATTTTCAATTTAAATTATTTATATTTTATATATAAAAATTGCTCAAAATTTTGAAAGAAACTTGTTGTCCAATACTGAGAAGGGATTGATGTTCTAAAATTTGAAAATCTTCATCTTTTTGCAAAAAAAAAAAAATTTAAGTGATTTTACTATTTTTTATTCATTACAGTTTAAATAATTGATATTTTATATGCAAAATTATTCCAAATTTCTAAAGAAACACGTTTGTCATTATTTAGAAGGGATGTGAGTTTTGAAATTTGAACATTTTCATCTTTTGGTAAGACTTTTTTAATTTTCGTTTTTACTTGTTTTTACTATTTAAAATTTAAATAATTCAAATTTTATATATAAAAGTAGCTCAAAATTTCACAAGAACCTTGTTGCCTAATACTAAGAGAGGATTGATGTTCTGAAATTTGAAAAATTTCATCTTTTTGTAACACTTTTTCTTAACTATTTTGTCTTTTTTTTACTATTTACCGTTTAAGTAATTCATATTTTATATATAAAAATTATTTCAAATTTCAAAAGAAACATGTTTGTCAATACTCAAAGGGCATTTGTGTTTTGAAATTTGAAAACTTTCATCTTTTGGTTACAATTTTTTAATTTTTTTCAATTATTTTTACTATTTATAATTTAAATGATTCATATTTTATATATAAAAATTCCTCAAAATTTCACAAGAAACTTATTGGCCAATACTAAGAGGGGATGCATATTCTGAAATATGAAAAATCCATCCTATTGTAAAATTTTTTTTTAACTATTTTATCTATTTTTTTAGTATTTACAATTTAAATAAACTATTTTATATATAAAATTATTCAAAATTTCAAAAGAAACACGTTTGTAAATACTTAGAGGGGATCGGTTTTCTGAAATTTGAAAAATTTTATCGTTTGGTAACATGTTTTTAATTTTTTTTTACTTATTTTTAAGTGTTTAAAAATTAAATGATTCATATATCATATATAAAAATTACTCAAAATTTCACGACAAACTTGTTTGCCAATACTAAGATGGGATTGATGTTGTGAAATTTGAAAAATTCCATCTTTTTGTCACACTTTTCTTTAACTGTTTTTACTTTTTTTACAATTTACAGTTTAAGTAATTCATATTTTATATATAAAAATTATTCCAAATTTCAAAAGAAACACGTTTGTCAATACTCAGAGGGGATAGGTGTTCTGAAATTTTAAAAATTTCATCTTTTGGTAACTCTTTTTAATTTTTTTTACTTATTTTTACTCTTTACGTTTAAAATAATTCGTATTTTATATATAAAAATTACTCAAAATTTCACAAGAAAAGTGTTGGCCAAAACTCATAGGGGATTGATGTTCTTAAATTTGAAAAATTCCATCCTTTTGTAACATTTTTTTAAAAATTTTTCTACTATTTAAAGTTTAATGAATTCATATTTTATATATAAATGTAATTCAAATTTTGAAAAGAAACATGTTCGTCAATACTTAGAGGGGATTGGTGTTATGAAATTTGATAAAATTCATCTTTTGTTAACTGTTTTTAAAAAAAAATTTATTTATTTTTTACTATTTACAATTTAAATAATTCATATTTAATATATAAGAATTGATCAAAATTTTACATGAAACTTGTTGGACAATACTAAGTTCTGAAAATACCAAAATTCAAACTTTTTGAAATACTTTCTAATTCTTTTTTACTTATTTTAACGATTTTCAATTTAAATTATTTATATTTTATATATAAAAATTGCTCAAAATTTTGAAAGAAACTTGTTGCCCAATACTGAGAAGGGATTGATGTTCTAAAATTTGAAAATCTTCATCTTTTTGCAAAACTTTTTTTTGAGTGATTTTACTATTTTTTATTCATTACAGTTTAAATAATTGATATGTTATATGCAAAATTATTCCAAATTTCAAAAGAAACACGTTTGCCATTATTTAGAAGGGATGTGAGTTCTGAAATTTGAAATTTTTCATCTTTTGGAAACGCTTTTTTAATTTTCTTTTTTACTTGTTTTTACTATTTAAAATTTAAATAATTCAAATTTTATATATAAAAGTAGCTCAAAATTTCACAAGAACCTTGTTGGCTAATACTAAGAGAGGATTGATGTTCTGAAATTTGAAAAATTTCATCTTTTTGTAACACTTTTTCTTAACTATTTTGTCTTTTTTTTACTATTTACCGTTTAAGTAATTCATATTTTATATATAAAAATTATTCCAAATTTAAAAAGAAACACGTTTGTCAATACGCAAAGGGCATTTGTGTTTTGAAATTTGAAAACTTTCATCTTTTGGTTACAATTTTTTAATTTTTTTCAATTATTTTTACTATTTACAATTTAAATGATTCATATTTTATATATAAAAATTCCTCAAAATTTCACAAGAAAATTATTGGCCAATACTAAGAGGGGATGCATATTCTGAAATATGAAAAATCCATCCTATTGTAACAATTTTTTTTAATTGTTTTTTCTATTTTTTAGTATTTACAATTTTAATAATCAATATTTTATGTACCACGCCTAACCAAACTCAACCAAATAAGTAAACAATGCATCAAGGCAGCCAAGTATTCAACCTAGGCCGACTTACCATATAAAGGATAACCCTCACGTACATGCCAGAGATAACCCAAGTACACGACTTGGGCCGCTATGGACTCAAACTCAATTGAATAAAGGCTAAAGTAACAACAAAGTGGCCAACACGGACAGTATGCGGCCAAGGACGACATCTGACAAGTCAAGAAGTAAACAAATCAGATCGCTTTTGAAGACTTAGTAAAATGGCAGCCCCCCGCGTTCAATAGGCCTTAAGGGCCTGGATTAGGGCCCAGGCCCACTCACAGCGCAAGCTAGGGCCCAAGTCAAGGCCCAGCCCACGAGATAATCAGACATCATTAATGCTCTATAAATACGCATGGACCCATTAATTAAAGGTACGCATTCATTAATCACTGATTTGACTTTCTAAGAACTTTGACTTACTTGAGCTTCGGAGACTCTTCTGCAAGTAACCCCTCTTGGGTTCAAGCTGACATGTATCAACTGGGGAGAGACCAACTGAGGAGATATCGGACTACATGGTAAGGTGACACTTGTGCTTAACTCATCTTATTTGTTCTCTGCAGGAACATTTTATATATAAAATTATTCAAAATTTCAATAGAAACACGTTTGCGAATACTTAGAGGGGATCGATTTTCTGAAATTTGAAAAATTTTATCTTTTGGTACCACGTTTTTAATTTTTTTTTACTTATTTTTCAGTGTTTATAAATTAAATGATTCATATATCATATATAAAAATTGCTCAAAATTTCACAACAAACTTGTTGGCCAATACTAAGAGGGGATTGATGTGAAATTTGAAAATTTTCATCTTTTTGTCACACTTTTCTTAATTATTTTTTACTTTTTTTACTATTTATAGTTTAAGTAATTCATATTTTATATATAAAAATTATTCCAAATTTCAAAAGAAACACGTTTGTCAATACTCAGAGGGGATGGGTGATGAGTGCATATTTTTTCCCTCATTCAGTGTTTAATTCTGGGTATTTAATTTAATTTATGTGCTTAAATAGTGATTTAATTGATAATTCTGATAATGAGGCTATTTGAACTTGTGTGATAAAAATGTCTTAAAAAGTGATCTTTAGCTGCATAAATTATTTTTGGATATTTTAACGTTTGTTGATGCAGCTGAAGTTAAGATTAAGCTTATTTAAAGGTGGGAAAATAAATTGATTGAAATTACAAAACACCTCTTAATAAGGCTGAAATTAGCAAGTTCTGCAAAAATCACTTCTGCACGCTAGTTTTTACTTATCCACTCCCTTCTTTCTAAAGTGGACCACCAAAAACCTGTTCTACACCTTAGTTTCTACTAAGTTGCACCCCTCCTACCACTTAAACCCAACTCACTCAGATCAGGCCATGTGACAATCCCCAACTTTTAAATTTGTCCAATTAAAACATTCCACATGGCATTAATCCTTGCAAACACATATGCACCAATTAGACACTACCACGTCATCATCTTCTTCATCTCCAAAACAGAAACCCTAATTTTCCTCAAACCCTAGCCGCCACCATGACCCTAGCCGCCGCCGCCAATCTCGTCATCAAATATCCACCACAGCAGCGTTCAGCCACTGCACCTTCACGCAGCTCCAACAGCACCTGCAGCTACCACCACCGTCAACCAACGCATCCCATCACGACCACCTCCATCATCTGTAAGTTGTGCAAAACTTCAGTAGAGCCGCAACACCTCGCGCCACCCTAAGCCGCTATCGTCACCGTCTGGACTCGCGACGCACCAACAAGAACAACACCATTTCTCTCCATCGCGCCCCCATGGAAGCTACACCATGCTTGACGCGAGCCTACCTTCGACGGAGCAGCGTTTCCACCATTAACGCCACCGCAAGGAACAAAAATGTGCGCTTCAGACCACTCCCTTGGGAGCTTCCAGCGAAACCATCTAGAGTAATGACACACACCAACAACACCTGCAATTGCACCTTGGAGCCACCATGGACCCATCGTTTCTGCACCGCAGTTCCGCGAGCAGCACCTTGGTTCAATCCTTGCTATTCCTGCACCTCTAACGAAGCAAAGTCGCCAGAAAATGAGACCATTACATCGGAGTAAGAGGACGATGTGCACTTTCCATGGCAGCAACGAGGAGCAGCCGTCATTGCACCTTGCACCTGCGGTAGCAACAAGGACAGGGGCAGCAAACCCTAATTCTGGAAAGAGAAGATGCGCCATGTGTCAGCATCTGATATGCCAGTCAATTGGTCAACAGGTCAACCGGTCAAAGCTAGTCAAATCTAGTCAAATATTCAAATCTGGTCAAAGGAGATGGGTTTATTTTCAAATATTGATATTTTTGGATATCTCTACAAAATTGGACTACAGAATTGAAAATGGGTTATTTGGAAAATTGATACAAATACTAATTGGTGATAATTTATCATAAATATATTTAATTAATTAATTAATTTAATTATATTAGATATTAATATTATCAACAAATTATATTTGTCAAATAGTCTATATCTCTCCAAATATTTTTAAATATTTATCTTTATCTTTATTTTAAAATATATTTGAGAGATTTTAGCAATAGAAAATCCCAGTTCAACTCCTATATAAATAGACCAAGGGAGAAGCAGAAAGCACAAGTTCGAGACTTCAGAGTTTTGGAACCCTTAGGGGGGCCTAATTTCGTTTCCTTTCTCTCCTTCCATTCTTCTATTTTTATTTTACTTTCGCATTCTATGGATTTCTAAACTTCTTGGGTTGATTCTATTGTAATTTCTTAATTGGATTCTGAGGTTAGATCAATTAATTTCTTTGTTCTTTTTATTATTGTTGAGGTTTTAATTCATCTATGTCTTTTATCTTTGAATCACGTAAAAAGTAATGATTTTAAAT
>Ga0214544_1007905_pt1 | contig 18238 bp, 9 predicted proteins | sample CNSS3metaG_FD_160074 | JGI IMG/M metagenome (GOLD analysis project Ga0214544, IMG submission 160074) | Root nodule microbial communities from cowpea collected in UCLA plant growth center, Los Angeles, California, USA - CNSS3 | ecosystem: Host-associated > Plants > Roots > Nodule | place: USA... | reverse complement strand
TTTTTTTTTTTTTTTTTTCATTTTTCTTCATATTTATTTTTTATTTTATTTTATTATTATTTTAAAAAAACGGATTAAAAGAAAAACAAAAAAAAAAGAAGCAAAAATTAACGGATTAACAAAAAGTGAAAGGAAAAAACAGATCTGAAAAAAAAAAGCAAAGAAAAAAATAATGGAACAGAGGTTTGGCATAAGCATTTAATTTTCTGAACAGAGGAGGCTAGCTCGTTCCTCATTTGGTACCTGGAACGTCCCATGGCTGCTACTCATCACACAAAAAAGGAAACCGCGGGGTGACTGAAGGAAGATGACAATGGATTGATTGAAGAGGGAAAGTGGACTCTGTTGCAGACAGAACAGGCGAAGAAGCAACCGCCGCTTCACACCTTTTTACATTTCTCAGACAATGAACAAAAGCAGATCTCATAAATATGAAAAAAGAGAGAACGAAAAACACAGAGCTAACTGGCAGCAGAGAAAAGATTTCAAAATATATCCAGAGCAACAAAAGAAAAAAGAACTTCGTAGCACAAAGGAGCTCGAACAGATTTTCATCACAGAAGAAGAACTGGAAAATGACAGAATAACACTTGGAAAGAAAACGCAAACGAGCAAAAAAAGAAGGAAGAATCGTAAGCACTTCATATGAATATGAATACTTGATGACGCAGTTGCATTGTGCTTGAGAATAATGAACATAATGTAGTCATATATATTGGGCTTTGCTTGTCATTTATTTGGCTGTTGTGTGCATTACAGTACTGTTGCTTGAATTCTCTATCATTAGAACAGAACCTTTCCCCATCATTCCTTCACTCACTTCCATCCTCACACAACTCGCACACATTCCATCCTTCATCTTCTTCACTAATAATCCTCCAAAAACCACCCTCGTATTGCTTCCTCCATTACTGTCACGCTCCCTTCATCTTAATCATCCATCTGCACAAAAACACGAAACAGAGACTCAAGAAAATACCCATACAAATCCCCCATTCACGTCTTCACCACTTCAACATCACACCATTCCCCTGCCCAAGAATACAAAACAGAATCCATTATCCCTCACCTCACCTTCAATCATCTCCTTCACACCACAAACCAACCCCTCCCACACGGTCACCAACAAACCGGAACCCCATTCCAGTGCCAAGCACTCAAGTCTCATTTTCCCCAATCAGCCACATCCAATCATAGCGCATAGATGAACAAGGAAGTAGAAACCCTCGCCGGCGGCGAGGAGCTCTGAACGGAGGAGCGTGGCCGCGTGATGGTTGCAGACCCAAACGCGGTGGCTGGCACGGTGGTGGCGAGTTGAGGGAGTCACGGCGCCTTTCTCTCTCGCGGAAGAAGAGAAGCAAGGATTGGGGATGAGTGGGCGCCGGAGTGGGCGCCGGCGACGGCTGGAACCGTTGACGTAGCCCCCGCTGGTCACACAAGCGAGATGCCGCCGCTATCTCGCGTTGGGGAGGAAGGAAGAGAAGGACGTGTCGCTGCCGGCTAAGCTCCTGGCGGTGGTCGACGTTGTCGTTAGGGTTCGTCGCCGGCCAGAATGAGCGCAGAGTAGATGGGTGATGATTTGTTCATGCGTGAGGTGAAGGAGAGGGCCTGGTGATTTGGGATCTGATTTGCTGATCAAGAAGAGATTAGGTTAGATTAATTAGGTTTCTCGTTTAGGGCTTAGTTTATGTGTCAGATCAGTTTTGCCTTCTACACCCCACTTTTGATTTTCACACCCTTTTTTTTTATCTCTGCACCTCCACTAATTTGTTTTGTTCCTGTTGTGTTTTTCTTTTTCTCTCTGCGCACCCTTGTTACTTGCTAGCATCACACTCCCTTTTTTGGACTAGTTTGCTACCTGCCGCACCCCTATGTTCACTAACTCCACCACCCATTTGTGTTCTATTGTATTTTTTTATTTGCACTCCCATTTTTATTGTATACACCTGATTTACTTCATGTACCTCCCATCAATCACTCGTGTACCCCCATATTTTGTTTTTCACTTTCATCCTTCTTAATTAAATTATTTCTTTTTATTTATTTATTTTTTTATTTTTATTTTTTTTTATTTATTTATTTTCGTTTTTTTTTCTATTCCTAAAAAACCAAATATTTGAAAATTAAAAAAAAAATTGCAAAAAAAAAATAGAAAATCAAAAAAATAAAAACGTTCTCTTTCACTTCATTGTGTTTGTCCGGTCGCTCGCATGACACTTATTTTCTAAAAAACACCAAAAATAGTTTTCTTTCTCTTTTAGTGTCTGTCCGGCTGCTCGCGTCGTATGATAGATATTTTCAAGTAATTCAAAAATACCAAAAAAAATATGAATTTTCAAAATATAAAAACATCACCATTTTTAAACAAAGTCTCTTTTAAGAACTACATGATCCTTGATTCTCCCCTATGTGATACGTAGGAGCAAGGCCAGTCTTTGTCAGGTTCACCTCCAAAAATCAAATCATTTTCTCAATTGTTTTCCAAATCGTTTCTTTTTAAAGAACTTCGTAACCCTGATTTCTCATTTTGAATGAGAATACGTAGAACCAAGGTCAATCCTTGTCGGGCCCAAAAAATAAAAAAATATTTTTATTTCTTTTTAGCATCGTTGTCTTATTATTTTTGGGGAAAATTAACATTTTGAAAATCACATCGTCTTTGCATTTTTTAATTAAAGGTGCCGCCCTTGGGCGGACGCTGTAGGGTGATAACACCTTCCTTACGCGTAACCGACTCCCGGATCCAAAATCTGGTTTTTTTGCAGACTTGTCTTATCTTTATGGTTTTCCATAGTTTTCTAGAATAACTATGGTGGCGACTCCAAATCTTTTTTTAAAACCCGTTTTCTTTTTTTGTTCGTCGTCTCGTCGCGATTCCGGTTGCGACAACTATTATAATAGATTTCATATGCTAGACATAGATAAGAATATAACATCACAATCTTGCTTATTAATGCAAACTTATACTAAAATTTGTTAAACATAAGGTTTTTTATTATTCAAGTTTAGACTAGTCGTAAGATATTACAACTTGTTACAAAATGTGTGAATGCTAGAAAAGGAATTAGAAGTATATTGTTTGGTGTTTTTTATTTGAATTGAAACATGAAACTCAATTCCAATAAAGCATTTATCATATATTGTTGCACACCATATGTTTGATAAAATTATAAAAGAGTTTTATTTTTGTTTTTTGTGGTATTTGTTGTCTAATTGAGTTATGAATTGTAAGAGTTGTCGAATGTTGTACAAGCCTTTTGAAAAAAGATATTTGGACTTTCTAATTTATTCATTGTGCAATTTTTTACATTTGTAAATTCGGTAACAACTTACAACTTGGAAATATCTAGTGACTACCTACGTATCACACTAAAGATGGTTAAAAATACTAAAGTAAAAACTTAAACAAAAGACAGCACATATCACTCATATTAAAAAGAGGAAAATGATATAGTGACAAAAAAAATGACAACTCCTCTCACAATCTTACGTGGTAGTGAGAATTTTATTTTATTTATTTTTAAATAAATCATAAATTTAAACAAAAGCGTGATTTTGAATCCCATTTTCAACTGGATCTTCTTCAAGTCGTCTTCTTCTTCCTCAACTCGTGCTTACCTCTCTATGTCGCTTACTTCCTCAACTCGCACTTCCTCCACTCTCGTCTTCTTCAACTTCTCGACAAAGTGTTGAATCCTTCTTTTTCTGGAAATCCCTTTGGTTCTTTGTTTCCCCTTTGTTGTTGTTGGTGGAAACGTTCCTCATTTGCCCAGTGTACGAAAGGTGTGATTGTTCATTGTTGGTATCGGTTTTGGCAGAAAGGACCCACTTTTTATGTAGATTGTAGTGGCGCGGTGACAACATTTCTGCCAAAATCGATACCAATGACGAACCACCACACCTTTTGTACACTAGGTAAACGAAAAACATTTCCACCAACCGCAACAAAGGAGAAACGAAGAACCAAAGCGTTTTTAGAGAAAAAGGGGTTCAACAGTTTATCGAGAGGTTGAAGAAGGCAAAAGTTGAGGAAGCATGAGTCGAGGAAGAAGAAGACGAGTTAGAGAAGATGCAATTGAAAATAGGATTCAGAATCACGCTTTTATTTAAATTTAGGGTTTATTGAAGAAGAAATAAAATAAAATTTTCACTACCACGTAAGGTTGCTAGAGAAGTTGTTATTTTTTTATGTCACTATATCATTTTCCTAAAATGAAAATAAAAGTGAAGTTGTCACATGCCCTTGCGGCTTCCGTACGAATTATTTATGTCGAAGTCCTCGTCAATTCTAACAATTTCTAATTTCAGATACGAATTAAAACTCCTCACGCACCCGATTTCAAACCAATTACACAGAAGTTGTCATATCTTCTAACAATTTCTAATTTCATTAAAGTCGTCAAGTCGGATAGCGATTTCAGGACAAATTTATTTTAACTAAAGTCGTCACATTTCCATTCGACTTTACCTTTTTCTCGCTTTTACACATAAATCATCATGCATCTACATGACTTTCACTTTGAAATCGTCTTCCTCCCAGTTGACTTGTCCCGTAATGTTTTAAAATTTTGCCCATTCATGTAATTTTGAAACAAATCTGCTACATATGTGTAAAAAAACCTACGTTTTGCTTAACAGAACTCAATTAATCGGTTTGTTGTTCTTGAAAGAAAAATCTGATTATGGCCTTTCTTTTATGAAGATGAGGCTAAAGAGGCTTATCAACTGGATTAGAAGAGTGTACAATTATATGAAAGCTTATGTTTCAAAGTCTCCAAGAGCCGCATATCTAAATTAGAGACCATGACATCGGGGTTAAAACATTGGTTACACGAGCTTCAGCCAAGCCAGCCTTTGGGGCTTTAAGTATTTTGGTAACAACTTTAACAGATTGGCGCGCGTGAAGACAAGGGTGACCCTCGAAACTTCTTCAGAAACGAACAAAGCATACCTCCTCTTATCTCCAAAAGGGGGACACAAATAGACATTCTTGGGCGCACCACATGCCATTATGAATTAAGCTACTTTATTTCACAATTAGAACCTAAAAATATTGATGATTTAAAAGATGAATGTTGAATATCTGTGCCTGAAGAGCGTAGTCGATTTGATATAGTATTATATGCGTGAAGAGCTTAGTATGATATTCAGTGTTTGTATGTAAGGCAAGATAGCGGTCCAACCCTAAGGCAAGATAGCGGTCCAACCCTAAGACAAGACAGCGGTCCAAGACAGCGGTCCAACCCTAGCGGTCCAACCTCAAGGAATCCCATAATAAGTTGCTTTATTATTTGACTTTTACGTTTATAAAATGCAACATTCATCAATATTTTCAAAATATTCCTTTTTATGTGTAATAAATTGATTTGTAATATTTTGACTGGTTACTGATCTTAACAACTTCTTAACAATGAACTCGAATAACACAACTTGCCCATTTTTGTTGCTTTCCTAAAACTTGCACCATTTCAAAAATTTTGAAAAAAAAAATTCACGCTGCTTTTGCCTAATTATACTATGGTATTAACATTTTTAAAATGAAAACATGTATCATACCGACTTAATCTTTTAATTTATAATATTTATTTGTATTATTACCAAAAGTTGCATAATCTTAAGATTGAGCTATAAAATTTAAACTTCTCAAGCTTTAAACGCTTTTTTCATGTTTTAGCATTGAATAAAGTTCATATGCAAAAAACTCTATTATATTTCTAAGTAAATTAGAAAAACAAATAATAATATGAGAAAAAGAGTATGAAAAATAACAATGAAACTCTATTTTGGTGAAAACATATACTCACATGCATATATATGTATCTCTATATATATATATACATATATATATATATATATATATATATATATGATAAATAATATAAGATTTTTGAATTTTGTTACTTATTACTAAACTAGTTTTTAAAGGTGAACTTGTTACCAAACTATTAACAACTAGAGTTGTGTCTTATATATTAACCAAGTATTAAACAACCCATAAATAACAAACATTAGAGGTCTCGAAAATAGCAAGCATTAGACGACTAGAAAATATAAAACATCAGATGACTCATAAAATAAAGACTAGTCGATTGAGGCATTAGATGACCATAAAAAGTAAACATTAGAAAAGTTAAGTAATGTAAAATTATTAGACGACTCAAAGAAAAAAAAAGCAATATACAAAATGAAGAAATAAAAGATTAGACAAACATAGAAGCGAAAAATCTAAATCATGGTCAACCATTCTTCATTCTTAATTACAATGAATTAAGCGAATGTTACTATTTAGCTTCCAAAAATGGTGTCGATCGTAATGGGGATGCAAAAGGGCAAGGGCTAAACCTAAGCACAACCCACTCTATACATATTGAAGTGTATTTATAAAAAAAATAAGAGCAATTGATTTTATCGTCGGCTTGGTCGTCGCATAATTTAAAAATACAATCGTTAGATGGCTGACGCATATTAATTCAATTATTGGCGTTGGTTGGCCCACGCATACATCTCTTAATTAAAAAAAAAATATTTAATTAGGTTATGTTTCGCAGTCAAGTTTCTCCCTTTCCTAATTTCATTTTGGCTCCATTTTGTTTGTCTCACAATAACCTGTTGCCCCCCCCCCCCCCCCCCCTCTTTTTCTACGACACAATGAGTGCCACAACCATTGCATCTCATTTATGAATGTTTTGCATCTCATTTCTACAACGAGTTCGAGTTCAGGGTTTGGAATTGGTTAAGCAGAATCGGGGGTTCTTGTGAAGTGTGAGTTCGTTCACCCAATCTGCCATGAGTGTGAGTGAAGCTTCAATGACGATGAGTTAGTGAGCAAGTGAGTAAGTAACTCCTTCCCCTTTTCTCTACGACGAGCTTCAATGGCAGAAGTGAGCCTTTAGTGAGCCACATTTCCTTCCTCCTTTCTCCGCAATTGCAAATAGCGTTTGTGAGTAAAGCTGTGAGTTTGCTTCTGCATTCACCGTCAGGGCTTCTTCAAGTCACTTTGCACTCTTCAACGACTTATCACGCACCACTTTGGCCCGAGAGCATCGCCTTCGCGCTCACCTCCAAAGCCCCTTCCAACGACACTCGCGCTTCTCCGTTTCGGCCACCCTATGAGCCAACAAGGGGAGCAAAGAGGTTTCAATTTCCATTTTCAATTCCCAGTAACTCCTTATGCCTCTCTTTCTTAGTTTGGGGTTTTTCCTATTAAGGTTTCTTTGCTTTGTGTTTTGGGATGATTAAATCCAATTTGAGTATGAAAGTTGAATTGTTATAGTCTTATTTGTGTGATTGAGTTTGTGTCATTCTTGCTTTGTCTATCTGCCTGATGCATGCTCTGGGAGGCTTTGTTTATGTTTAAGACATGCTTCTCAACTGCAACTCTTTAATTTGAACACCAAGAGTGAAGGTTGTATTGTCTAGTGAAGATTCAACATCTGGTCGATGGTCATTAAGCGTTTCAAGTGGAGGTAAAGAACTTTTAGAGAGTTAAAATATTTAACTTGAGGTGCCTAATTGAGTTGGGTCTTGAATAGCATATTATTTTGACTTTTGAATAGCATATTACTGATATGGAAACTTGTAAAAGGTCCGAGCTTGTGTGTTTGCTACTATTCTTTGAGACATTCGCATAGATAGGTGCTTCACAGTCTCTCACTGTTTACTAATATGGAAACTTGAGACCAGAGGGAATATGTCGTTTTCCAATCTTCATTTATTGAAAAACTAATGGACACTAAGAAACTGCTACAACGAATTGATCAAATAAAAGATTAATCCATCCCCACTTATACCTTACTAACTAGGAGAACATCCTCATAAAAGATTAATCCATCCCCACCTATACCTTACTAACTAGGAGAACGTCCTCATAAAAGATATATGGCATTACATGTACCCGCCATACACACAAAATATGGCTGTTATAACCGCCATTTTATACTCCAAATAATCATCTATTTAACAATTTTTTTTTGTAGTGAAAAAATAAAATTTATGTATCATAAAAGAAATGTAAACACTAGAATTAGAATTAGATAAATGTTTTTGTTTCCTATCAAACAACCTAACATAAGTCCACCCAGAAAGAAACTTTCACAAGAATGGATTCTAAACCTAACTGGAAGAGTAGTTTTGGAACAAAAAAATGAACTGTGATCTTAAAAAAAAAGTAAAATTTAATCATGCCAATGGTTAACCAACATTTCAGACAAAAATAAAATATTATGCATTAAGTCAATTAATGTACAGAGTATATTCCAACCAAAAATAATAAGTAAATACTTACATGTTCTGTCAACAAAAACTACAATGTATTAGATCCAATTATTTGCTCAATAAATTGCATAATGCTTACATCACGAGTTAGAAGTTATCTTCCTTGGTTTTATCAAGAGATCGAAAGTGAAAAACCTAAAATACAAATATTAAAAAACTAGCAACGAGAATCATAAAATGTATAAACAATGAAAATAAATATTTATATTGAACTGAATAGAATGAATCGAATGAGAAATATTCAAATAGATATTAAAAAAATATTTCAATATCTAAACTTGGTGAATGTTTGACCTAGGTAGTTCTTATGCTCGTGCCTCGACACGAACTCATCAACCTCCACCGGCAAGTCGTCCACCACTTTCTCGTGGCTCGCATTTCTCCTTGGCGGTGGCTACGCTGTCAGCACCATCGCCTGTTCGTTGGAGCTCGAAACTGAATTCTTCGGCCGACCTCTGGACTCTCTCCACTTCTTCGCAAAGGCAAGAGGCGTCGGAATTTGTCGTCTTGTCGCCTTGTACAACACCGTTATAGGTTGCCGGAAGGATGATTATCGGGCCCGAATCGGAGCATTGGTCTCGCCGGAGGATTTGGGCCTATTTTCTTGACCTAGGAAGAAGGCGACACTAGGTATTACTGTAACAGGCAATAAGAGTTCCAGGGGAAAGGAGTTTTTTTATAGATATGAATATTTCAAAAGGATAATGATATAGTGATATACAAGATTTTGACTAGTTCTCTTACAATCATATGAATATTTCAAAAGAATAATGATATAGTGACATACAAGATTTGATTACTTCTCTTACAACCATTCATTGCAGGTAAGTGTGTATTTTTTTTTTAATTGAAAATCATTTTAACGTTGGCAGGAGGCAGAGAGGAAAAGGAAAGAAAAAGGGGTTTGAACAAAGTGGGTTTCAAAAAGGTTGGACATCTTAAATTCCTCCCCTTCTTCAAGTTCTCTTCTTCTTCGACTCCTTTTCTCCTTCAACTCCTCTTATTATTCAATCTCACATGAAGCTCTTGAACCCTTGTTGTTGGTGTTGACTACATTGTTGTTGTTAAAAGCTTTTTTGTTTATCTTCAAACCCTTATTGTTGGATCCCGCATTGTTGAAACCTGGCTCACTTGTTGAAAGTCATCTTCATCTTCGAACCCCTCTTATTGAAAGTTTGTTAAACCATGTGCAAGTTCCAATTCCTCGTAAATTTTGAAAGCCCTAAACCTAATTTTAATTTTTCATTTGTATTCAATTGGGGTTTTATCGTAATTTTCTTTGTGCAGTTTCAGTCATTCATTGCGGAAGAGTGGTATTGGTTGATTGGTAAGCACTCTCTCGTTATACAATGGTTATTTGTGTTCTTATTCAGCCCCTTCTGCATTCCTTCAATGATTAAGAACAAAAGTGAATCATAATCCCTTAATTGGTGATGTTTTTCAAATTAACTTAGGTACCTACTATCAGAAGTACTTGCAAAGTCAAATGTAAATAAGTGCCAACCCATGTGATTTCTTTAGCACTTTTGTGATACCTCTTAGCATACTTGATTAAATAAGTGTTCACTTTAAGGTTTTCAAGTAAACTTGATATTTCCTGCATTTACTCATAACATGTGAGTAAATAAGTGCAAACCCATGTATAAGTATTTGGACACTATGTTCCTAGGCAAAGAATACTTCACAAAATATCATTTTGACAAGTTGGGTGAATGAGTAAAGTTTTGGTCATCATTCTGGAAGTATTTCAAGTTATTTTTACTAAATATTATATTGCATTCCACTATGAATTATTTACAATAGGTTATACTAACAAAATATTTCTTCATCACAGGAAGAGCTTCAACAATTTAAACAATACTATATATGCGAATTGGTTTTGGATACAGATAATATTCACCGTGATACGATTCTTCACGCAATAGAGTACAACACCTTTTTATTTCCTAATAGAGGAATGAAGTTGTAAAAACTTGTAGCATTACCATTTGAATATATTGTAAATGAATATCTTTATTTAACATTACAAGTTCAATGAAAAAAGTTTATGGAAAGTTTGACTATTGTTGAAGGTAAATTTGTGCCCTCATGTTTGTTGATTTCAATGTAAACATTATGTGCCTTGTTTAAAGCTATTAAGTGCCAACCCACGAAATTTGAATTGCGCATTACTTGTCAATGTTGATTACACATGTCGCACCATGATTGTGACTGATTCACATTATCAGTAACATGTAACTGTAAATGGCTGAAGAAGTTTTTATCGTATTAACCATGAATAACTAAAGCACTTCTCCTCTTTCTAGGTTAGAATAACATATAAGTCCAGTATGATAAACATGTGTTAACTAGGAGCCAAGTAAGTGTTAACACACGTTGTATGTTTTTCACTTTTTGAACATGGTCAGAATTGACAATATTTTCAAGAATAATGTTGACTCCTTGCCTTATTTATTTACATGTAGTCGTGAATAGTTAAAGCACTTGTCCTCTTTTTAGATGAGAATAATATTTAAGTCCAGTATGATACGCAAGTGTGAACTAGGGGTTAAATAAGTGCTAACCCACGATTTGAGTTTTTTACTTTTTAAACATAGTCAAAAATTCACAACATTCTGAACAATAATTTTGGAGTCCTTGCCTTATTTATGTACATGCAATCTAACTAGTTAAAGCATTTGTCCTCTTTTTAGGTGAGAATAACATATAAGTGTAGTATGAAACACAAGTGTGAACCAGAGGCCAAATAAGTGCTAACTCACATTATGTGGTTTTCACTTCTTCATCATGGTCAGAAATTCACAACATTTTGAAGAATAATTTTGGAGTCCTTACCTAATTTATGTACATGTTACCGTGAGTAACTGAAGTACTTGTCCTCTTTTTAGGTGAGAATATCATATAAGTGAGGTATTAAACAAAGTGTGAACCAGGGGCTAAATAAGTGTAACACCCCTAAGGAATATTATTTTTAAAATAATAATAAAAAATACAATTAAATGAGAAAAAGAAAGAAAATATTTATTTATTATCACACCTCATTTATATCAGTACTTTCCCAAAGCACGAGAATTTAAAACCATATAATCGCACACATTATAATTATTCGCGATTTAAAATTTATTACAAACTATAAAATAACTGAATGGCAAACTGTTTCAAATACATGGAAACTATCAAAATATTAAAAATCTTCAAAGTCCCCATGTAATCTCGCTCTCTGAACTCAAGCATCTCCTGACTCACCTGTCAAATGATCTGCTCCCGAATAACAAGTTATCCGATCTTCGCCACGTGCAAACAGATAGGGTGAGCTATGCACATATATATAAAATAAATATGACACTCATCCCCAAAAAGGTTTTACATACTTATCTTATCCTTTCAAATTACCATCCCTGATCTCATAGCCCTTCATGAGTCATATGCATGAAACTAGGTCTTGGGACTTTACTATGCTCCCACGAAACTATCCCTTTCGTGGTCCGACCCTACGAGCTTATCCCGCTTATAGTCCTACCCCACAGACTCCTCGCCTGTAGCAAAACATCCAAGCCTCCCTCGCCTGTAGCAAAACATCCAAGCCTTCCTCGCTCGGACTCAGGCACACACACAATCACCATACTATGGACTTCTCGCCCAATAGTAGCCGACGGAAACATAACAGTTCCTTGTCCATCGTGCGTCCGACGTATGTAATCACCATACTAAGGACTTATCGTCCATTACTAGTCGACGAGAACTAAACAGTTCCATGACCATCAATCGTCCCACCACCAAGCACATCCCATACCCCTATTGGATTTAGTCCATCAAGCCCAAACCCGAAGGTATGTGAACTTAGTACTTCAAGTCCACTGATCGCAACAACAACAAAAATTCAAAGCAGAATGGGTTAGTTCTCATGCATCGCCTGACGGTACACTCAAAGCCGTCAAGCGGTTTCTAGGTATTTTTCCAGAAACACAGAAACATGGCGATTATGATCATACAAGGTATAATTTAGCATATAATATGACACGAAATGATCACAAAGTATTCATACATATAGAAGAACTCCCCTAACCTGGATTAAGGCTTCCCTTGAGTGATTTTGTGCTTAAACCTTTTCCTTTTGCTTCCAAAATAATTCTCACCGTGTCTCTACCCAATTCTTGTGATGGCTCCCTCTCTAATGCAGATTTGTGTTCTGAATTTTCTCTTCCCTGCAGTCCATGCAATGACACCATTGCACACCATTTACCCCCTTTTTCTCTTACCACACCTACCCTCAATTTAATGGGACTTAATTGTTATACTAAAAAGAAATTTAATTAGATTCTTAACTTTGCTCCAACTCAGCCACTCCAAGGTGCTTCCTATGCCTATTCCAATTCTCTCTAATCTGCTAGGGTTCCTAATGCATAAAAGAAAATAGAAGTAAAAAGAAGCATATATTTTGCCTTAGCTAGAATTCGAACTCCATACCTTTCTATTATCAAACCATGCAAACACCATTCAACCATTCAATGTTTCTTGTCAAGAAATGCATATATTTTAATTATAAACTGCATTCCACATTGAAAATCACCTTTAAAATTAAAAATAAGAAAATAACATGCAAGTGGCACACTTAAGACTTGAACCTAAGTCCCCATAATTGAATAAAGTGATCTCAACCATTTAATCCATCACTTTACCACATCATCACTTCCTTAATTAATTCCCATTAATTACTCCTTCCATTTTCCCATATTAAATTAAATATGTAGTTATTTAATTTTTTTGTCGGTTCTTACATTCCCCCCTCCTTAAAAGATTTGTTGCCTTCGAAAAAGAAAAAAAAATTACTCACCCGAAAATAGATGAGGATATGCTCTCTTCATGGTGTCCTTCATCTCTCACGTCATCTCTTGTGTTACCTCATCCCAAAGCACCTTAACTGTTTTTATCTCCTTACCACTCAGTTGTTTGACTTGGGAATCAAGAATGTGAACCAGTCCAGCTTGCATTGTCAAATTCTCTCGCACTTGTACGTCATCCGCCTCTAGTACATGGTCTGGACTTGCAATGTATTTTCTTAGCTGGGAAACATGAAATACATTATGTAAATTTGCCAGGGTCAAATAAGTGCTAACCCACGATATGCGTTTTTCACTTTTTAAACATTGTAAAATATTCACAACATTCTGAACAATACTTCTATAGTCTTTGCCATATTTATGTACATGTAATCATGACTAGCTAAAGCAGTTGTCCTCTTTTTAGGTGAGAAGAACATATAAGTGCAGTATGAAACGCAAGTGTGAACCAGGGGCCAAATAAGTGTTAACCCACGTTATGTGGTTTTCACTTCTTCATCATGGTCAGAAATTTACAACATTTTGAAGAATAATTTTGGAGTCCTTACCTTATTTGTGTACATGTTACCGTGAGTAGTTGAAGTACTTATCCTCTTTTTAGGTGAGAATAACATATAAGTGAGGTACTAAACAAAGTGTGAACCAAAGGCTGAATAAGTGCTAACCCACATTATGTGTTTTTCACTTTTTCATCATGGTAAAAATTTCACAACATTTTGAACTATAATTTTGGAGTCCTTGCCTTATTTATGTACATGCAGTCATGAATAGTTAAAGCACTTGCCGTCTTTTTAGATGAGAATAACATATAAATACAATATGAAACATAAGTGTGAACCAGGGGCCAAATAATTGTTAACCCACATGATCTGTTTTTGACTTTTTCATCAAGGTCAGAAATTCACAACTTTTTGAACAAAATATTTTGAGTCATTGTCTTTTTTATGTACATGTAATCGTGAATAGCTAAAGCATTTTAGGTGAGAATAACATATAAGTGCAGTATGAAACGTAAGTGTGAACTAGGGGCCAAATAAGTGTTAACCTATGTTATGTGTTTTTCATTTTTTTTTTCATCTTGTTCAGAAATTCACAACATTTCTTGCATCAACATTTGTACCACTCTTTAAATATGTTTCGATTACATTTAATAGTAACCAAAATATATATATATATATATATATATATATATATAAGTGCAAACCCAAAATATGTGTATTTCACATTCAAAAAATTTGATAGCTAAACATGTAAAAAAAAGTATGGACTTTGAATTGACTACTACCATGGTGTCCATCATTGACCATGTTATTAACAGACACGAACAAATAACCATTGTAGGCAAAACGTAACGATAAAGTGCTTACGAATCAACCAATACCACTCTTTTGAAACAAACGACCGAAGTTGCCCAAAAAAAGGGGCGATAAAAAACCCCAATTGAAAATAGACGAAAAAAATTAAAATTAGGTTTAGGGTTTTCAAAATTTACGTGGAATTGGAACTTGAACACGATTTAATAAGCTTTCAATAAGAGGGGTTCAAAGATGAAGACGACTTTCAACAAGTGAGTTGGGTTTCAAAAATGCAGGATCCAACAATAAGGATTTGAAAAGAAACAAAAAAGCTTTCAACAACAACAATATAGTCAACACCAACAACAAGGGTTCAAGAGCTTCGCGCGAGATTGAAGAAGAAGAGGCGTTAGAGAAGAAGAGTCAAAGAAGAAGAGGACTTGAAGAAGGAGATGAATTCAAGACGTTCAACCTTTCTGAAACCCACTTTGTTCAAACCCCTTTCCTTTCTCTTTCTTCTCTACCTCCTGCCAACGTTAAAATGATTTTCAATTAAAAAATACACACTTACCTGCCATGTATGGTTGTAAGAGAAGTAGTCAAATCTTGTATGTCACTATATCATTATCCATTTCAAAATAAATGTTAGGTTATGCCGGGCAAAATGAAAGAGAGGAAAATTTTATAGTTTTCAAAAAATGAAAAAAGGGTTTGTGAAAATAAGAGTATATAAATGAAATTTATTGGGATTATTTTAAAAACTCACATAACATAGTAGAAGTTTTAGAAACCTTTGTTACGCATATGTATTACTAGAGGATTTCAAAACCTCCAACGTTAAAATGATTTTCAATTAAAAAATACACACTTACCTGCCATGTATGGTTGTAAGAGAAGTAGTCAAATCTTGTATGTCACTATATCATTATCCATTTCAAAATAAATGTTAGGTTATGCCGGGCAAAATGAAAGAGAGGAAAATTTTATAGTTTTCAAAAAATGAAAAAAGGGTTTGTGAAAATAAGAGTATATAAATGAAATTTATTGGGATTATTTTAAAAACTCACATAACATAGTAGAAGTTTTAGAAACCTTTGTTACGCATATGTATTACTAGAGGATTTCAAAACCTCCACTAGTCAACCTTTGTTAAAACCAAACTTTTTTGTAGTGATATAAAATATAAAAAATACGTACAAGATAATAAATAATTAAAAATAATAATTAACAAATTCATTTCAAATATAATTAATAAGAATTCTTTTAATACTTTTTATAATAATATTTAAATGAAAACAAATTATTTTATTAGTTAAATGTTAGTTATCATTTAAAGAAAAAACATATATAATAAATGTAATTTAAAAATAAAATATTAATTTATATAATAATAAAGTATATTTTGATAATTTGTTAATACAATGATTCTTTTTAAATATTTCTGTAATAAATTCATTCTTTATAGAATATTTTGGATATTATTTGTTTTTTAACTAGAAATTTTATTTCTTAGTTATGGATTAGCAACAAAATCATTTTGTAGCTAAAAGTTTAATTTTGGAAGGGACTAGCAACCAAATGATACACTCTACTCAAACTATAATTAATTAGCTATAACTTAGTTACCATATTATGTTGTGTCTAATCCCTAACTAATTAGCTATAACTTAGCTATAACTTAGCTATCATATTATGTTGTGTCTAGTCCCTTACTAATTAGCTACAACTTAGTTGCGATATTATGTTGTGTCTAGTCTCTCACTAATTAGCTTCAACTTAGCCACAATATTATGTTGTGTTTAGTCCTTTGCTAATTAGCTACAACTTTGCTGCGATATTAGGTTGTGTGTAGTCCCGCACTAATTAGCTTCAACTTAGCTACAATATTATGTTGTGTCTAGTCCCTCGTTAATTAACTACAACATTAGTTTGTCACTAATCCTTCACTAACAGTAAGGAATCAACAATAAAAATTACAGTATTCCAACAAGAGCGTGATGAATTGGTGAATGAGAATGTAGTTAGAAAGGAAGAGCTCAACAAGTTCAAAGTTGAGCTTGACAGTTTGTGAAGTGATGGTGTGGAGAATAGTAAGAAAATTGAGGAGTTACAACAAGAGGTGCTGCAATCGCACGAGGCGGGAAAGGTGGCAGCGATTTTGATGTCAAGATGACAAACTTGGACACAAACATGGCCAAGCTAAAACACAATATGATATTTGAGAACTACCATTTCATCGTGCAACATACAGAGAGTGTGTGGATGGAGCTCGATGTGAAAAAAAGTGATGCAATGAAGAATGTTATTGAAGGCGATACACGAGGTCGTGGAGAAGAAACTCAAAGAAAAAGACAAGGAGATTCAAACGCTTGGGGAAGCTTAATTGGATGCTTCAAGAAAGAGTAAAGAGTCTGACTATGGAGAATCAAATATGGAGGGAGTTGGCACAAAACAATATGAACATGAACTTGCCCATCTTAGTGAGGAGAACTACCATCACGATAGGGTCGTCCCTACCAAGTTGAATTCTGGAAGCAATAACCGAATATTAGAGGAGGTGAAGGAGAATGAAGTAGGCAAAAACATAAACCGAAATGATGGTATTGTGGTAAGAAAGATGTGCAACGGGTGTGAGGACAAGCATTGTAAGGAAGAAGAAACAAATAAAAAAAAGAGACGAAGTTGTAGTGATAAGTGGCTGCAACAAGGTTAACAGTTATATTGATTTATGTATGCCATGGAAAATGGAGATATTTTCATATGGTCAAAGAGTGACCTATCTATAATTGTAAAAGGAGCTAAGGGTGGCAATGTGGGCTTGGCCTGGCAGGTTAGCTCGTAGGCTCGTCGAAAAAATGAGGGGTAGCCTAGCCCGCATAACCCACAACTCGCAGAGGTTGACTTATGGTCTGCATAAAAAAAACTTTTAATTGTGTATATTGGTTACTTTCCTTCTGGACTTCTGCATGAATGTTCCAAATTCTTGTATAAGTGGAAAAAACAAGTGTTATGTATTTTTTAATGTATTAACATTTGAATAATACATCGTGTGTATCAAAGTACGAATATGAACACAACAAGAAAGCTCTTAAATAGTAACCCATTTTAGTGACCAATAATGTTTAGTAACTATAGTAGCCAATTTAGATACCAATTTAGAAAACTAAAAATTATAGGTTACTAAAATAGTCACTATTATGAATAAAATTTATAATTAGTCACTAAATTGGTTTTTAAAATTAGGTACCAAGGTTTTGGCTACTAAAGAAAATTAACACTAAAAATTAGCTACTAAGGTTTTGGCTACTAAATAAATTATTTTTTAAATTAGTCTCTAATTAATTATTCACAAAGTTAGTAACCAATTATAATTTTTTATTCGTGACTATTTTAGTAACCAATAATTTTTAGTTTTGTAAATTTGTATCTAAATTGATGACTATAATAACTAACTATTTTTGGTTTCTAAAATTGATTTCTAATCAAGGATTTTCTATTAGTGGAATATGATGAAAATTATGAATTATCAATTTATCATTCAACTTCATAAAGTCTTTGCTTAATTTTGTGAACTTGTTAAATTTTCCAATTTATTAAACATTGAAAGCTTTGTCAATAAAATTGTTTTTTAAGAAAAAGTCTTATACGGGATGGAACAACCCGGTCTGCATTTCCACACACAAAAATCCAACTAGGAAAAAGGTAGCAAAACAGAAATTAGTGAAAACTTAGTTCATCTGGTGGAGTTTGTGTAGTTGTAACAAAAACTAATATATATATATATATATATATATATATATATATATATCTATATATATAGGGGATTCT
>Ga0214544_1007900_pt1 | contig 18256 bp, 13 predicted proteins | sample CNSS3metaG_FD_160074 | JGI IMG/M metagenome (GOLD analysis project Ga0214544, IMG submission 160074) | Root nodule microbial communities from cowpea collected in UCLA plant growth center, Los Angeles, California, USA - CNSS3 | ecosystem: Host-associated > Plants > Roots > Nodule | place: USA... | reverse complement strand
CAATTTTACAAAAAAAAAAACAATAAAAATAAACAAATATTACTAAAAATTATTTATCTCATTATTTAAATTAGGCTATTATTTGAATTAAGTGAAAGGTAAGGAAATGAGAAAGAAAAAAAAATAAGGTGAAAATTTAAATTCTTCATATCAGAAAAAAAAAAGAGTAAAAAAGTATTATTTATTTTGAAAATAAAAATAATAATAATAATTTAATTATTGATTCTATTAAGAATTTTAAAAAAATCTTAAATATTGAATGTGTAAATCAATAAATTCTTATTTTTATTAAATAACTTACATAATCAATAATTACAATAATTGAATCAAATATGTGAAACCATTAGTTAGGAGTCATGTCCAATCAATTAGGAATTATATATAATAACTAGCATATGTTAAAAGGGAAAAAATAATTATAATGTGCATGATTTATTATATATCATATGCATAATTATGCATGTTACAAAAAAATTCCATTACGTAGCTATAAAAATTAAACATATACATATTATTTGTTGATGAAGCGTCACTTTTAACTAAATGTAATAACTAATATTATTCTACATAGTAATAACATTAAAACCAAATAAAACTAGTTAAATTAATCCATTTAGTATGACTATTATCAACCATCTATATACTAATTTTTTTAATAAACTAATTAATAATATTCATAAAATTAGGTTGGAAAGTTATATAAACTTAGGAAACAAACTCATTCAACTCTTGGAAAGTTAGATAATGATGAAAAATTAAGCTCGATGAAGAAAAAAAAAAGAGAAGTCAATTATTTTCAAGTGGACAATTTGTCTTCATAAAAATTCAGTTGTATATTTCATCAATTTATCTCTCCTACTAAAGTAACAACTATAGTTTAAAATATGCTTCATATTGGGAACTTTTGGAGGATGAACATTATTGACTTATATGGAATTTATTTACATATTTTTCCTTGCCTTTTATTTATCTTTTACCTTTTGATAATGATATCATTATTTATTACCTAAAAATATCGAGATTGTAATTTAATAAAAAATCACACGGTTAAGCACCAACAACTAATACATAATAAAACATACAACAACTTTTACCATAAAAATAAAAGGTATGCATAAGTTTTCATTACCTTAACTAAAAACAGACCTAGTTATCTTATTAAAGTTACATGGTAATTACTAGAACATACATAAGATTACACTACAAATTGATGGAAGTTAATTTAATAAAAATCAATTTCAGTCCAAAAACTCTAATGGAGGATTTAATCTTAAGATGTATTGACATCTTGAATAGTCACATTATATGTAATTGATTATTGCATAGAAACCCATAACATTGAAGACTTGTTCATCTTATAAGTATGTCCATACTATCATTTCTCATATATTAGTCTACGATATTGTTCAATTGAGTTATACCTTATAATGTTAACTTGTTTATTCATAAAATTGTTGAAAATTAAAGTGTGAGTCTAAGTCCTACATTGAGTAAAAATGAGAAAGTAAAATACTATATAATAATAAAGATACATAAACTCATCGTCTTAAGGTTTTTGGTTGAGAGTGATGTTAATGTCTTATGTGGTTGGACTCAGGTCTCATTGGTGTTGTTTCTCTCCAATGAAACCCCCTCTATAGATCTAATAAGTGGTATCAGAGCCTGGGTTCTTGAGGTGAAATCTCCTCTATAGACCTAATAAAAATCATGTAGTTTTTTAGTTGTCAAAACCTATCTCTTTATCGCATCACATTTGTGCTCTGCCACTTATGATAATTTCTCTCACCCCTAAGGTGTTAACTATTTTATATAATCTCGTCAGTTTTTCAAATTATTTATGTATCAAATCCACCATATGGATTTTTTCCTTTTGTGACTCAAGATGCACTAGTTCCACCAAAAAGGATGGGTTGAGATTAACATGGATTATACAAATCCATCTATGGCGTTGATAACAATATGTCTTCAATTTCTCTTGTGAAGTTACTTTTCGTAAGACTTTCTTCTAGTACTTCCTTCAAATTCACATTTAAATTTTCAAAGTCATACTTTGATGAATTTGTCTTGTTGTGCCAACCATGTTTTATGTGCCACTGTTAGCATTTCACAATTCTTTCCAACATCACATTGCCTAATTTGATGTGTCCTCCATTTAGCTACTATTGACTTATCCTAATGTAATGGATGCAATACCTTCACCAATTTCTCCAACAACTTCATTTTCAGCCTTAAATCTTGTTAAGACCTCTCTCCAAGTCACTTATGCCAATAAACAAACCATAAACTCATCATCAGTTGTCTTTTAAACTATTTCTTTTTCACGTTATTTTTGTTAATTCTAATCAACCTAAATATTCTCAAACTTTTAGTTGTATTTGCATATGCATGGTCTATTTAGCTATAGCTACTCTATTCTCATTCTTTGCCTTATTAACCATGGAAATCAACAACCACATGTTCATCTCATTCATCAATTTGGTAAAATCTCAAATGCCTAGGCTATTATATGATAATGGATTCCCTGGTTTAGTGTCACCCAATTACAAAAATTTGGATGAGTAATCTTTTCTATGTCGAAAAGGAGGTGCATGTTTTCTCAGAACCTTAACTTGAACAAAGATTTTATGACCCTCAAACTATTCTTTTATGTCACAAAAGAAAATTGTGTTAACATAACTATAAAGAATATTAAGCATATAGGAAACCTTAGCACAAAAGGTTTGTTTGAAGAATTTGGAAAGGAATGATTCTGAGTTCAACTTCACCAAATAACAAAATACTAATAATTACGCTTTGTGACTGAATTGATTTGACTAAAATTTAATAACAATCGATCAAAATGAACTTAACTAAATCTATTAAAACCAAACTGAATACATTACCTAACAATCATGCGCTACAAAATAAATATTTTTCACATTCTTGTCTCTTTCTATCATTTATTTTATATAAACTTTAAATTGTATATTAAAGATAAGTAAAATTAGTTTAGTACTAATTTTTTATTTAAAATACTTTTTTTTTCAACTATTAGACTTTTGACATCATTAATTGCTTTATCAGATATGAGTTAAACATTTAACCACATAAAAAATCATAAGAAATAAAAAAAAATGGACGCAAAAATTTAGTTTATAAATTGGTTTGATCCAAAAGTTACATTTGTATTCATTTGATTGATTGTTTCGATTTGGTACTAATAACTGGATTGATTCGGCTTGAAATTAAAATAAATAAATAAAAATTAATGTAATAATTGGTCTGAAATGACTGATTTCCTAGAGCATTCTATTAAAAGTCGTACGCTGTAAACATTTGATGATTGCAGAATCCAAATAAAATTCTTCAATGGCTAAGCATCCCGAAGGAATGAATTAGAGAGGGCACTAACACGTCTGCTATGTACATAAAAGTAATAAAACAGATAGATAGAGAGCGGATCTAAATACTTACTATGCACAAGACACCCTGGCTATTTCATCTAGTAGAACTTTTATAACTTGAAAAAATAAAAATAAAAACATGTTCCTTTGGGATGAGGAACACAACAAAAGTAGCGGAACAGACCAAAATTCTGGAAGGCTCTTCCCTACTTCCAAAACTCATCATCCCAAATGTACTAAAATTACTTCTTTAATAAAATTCTATATTTCATTTTACAAACGAAATGGCTCAACAGCAAACCCCTGGGAAGCCATTAAAATCGGCAAACAATAAATGCAGGCTTCATGAGATGGAGGCAGCACCGGGTGTGGGGGGCCAAGAAAAATTCACATGAAATAGCTGAGTGCTTTCTTTACTCTTGAACCCCCTTCTCCATATAGTTCATTCCATTGTAAAAGCTCAGTCATGTTTACTGATTCAGAAGAAACACTTGCACAAACCTGCGTACAAAGTAATGTATTACCAAAAGGTGGGATAACTCAGTTCGGGAGAGGGTTTTGCATAAATGGAATTTCATTTCATACCTGTTGATGAGCATATTTGAAGTCCTCCATGTTTAATGATCTGACGTCCCCACTGCTACATAACGCTGGAGCTGGTTGGCCTTCTGCTAGTGCAGTAACGCGGTCCTGTCATTCAAAATCCAAGATCATCAAGAAATCACTAAGGTCATAATTTTATGTACCATATATAAATAGCATGTAGACTTTACGGAATGATTCGTGCATTCAACCCATAGATACCAAGCACAACACCAGCATATAGAAGACTCGTACCTTTTTTTCTTTTTCTAATATCTCTTTAATAGGCCGATGTGCTGCCGTAACACATAGATTCTGCAGTACAAGAGCAAGAATTAAATATCGACTAAAAGTTGAAACATTAGTGACAGGAATTTGGGTATAGTTGAGTGTCTAAGTCCAACAAGTATGGGATGATGATCGATGTATATCAAGTATTTGGTTCTTTTCCCCGATGTTTAGGTACTTACTTATCGATTAATTTCTAAAGAATAAGGTAACTAGAAAAATAACACCAGCTACCTTAAGATCACTTCCGGAATATCCATCTGTCATAGTAGCAACTGCATCCAAATCAACATCAGGAGACAATTCCTCTTTGGCCAGTATGACTTTCAATATTTTTGCTCTATTAGGAGCATCTGGTAAATTTACCATCAATCTGCATTTAAAACAAAAAACATATTATGCTAGGTCTCCTCTCAAGTTAACAAAACAATGGAAAGGGGAGTCGAAACACAACTAAATAAGTTATTTACCTTCTTGGCATTCTCCTTATAACAGCTTCATCTAGGTCAAAAGGCCTGTTAGTGGCTGCCAGCACAAGAACTCTCTCTGTTTCCTTCGTACGTAAGCCATCCCAATTTACCATGAATTCATTTTTCATCTTTCGCATGGCCTCATGCTCCCCTGGGTTTTCCCTCCGACCCAACATGCTGTCAACCTGAAACAAGGCTATTAAAAGCTACATCCGATGAATCAATACAAAGTAAGACACTTTAGTTAAAAGACTTACCTCATCAACAAATATAACACTAGGAGAAATTTTACTCGCCAAAGAGAAAACAGCTTTCACATATTTCTCACCCTCACCAAACCACTGAAGCAAAAAAAAAAAAAAGAGCAAGAACGTGAGATGATATGCCCAACAAACTGATAAAGGTGAGATCAAAATACAATAAAGGTGGGTACAAATTTAACCTTAGATGTAATACTTGACATAGAAATGTTAATGAAGTTTGCACCAGCTTCAGTAGCAATTGCTTTTGCGAGCATTGTTTTACCCGTTCCAGGAGGACCAAACAATAGGATACCTTTGCATGGCTGCACAAAAGGTAATTCAGAGCTGAGATAGCAGAATGGATAATATTTTGATAGTCAGTTAGATGATCATCAAAATTATATGTTTTATTTAATTGTCGTAATGCCAAAAAGAAATATTTATTGATTATGGAAAAGAAAACTCCAACTTTTCTCAAAAAAAAACTATCACAGTTGCTTTTAGCTTTTCACAATTAATTGAATTTTTCAATCAAGAAATAAGTTGCATATCCTGCAGAATGCAGAGGTCAATATCAGATATTAATTTGACAACCTAGATGTCAAATATGCCAATCAAACATAATTAATACACGGCAACTGATTCCACTTCCTTCGTTTTCCTCACTCACTTTTAGAGTGGGGACAGAGGAAGGACACTAAAAGATTAATGAAAAATAAAACATCACAAAATCAATCAACCAATCAAATCAACATAGATGTCAACCAAAGTAAAGAGAAGAAGTATAAATCTTTAAACAATAAAATAAATCTCAATCTATAAAGGAAGTGAACCTTGGTTAATTGCCCCTTGCAAAAAAGCTCAGGTCGCTGTAAAGGAAGCATCACCAACTCTTTCAATGTATCCTTGACCTTTTCAAGCGCTCCAATATCATCAAATGTAACATCAATGTCACTAGGAGGAATAACGTCAGCCAGAAGCCTCTTTTCAAATTCATTTTCTGTTACAACATCCTGAACAATCAACTTGATTTTAGAATAGTGTTTATGAACTCTACCAACAGAATAACTTGTATGACGTCTACATCACAAGCAAGCCCAAACAATCACCTTAAGAGATTTCTTCAGGCTCTTCGACTCATTCTGGACGGACTGCAAGATCCCAATTCCATACTGAATGCTGGAGTAATACAATATCACAATTGTAAAATACAATTAACCAAATATAATATATCAAATCACAATCAGTGTCAACTAGCAATTACCTCTCACATGACAATACAAGCTTCGAATCAGGCTTAGCTTCTGAATTCTGCATGAGGTGGTGACTTAAAGCCCAACCAATTATCTTCTCTGCATCTGCAATGTGGCAAACAATGATATAGGAGAGAGCCTATAGAAAAATCCAAAAGCACCGAATGCTTAGAACATACTTTCATTTGTAAGTGTCTGATCCTTAATGCACAACGTCTCAAGTCCTTCACATTCCATTCCACATCGTCCCAAAACCTATAAATAAAATGAGTTAGCTGTGATTACTGAAAATTTAAAACATCAGAACAGCAACTCTGAACAATAAGAATTAACATTGAAAGTAGTACGAATTTATGACTCCGTTTCAACATCTGTGTCAAGTAACACTATTATGCACCCTTATTCAAACAAAATAATTTAATGAATGTACTTGACTTTCTACTAAACCTGAATTCATAAAAAATGAACCTTAGGAAATTATAGCAGTTATTGGAAAACTTCCACTAAAACAGACCAAATTAATCAGATGTCTAAACTTTACTATATATACACATATATATACACACACATACAAGTAAGAAATTACAGAATCAAGTAAAGGCCGTAGTAGATTCCAACTAACTTCCTAGTTTATAAAATTTATACAAAAAAGAAAACTCAGTGAAATACCAACCACGAATTAAAACTTTAAAAGGCCAAACTAGGCCAAGCTAGAGAGTAGATAGAGACAAGGTAAAACCCTCAGACAAAATAAAATTCCAGACCCGCCAAGCATCCTTTCACAACTTATACAAGGACTCGTCTTCCAAACCTTAAAAAGTGGTGATTGTCATACATGCAAGGGAAACAAACTTCCATGGGCAAATTACTCTTATTGGATGTTCAACTGGTATCCCATCCATTCATATATAAATCATACTTTGAATTGTTTAGTACCACAATGAAATAATAGGATGAAGGATCATTGCCTCCAACTCTATTTTTTAAACAAAAAATGCAGAAGTGATGATATGAAAGACCTTCAATTATGCTGAATAAATTAAATTCACAAGCAACACACAAGGCACTCACTGCACGCAAGTGATGTAAATTCCCTTTGTTTTTGAGAGTTTCAACGTCTCGATCCAGTTGCTGCTTCCAAGATGCTAGAAGAGCCTCATCCTATATCAGGGAATATATTATTAATAATGTATAAGGAGAACAAAATACATGACAAACATACCACTGTATATACCTGAGGCATGTGAATTATAATTTTATTTGGGAAGAGCTTAGTCAAAGTTCTATTTGGTTTTGGAACCTCCTTCCCTCTGTCATGCAATCGTCCAAAACTATCCTAAAAAATTGAAGAGGCATAACAATTATTTCCTCAGAAAGCTCAAAGATAGTATTATTAGGTCGCAGGTACAAAGTAATACACAAAAGTACAAACATAGGTCAGCAATTCCTGTTCCCCTCTTCCAAACATAAGTAATAGAAGTTAAAAGGATATTAGTCATTACAGGGAAAGCCAAGTCAAGAAGGGCAGTCTGATTGCTACCAAATTTTGTAAATAGCAAACCACCAGGATGTGACTGCAGGAGAAAAAAGTTATATATCAATTAAATAATCACTTATGAAGAAATCTAAACCGGTGAAGTAAGTAAATTCAATAAATCAAATACATAAACAATCCAGATTGCATTTTATTTCACACGAGTCATTCACAACTAATACAAAGCAAAGAGAAATAGAAAGCCAACAACTACAACAAAAAGGTCTTTTAGAGACTGATTAATTTATTCTTTCAACAATGCCATAAACCAAATCACATCACAAAAGGATTCCAGGGTACATTGTACTAAACTATTGACCTTCAACTCTTCTAATGCTTCATGGCTGGAGCCAAAAAACACCTCGCTGGTTACCACCCCCACCCTTTTTTAGAATTCTTCAAGATTCTCCAATTATTTTCAAATATGTGACGACAGTTTTCCACCTACTGCTGACTTCTGCAGTCTTGTTCTGTTCCTTAGTTTCAAGTCATCTCTTGTGCCCGTAGCCACTTTCCACTGCATCAAATACTATTTCAAGCCAACAAGTACAGCCTTGATCTGTTCTGTCCCTATATAGTTATTTCCTTTCATCTCTAGGACTTGCTCAACGGCCATTTTCCATCATGCCCATCACCTTTGTTGATATGATGTGCAAGCGTAAAATTCCAACTTTAGATCACTAATTACACATCTCTAATTTTGAACATTTTATTTTATTTTCAGTGAGCAAGGATCGATTATGAAATGTGCATCAGATAACTTCATAATAGTGGTCTTCCAGCCTGCCTCCTCTGCCATTTTTCTGGTCAGCTGCTCTAAACCCCTATTTAGAACTGACTACTGTAGACTTTTCATTTTAAAAAGAGGTTACATCATGCAAGTCCCTATATTTTCAAACTTGTACACATACCTAGAGCCTCAATGACTTGCACTTATTCCTATAGAAGATCCTATGCATCAACTAAAGGTATGGCCAAGTTATAGTATATAAGTAGGTATAAACCTCACTTTACAAGTCTATTTTATAAAGTTGAGTTAGACTTAAAATTCACTTTATAAGATAGTGTCAGAGTCTATTCTACCAACGCTACATTGGGTCTATCATGTCACTCATTATCAAACCATCCACACATATTTAGTCTTATGCTTGAAATGTTCAGTCCTTAGCATGAGAAGAGGAGTATCGGAGATCCTACATTATCTAGAAATATGGCTAAATTATATTATATAAATGGGTGCATATTAGAGATATAAATGTACAAATTCAGTTATTCAACTGGATGTTAGCTAGTTATCTGTTATCAGTTCTCTTTCTGTTAATTTTATCTCTATTTTCTCCCATATCAAAATTCTGATATGGTATCGTGAGCTAGAAATTGTTCCACAAAGGTAAATTCAAGCTCCTTCCCATTCACTTTCCAATATTTTCCCAATTCTAATAGATGAAAAACTCGATGATTCCAATTATCTCCACTGGAAACAAGTTGAACACAGACTTCACAAATTTGTTGTAAACTCGGTGATTCCTCTGCACTTCCTTTCCTATGATGTCCAAGCTTTTGGAATAATAAATCCAGCCTATAAAGAATGAGAAGTGCAAAATCAAATCTAGCTTACTTTGCTTCAATTGACGCTTTAAAAGTCAATCTTGCCTCGTGTCCTTGGAGCTGTCCACTCATCAAGTGTAGGAACAAATTTATGATCACTTTTTTGCCCAAACCAAGCTATTTGGTAGACAGCTTCGCACTGATCTACATGCCACCTCTCTTGAAAACAAAACTATGTGTGAGTTATTGGGACAGATCAAGTCCATTGCGGGTGAACTTGTTGGAATTGGATGTCACATCAAATATGATGAATATGTTGATGCTATTCTTTTGAAGGTCTTCTGCAAGAATATGCTCCAGCTGTTTATGTAGTTGAAAGTAAGTTTGAAATACCTCCAATAACAAAAGTTGAAGCTCTTCTTCTTGCCCATGAATCCAACAGGTTTCAGAAGAAAACTTTCCCTCCTTCGGTAAACTACTCTCAATCATATGCAAATCCTCACTCTTCAAGATCATTGCAGTTATTCATGTGGAAATTTCAGTCACTCATCTTTTTTCTAACCAAGGTTTTCTTGGTCGTGGTGGTTGTGGCCACGGTGGCCAGTTTGCTAACATCCCATGTCAGATTTGTCTAAGATATGGACACACTGCTAATATTTGTTACTAGTATGTTGATTCATCTTATTGACCTAATGAATCTCTTATTCTATACGAACCTCTTTTTGCTAATCTTTTCTTTGTTTTCTCTTATATCAAAATTTTGATTAAGTCCACTTTCTATGAACTCCCTATCCCTAAAGCACTGATTGCTACTTTATGATATTATAAATAAAATCTAACAATATTTAAAATTTTTGGGTCCCTAACATCCAAAAAAATGGGGTATGATTCTATTTGGATAAACATCTTCAAAGACACTTGTAGAAGAAAATATGAAGGTATAATTGAACTTCTCACGTAAGCTAAAATCAACTTATACACTAACTCACATAGAGCTATTTTCAACTAACTCCTTCAAAGGATAAGGTGAATAATAGACAAGTTTATCCAAAAAAGGCAAGGACTCAATTCAAAAGTTGGTACAGAGATATTTACAAACATTAAAAGAAGAGACCTGAATGTAAATTGCGATATAGGTTCCTATTGTGTACAAATTAGTTTAACCAAAAATATAATACCTTCTCCTTACGACTGTCATTTTGAGTGTGAGAACCTATTACGACCACATTGTTTGGAAGATTTTCAAGCTTGCTTTTAAATGCATATGAATCTCCATTTCCTACAATAGACTTCTCAGCATCTTTCATGAACAAAATGAATGGTGCATTTCTACTCTCACTAAAAACAACCTGAAAAGAAAATTGAATATATATCAGTAATTGCAAGATTGAAGCCAAAATTATTAAAGAACATTCTTATACTACAAGGCAGGGTAAATGGCAACCTCAAACAAAGAATGAATAAGTAATTTGTCCAATTCTTCTACAGCGCTACTTTCCAAGCGAAGATCAGTGACTGGAAATATAAAGTTAGCAAGATACAACTTTATTTAATATATGGATCAAAATACAATAATATAAAATTTCTAAAGATATAAAAGTTGTATCGAGTAGCGCATTACCATTGCAGAAAAAACCTTGACCTCCCTCACAAGCACCACCAAGATCAACTCCATCAGGTATGGGTTTATCAAATCTCACACCAATTTTAGACAAGGGATTATCATCAAATAGTAAGACTACCTTCCCCCGACCTCCATTAGATGGTCCCCTATATGTGAAATCACCAATAAAAATTATAATGATAATATATAAAAATTAGGACATCAGTTACACTTTGATTGGACATATAAAGGTCTTTTCATTACACTACTTTGGCCAGTACAAGTATTCATGGTAGCTTGGGCTCAATAGTTCACTGAAATGCAAAATAAAGTACTAAACACCAATGAAGCAAATAAGTTCAGCTAAGTTTTCTAAAAATCCATACCTTGAGGATGTTTGATATACACCACAAGAAGATGAACAGCTAAATTTCACCCTATCACCTGTATTTACAATATATAGAAAATACAAATAGTTTAGGATGACAGTACAAAGCGCGTGCACTGACATATGACAGTGCATTTATAATTTAAACTCATAACATCATAAATACATATAAGTTTCAATATTGATAATATCTTGATTAATTCATATATATGTATGTAATAAAATGAAATGAAAAGGTCAGAACAATGAAAAGGTTAGAACAAATGGATTAATGTATATGACAAAAGCACGCATCTTATTTCCTTTTTTATTATTAAAATTTGCTTAAGAGTTAAAAAACTGACTGAACCGCTGTGCACTATTCATTTATTTAATAAATTCTAAATGGCCACGTCCCAACCATGATGAAGGTTAAAAAGAAAAGAAATAATTAAAAAAACTAACTTTTTGATTGAGTATACATGTTATGTGTGTGTGCATGTCCAACATATGAATGCTGCACCAAAAGCTGTGCTCCATATAAAACCAACGCAAAGCAGAAGAAATGTAGAAGAGTACACACCTAATTTGAACAAGCAACTTTTGGCTGTCCCAGAGGTGGATGGCATGTTATCAGTTTCCAACTTAGGTTGAGAGTCAAAGCCCAGTGATGGTGCATTTGAAGAGCTAGGTGCCTCTGTTTCAGTAGCAGGTGGATCCGCGCTCCCAGTCATTTTTGTTGCTGTAGGACTTTGCTTAGTGCTGCTGAAAGATTTTTCAGTATTTAATCCATCTTTGAGTAGCTCAGCTTCCTTGGAAGATAAACCCTACGATAACACAGCAAATGGAGTTTCTTGTCAGAGTTTTCAGCAAAAAAATATTCAAAAACCCGGCCCAAAAAGGAAGCCTTATCTTACACCCAAAAGCAAATGACTATCAAATATGAGCAGCTTAGCTCCAAAGTATTTTGCAAGTGCCTTTGCCAACATCTCTTGATATATTTCTGACCCTGTAACCAGCAAAATTTTGCTATTAAGGGAAGAAATACTTACAGAAAAAGATGGAGAAAAGTAATATATAATATTTACACACCTGCAGGTCCTGACAGCAGAATACGAGGGTTTATGGTTGTAAGATCTGTAGTAAACTTTTCATGTTCTTTATGCCTTAGGTGCATAAAGCAAGCAGCCACCAAGACATTTTTTGTGCTCTCACTACAAAAAGGCATGAATGCAAACATAAATGAAGTACAAATTAACAATCCATCAAATAGAAGAGCAACAAAAATAATTTCAAGCACCAACACTTGAAAGACTCAATAACATCTAAAATTCTAAACAAAAATCAAATGTAACTTAGCAAATAAATTTAAATTACATGTCAAAAGTTATGTCCTTGGCATACTAAATATATAGATATTATTAGAAAACATAAACATGAAAAATGAAAGCAAATAATAAATATGCCTGAACACATGGGATAAATTCAAATATTTAGAAAAAGGTTGGCACAAGAAACTTATCTTTAGAAATTCTTATGCAACATAACTATAGATACCAAACAGAAGAAGTATACCTTAAATAGTAAGGGAAGTTGTCAAAAGAAACATCTATTTCTTTTCCATCCAATATAACGGCATGAACATCTTCTTTAAACACCGCACAGCGTACAGATGTACCCAAAGTTGATGCAGCCTGCATGTCCAGCGTCCCATTTTTTTCTTCCAAAACCTGTTTACAGATACTTTTGCTCAATTTCAGTTTACAACTAGGTCGAGCTAAGATCCTGAAGAAAGGCCTTAGGAAATCATTAACCCCAGAGAGTTTTACATTGCCTGCCTCTGCACCAGCATCCGGATTGCAATCCATCGTTGAATTCTTCTCATTTGTTTGAGCATCTTCTGCTTTATCAGTATGATTTGGAGTTGACTCTGAGGCATCAAGTTCAATTTCTGTACTATCATGAATAGGATGACTAGAGACATCAGTACCCAGGTGAGGTTTACTAGAGGTATGAGTTGGAGATTTCCATCTTGTAAGGTCCTGTTTGATGGAAAGAGAAGCCAAAATAGAGGCCCCGGCCACAGCTGAAGGATCTCCACTTTTCCTTTCAAGCTGCAGATATTTCCCAACACCACTTGGAACTTCCGCACCCCTGATTGCAACCTCAGTATTAAGTTGCTGGAAAATCTATGTTGAAGATTAATTAAGAAAAATCACCCTTATAAATGTAAGTTAAAAAAATAAAACATATAGAGAAAAAAGAAACAAATAATGATCGATAACTCTATAACTGATACTTCTCATTCACTCAGCAAATGAAGAGGATACATAAGAATGATTTCCAAGAACACCAAAAACCACTTCATCACCCGAGTTAAGCACACAGCTGGTATTCTTCTTGACATGCGTCCCATTTACTAACACAGATCCTTTGCTACCCGTACTTTCTAACACAGCTACAGCACTTCCATCACGCTGATCATATTTAGAAACAACAGCAATCAACTGTGCTTACATATCCTACCATATTCACTTTAAATAAATAAAAATAATAAAAGCAGAAAAAGCAATCAAAGCTCAATAAGTGATCCACTAACATGTGCATACTTTTGAGCATAAAAGAGAGCCTAACATGTATACACACAGTCCATAGCTTCATGGATTAAACTTATAGTCTTCAAACGTACCTGCGTGTGCTTGATCTTACACAAATTTCCACTTATAGTCTGATCCTTCAGTGCAAAGTTGCAACTTCTATTAGAACCAATGGTGAAGTTGGGTATGCAAACAGCAACATTAGGATTCTGCAGCAGTAGCACAAATTCCAAGTTAAAAAGTTAAGAACTAAACAAAAATGCCCCGTGCGTGCTTCACGTGGAGTCAACAACCAAAAACATGAACAGTGACTATAGCATTCGAAACTTTTCTGATTCACTTCACTCGTTTGAACACGAATTTACCTGTGCAGACTGAGACAAGAACCTGCACCACGGTCCTCCCTCGATATTCGGAATCTGTTTCTGATATACACTCCATGAAGAGAAGGAAGGACCTTTACAGTAAAAAGACGCAAAAAATGTAAGAATTTACTTACTCAATTCACAACACAAGCAACAATTAAGAAACTAACAAAAACTAAAACAAGAAAAGCAAAAAAACTAAAACAACTCAGAATACTAACATGCGGCATCAGCAATCGGTGCCGTGACAGGCACAGCCGGCGTAGCATCAACCTTGCCGGAACTCACTCCATCGGCGGAACCCCCTCCGGCGATCTGAACGTCAGCAGAGCCACATTCCCCAGGATCAGGCACGGGTTCCAAACTACGTAAATCCTTTGAATTCTCGGCAGGTGTCGGCACAGGTTTCGGCACAGGTTTCTCCGACGAACCACCATTGTCTACCTAAAAAGATTAGAGCAAATCGCAAAGGCTCAATTGCAGATAGATGCTGAGTAACGGCTTCGATGCCGGAAATCTCCGAAACCGGAAACCGGAGTTGTCCGGAATAAAGTGAATCAAATATAAGAAGGGAAAGAGAAAAAGAACAAGAAAAGAAAGGAGAACCTTCTGACGCTTCGGCGAAGGAGGTTTATTTTCCGATGAGGAAGATCGTTTGGAGTTGTTGGCAGAGAGAGATCCACTCCGTCTCGTCGAAACCATGCTTCCTTTCTTCTCTCTTCTGCTCCCTTCTTTCTCCTCTTTTTTCAAGAAGAGGGGATATCGATGATTTTAGTGATTTTACGTTTTTTCTTTTTTTTATGAGTTAAATCTTTCTTCTTTTTTTTTTTTTTTTTTTTTTTTTTTTTTTTTTTTTTTTTTTTTTTTTTTTTTTCCTTCTTATTCGTCTTTTTAATTGCTCCTACATGCCATACCATACCATGTGCGTAAGTTAGTTTTTCGTCTTTGGTGGTTGCGCACTTTAGCCAGATACGTGTAGGTGTCCATCATCATAATACGTCTTTTTTACAAATAAAAATATCATAAAAATTTGTAATTTATTACTTGTCGTGTTTTCCATCAAATTAATATTTTTCTTTTGTTCTTCAAAATTTCTTAATATTTTGACTAAATGCGTACAAGGGATGGCAGTAACCATGTTTTTAAGAAACATTTATTAAATAAAATAAATTATAAGACTTTAATAATTTCAATTAAAAAAATACATTATAATAGTTGTTTCTATCCATTTTCTTAATACAATATGTTCTCATACGACTTGTTTGGCAGCTGAGTTATTTTTTTCTGAAGTGAATTATGAGTCCCTTCGCTCCGAGTCTAATTCTGTTTTGTATTCATTGCGTCGAATCTTAACACCATACTTTATCTCACCGGTGAAGCAAAATCAATGCACAGTTGTGTACATGCACTGTTTACTTTTTCTTCATTTGTTTGAGAAGCTGCGTAATCATTTTTAACAAATAATTAATTATTTTTTCATCTGAAACAAATCAATTCACACCAACCAAAATTGTGCGTCCTGTGCACATTAATTTAACGTTTTCCAATCTTACAACCTTCTCATATAATTATCAAATATTTTTCAAACAATAATAATATGATAAATAGATATTTCATGCGTTTTGAATTAATATTATAAAATAAGTTTTAAACAATATTATATATTCTAATTCTATTTACGGGTACAACAAAAAATTATTAAAGTATTTAACAATCATCATACAATTACAATATGCTATGGTGATAGTGGATAAAATATCTTATATATTGAAAATGGTTGAAACGTTGACTGCATCTATTGACTTTTAAAAATAATTAATAAAATGAAAACACTTTAATCTCTATCCCTTATATTGTATGGAATCCATTTGATACTGTAAAAGTGTAAAAGTGTATTGATAGAGTGGATACAGAATCATGTTTAGTTGACAATTTTGGTTATCTTTGAAAAATATCTCTGTCATTTATCTAGTACTGGAAAAGATATATACAGTAACATTGAAATGGTTACTATATCATTATCTCAAATGGTGGCTAAAGTTTGTGAAGCTTTAGGCAGACATTGCATGTTTTCTGGTTTCACACCCTCACACAATTGCGGAATGCTGTAACCAACCATTCATAACAACGACAGTGAGAATCTTGGTGTTATTATATAATTAATTAAAGTTAAATTATAATTTTTTTGCTCTGTCTAATTTATCGTTTCTTTTAATTAATTTTTGCTTTGTTACTGTCTAACGGATTTTAAAAAACTATGTAATTTTATCTAATTCTTATTTGTATATGTTTTGTATTTTAGTCTGGTTGAATCTTGATTTAATAAATTATTTTTGTCTTTTCTCTAATTTATTTCAATTTTATGATCATACCATACAGGAGATCATAATTTAGAGATTACTAGTAACTGATTAAATTTTAAAAAATAAATAAGTTTTTATTTACTCTGATTTTTTTTTCTTATGAATTTATCATCGGTAAAGAAAAATAAACTCTCAACTTAGTTAAACCCATATTGGAATTTGGTGTCAAGCCATAAAATTTATGGAGCAATGATATTTTACATTGATAGTTTAATTTTTTACACACGCGCGCACACATAAAGAGAGTTCATCAAATAAGTTACTTTACTATAATTTTACAGAGGGAGTTTATTAAATAAGTTACTTTGCTGTCATTTTCAAAATTTTAATTTAATTTCGAATAGTCTAATATCTTGTTATCGAAAAACCTTCTAAGCCTAATATCTTGATTTTCCTTATATTTTTTATTTAAATTCTTATGTTATTAATTCAAAATATTAATTATATTGATAGCTATAATTTATTAAGAAATATAATTACCTCTTTTCCTCATTATATATTAATAATAACTTATTTATTTGAGCAAATAATAGTAATAATAAAGTATAAGTTTACATAATAATTATTGCATTAGAATTAATCAGTGATATTTTTGTTACTTATATACATATTGTTATGAATTAATGATTGTCTATTGATTTGATACATTTACTCATATGATTCTTTACTCTTTATGGTAAATATTTGTATTAACAGTTGATTTGTTTCCTTTATGGATTACATATTGTATCTATAAATAAGACTCTTCCTATCAATAATAATACACAAATGAGTTTGCTCCCTGTTCTCTATTCTCTATTGTTTCTTCTCTATTATCTATTATTCTCTCTATTATTCACTTTATTTCATAACACGTTATCGTTATCAGCACCATGCTCCAACCAATTGAGGACTAGTGGAAGCTTTTTCTCTATAACGACAATGTTCTGCGCGTCTCAATACAAACTCTTTCTAATCCTTTCTCAAATTATAATTTTACCTTATATTCTTCCTCTTGTGATAAGAATTATTTAACTTTATCAATTTTCATCTCCGTCTTATTATTTTTATTTTTATTTTGACGGTGATTATTATTATTATTACTATTATTATTATTATTATTATTATTATTTTATGTGCTAGTTTTAAACACACGAAATGTTGCAAAATTTGGATTTGTGACCCTTGATATTACAAGGAAGAATTCCTTATATTGGATTTTAAATATTGAAATATATTTAGATGCAATGGATATTGGGATACCATTAAATAAAGAAATAAAGCATCTAAGCAACTAATTTGTTCATAACAAAAATATTGTGAGAAGATATTTCACAAATATTGTGAATTTATTCCATGCCTATGTATGGCTGGCTGGACAAAGCAATAAAGCTTTTGATGAAAAATCATAAGATCCGCCTAATCTGCTCCATTCCCATAAGTGAATGCAGCAATCAATATTATGAATTTATTTCATGCCTTTGTATGGCTGAACAAAGCAATGAGCTTTTGATAAAAAATCATGAAACATGTCCAAATTGGTTATGCTTCATTTCCAGAAGTGAATGCAGTAACATTTGATTTATATTTTCATGATCGATCATGATCTTGATTTTGGACATGGTTATAAAGAAAATTTCGAAGACACATTTTGTCACCAGAAGTGGCACGATAATGTGAAA
>Ga0214544_1007899_pt1 | contig 18258 bp, 11 predicted proteins | sample CNSS3metaG_FD_160074 | JGI IMG/M metagenome (GOLD analysis project Ga0214544, IMG submission 160074) | Root nodule microbial communities from cowpea collected in UCLA plant growth center, Los Angeles, California, USA - CNSS3 | ecosystem: Host-associated > Plants > Roots > Nodule | place: USA... | reverse complement strand
GATGGGGATGGGTCAAAAGTTGTATACCCGTTGGGTTTGGGGATGGGGATGGGGATGAATTTTTATTATGGGGATGGGGATGGGATCATGATACCCGTACCCGCCCCGCCCCGTTGCCATCCCTAGTGGCAATGCCACATGTCACTATTGAACGTGAAAATCCTCAATTTAGTCCATGTATTTGTTATTTTGTCTCAATTTGGTTCTACTTATTTTTTTTAAATTCAAGCAATTTCATCTCTATTCAAATTGAGACAAAATTTAACCTTTATATAAATGTCACAATGATATTTTTAATAAGAGTAAGTTTTTATTTTACATTAAACTTGATTTAAATATTTTTTCAAATATTTACATATCAATAATTTATAGACAAATCTTAGAATTGATTTAAAAATAAAAATTTTATAAATTGAATTGTAAAATTTTAAATAAATATATTTATTTTAAATTGTTATAAAATTGTTTTAAAATTTAATATTTAAATTTATAAAGTTGTTATATTTAAAGCAACTCTAGAATTTATCAATAATTATAGATATATAAATATTTAAAACAAAATTTAAATAAAATTCAATGCAAAATATACATTTAAGTAAACTTAATTTTGTTATAAATATCAATTATAATAAAAATATCATTGTAAAATTTATATAAAAATTAAATTTGGTATATGGATGAAATTGATTCAGTTTTTAAAAAATTGCGATTAAAATGAGACAAAAAAAAAATAAAAGGACTACATTGAGATTTTTTACATCCAATAGTGACACGTGGCACTACCGTTGTCACATCACACTGCCTCTGTCACATAGCACATCGTCAGCTTGACACATGGCAATTTGTAGTTAAAAAAAGTTAAAAAAATAATAACTAAAAAAATAAAAATAAAAACCACGTGCTGACATGTGACATATACTTAACATTGTTATTGTATTACTAACGGAAATAACTTAATTGCAACGAATTTTCCAAAATATGGACCTAATTGAGTCAAAAAAAAATGACCTACTTTAGATTTCCTTACGAAAATAGGAACCAATGGAATGATTTAACCTTTTGTTTTTTTTTTTCTAATTTCTTTTAATGAAATTTTGATCTCATAATTTTTATTTTTGAATTTTCTTTATGTAATTGTCGCAACCGAGATCGCGGCGAGACAACGAAAATAATTTTAAAAAAATAGAGGAGTCGCCACCATAGTTTATTATGGAAAACTATAGAAAAACCTTAAAAAAGAAAAGTCTTCTAAGCCAAATTTGGATTCGGGAGTCGGTTATATGTGGGGAAGGTAGGGGAAGGTATTAGCAGCCCACAACGCCTGTCTTAAGACGATTCCTTCTTTAATTAAGTGTGCAAGATAGAATTTGATGTTTAAAATATTTGTTGTTCCCCAAAAAATCAAACAAAATAAAAAACACATACAAAAATAATAAAAATTGAAAACAAAATTATTTTTTTATTTTTTTTGGCCCGACGAGGATTGTACCTCGCTCCTACGATCTCCATTTGGAAAATCAGGGATAATGTAGTTCTTTATAAAAATATTGTTTGATATTATTATTATTTTCTAAATTTTAGATATATATATATATATATATATATATATTATTAATATCAAGAGAATCCAAAATTCTACATGATAAAAGATTTAATTATCAAGCAAATCCGAGACTTGACATGATATTCAAAAATAATTTTATAATTTTTATTTTTTATTATTATTAATTTTTTAAAAAAAAAGAATTGAAAGCCTATGAAGGAGTATTTTGATTATCAAGCAAGTCCGAGACTTAACATGATATGCAATACTTATATAAAAGAAATAATATTATTTTTTATTTTTTATTATTTTTTTAGAGAGAATTAAAGCCTACGAAAAAAACCTTTCTAATTATATATTTATTTATATATTTTTTTAACAAAATAAATGCATTTACCCGAACAAAATTAGGTGTTGACAGCTACCCCTCTTTACTTAGATTTGAGTAGATAATATGAGAGTGAAAATTTCATATTATCATAGTAAAAGATAAGTAAAGATAAAAACATTAATTTCGTGTGGGTTTCAAAAGAGGAATATCGAAGAAAATAAAATAAGTGAAAAAGAAACAAACATATTTAAGGATACACATGACCACTCCCAAGGAGAGGGTAATATATCTAAAGGAGAGGAACTTAGTGACTGTTACCATGCAAAGGGTCCCAATGTGACATAAGAAATCAATGACCATTGCCTCGCAGAGGGTCTTGATTTAAAGAGATCGATGACCATTGCCTCGTAGAGGGCCTCAATGTATCAAAAGAAAATCTGAACTCGACCATTGTCTCGTAAAGAGTCGATATACCAAAAGAAAACCTAGACTCGACCATTGCCTCGCAGAGGACCGATATAACAAAAGAAAAATTGAACTCGACCATTACCTTGCAGATGGCTGATATACCAAAAGAAAATCTGAACTCAACCATTGTCTCACAGAGGGTCGATATTGAAATGAAAGTTTGTAACCATTCGATAAAGAAGGTCCTAATATGAAATTTACATGTGAAAGTTAAATTGAATTTTGTGAATTCATGAAAGAAAGAGACTCATATTTGTTCTTGACAAATCATGTGATAAGTGTATAATATGAAACCCAAAAAGTTGCCCAGGTTATATACATGAAGCAAAATAGATGACTCAGATGAATTGGTGTGGGAACCTTGTTAACGTAAAATATAATGTGTAAAAAACGATGGCAATGTGTGAAAACTTTGACTAGCACAAAAACAAGGTGTGGAAACCTTGGAAACACAGAAAGGTGTAGAAACCTTGACTAATACCAAAAACAAGGTAAGGCTAAGCTTGAGGGCTAGACAAAGCTAGGCTTGAGAGCTATACAAAACTGAGCTTGGTGGTCAGATAAACTAGGCTTGGGCCAGACAAAGCTGGGCTTGAGGGCTATACAAAACTAAGCTTGGTGGCCAGATAAACTAGGCTTGGGCCAGACAAAGCTGGGCTTGAGGGCTAGACAAAGCTAGGCTTGGGGTGGCCAGATGAAATTAGGCTTGAGGGGCCAGTGTGAAACTGGGTTTGGGCCAAAATAAACTAGGCTTGAGGTGGCAAATGAAACTTGGCTTAAGGGGCCAATGCGAAATTGGGCTTGAGGGACTAGTGCGAAACTGGGCTTAGGGGCTAGACAAAGCTAGGCTTGAGGTAGCTACATAAAACTGGGTTTGAGGAGCCAGTGCGAAACTGGGCTTGAGGGGCTAGATAAAATTAGGCTTAAGGTGGCTAGATAAACTAGGCTTGGAGGCTAGACAAAGCTAGGCTTGGGGTGGCCAGATAAAACTGGGCTTGTGGACTAGACAAAGCTAGGCTTAGGGGCTAGACAAAGCTAGACTTGGGGTGGCCAGATGAAACTGGGCTTAAGGGGCTAATGCGAAACTGGGTTTAGGGGCTAGACAAAGCTAGGCTCAAGGTGGCCAGATGAAACTATGCTTAAGGTGTCAGTGCGAAATTGGGCTTGAGGGGCTAGATAAAACTAGGCTTAGGGTTGCCAGATAAACTAGGCTTGGAGGCTAGACAAAGCTAGGCTGGGGGTTGCCAAATAAATCTGGGCTTGTGGGCTAGACAAAGCTATGCTTGAGGTGGCCAGATAAAACTGGACTTGTGGGGCTAGTACGAAACTGGGCTTAGGCTAGACAAAGCTAGGCTTGAGGTGGCCAAATAAAACTGGGCTTGAGGTGGCCAGATAAAACTGGGCTTGTGGGGCCAGTGCGAAACTAGGCTTGGGGGCTAGACAAAGCTAGGCTTGAGGTAGCCAAATAAAACTAGGCTTGTGGTGGTAAGATGAACTGGGCTTGGGCCAGACAAAGCTGGGCTTGAGGATATGTAGGTCATTCATATGAATGAAGAGGACCATCAATCCGAGAAATATTAGAGAAGCAAACTTGAATATTGACTTTTTATATTTCAATTGAAGAACTTTGATGCTTGATTATGCTCATGTTTCTTATAATTTTATGATATCTATGATTTGAACATGATATGTTGACACATATGACTGTATGGATGAATGCATGACAAAAAAATTGTTTACTTGTCTACCTGTTATGTTTAGCTCAAGGTGTCAAAACCTTAGTGCCTACATTGAAACTTCTATATGCATGAATGTATGATGACTAACTAGTTATGGTTTGACTTCTCCCTCCCCTCACTGTTTTTTTAAGTGAAGAATGTAATCAATCCTGAGGTCTAATGTTCGAGATAAAATGACTATATGCTTGAATTTTTCTTTTATGACATTAGTGCACACATGCTTGAATTCACAAGTGGGTGAAAAATATTTGGAGGATTTTGGAATGATTAGGAGGAGACTGGGACAACCACATGGGTATGTTCCTCACACACTTTTTATGAATCTTAGGACAGAAGAAACTGATAGACCCACAAAGCTGGCCCAATTTTGATATGCACAAAAGGGTAGGGGGATAAAAAGAAACACAAGTTGTTTGATTCAAAATGGAATGGATATGGAAAGGATTGTCCCAATGATTCATTTTCTTTTTGCTTGCTTTTGGTTTGTTAACATGGTATTCCCCTCTTCATGATGACTCTTTTTTCACTCACTTTCTTTTTTCACATTTTTTCTCTTATTCATTTTCTTTCTTTCTTTTTAGTGATTGTATTATTAGTCACGTCATCTTATCGCATAATTAAGCTTTGTGAAGACAAGAGCAATCATTTTTCAATCTGTGTGGACTTTTGTTAAGCTTATAACGTGGCGAGGGGTTGAAGGGTTTTGAAAATAATGATATGAAGGCCCAAGTAAATGTTCGTTGGTTATTATGTTTTGAAACAAAGGCTACCATTTCGGTATTGCATCATCTATATATCAACCTTTTTCTGAATCACTTTTTACTCCTTTTTTTTTTTTTCACACCATGTCATCTGAATTTTCATCACTTTTGTGACTTTCCTTTTGACTTCTTTCCACCTTGATTTATACTATATGATACTTTTTGAATTCTTGCTTCTTGATTCATAAAATTTTGATGCTTTTTGTTATGTACCGTAATGACAACCTTGTTTGGGTATACTTCGAAGGAAACTTTATTTTTTTTTCTTTTGGCTCAATGGGGTAATGAGGGATATTTTTTACTCTCTTTTTTTGTGAAGAAAGATGGTCACACGTCATTTCAAATCCTGATTGTTTTATCTTCAAAAAGATTAACCATGCGATAGAAGTCAATGACCTCAACACGACTTACTTTTTTTCTTTCTTTCTTTTGCTTTGTCCTTTTTCGCCGAGACCATCCTCTTGGGCTTTCAGTCTACCGGACCTTTTTTCCTTCTTTCTTTTTTTCCGTTTCCTTTTTTCCTTTGAAAATGTTTTTATTTGCCATAACAGATTCAGGGATTACTTGACTAACGCAAGCAGAGATAAATTTGGCAAATGTGCCCTAGTGTAAAAGTTTGTGTTTATTGCCTTGAGAGGATCAATGTTTTTAGGACAAATCCTTTAATATTGGGAGGTCAGAAGACTAGTGTTTTACAAACAACACCCACACATATGTCATAAAAGAAATATCAACTTATCATTCATCAATAAAACACTTGACCGTCGAGAATAGTGGCATCTTTTAGTAATTCTTTCATTTTTCTTATCCATTTTTGTTTTTTTTTTCAGCTGTTCATTTTTTTTTGAAAACCCTTGACTCTGATGTTTTGCAAGAAAATAAATGACTCAAAACACCATGATCTTGTTTTTGCTTTTTTTTAACAACACCTTCTAAGACTTGCTTGTAGATGAAAAATAAAAACTCTCATATGCTTTGAAATTCACGAATGAAAGAATTATGCAATTTGAGCAAAATCCTTGTGCCCACAATGTGTGGAAGACAATCTAGTTATCTGAACGAAATGTCAAAAACATAACATTACTCACTTTTACAAAAACTCTCTTCAACGAAAATGTCTTCCTTCCCAAGCGTGGATTGTCTTCAACTCTCAACATTGGGTTGTCCTTCTTCAAAGGTTATCCATCCCGAATCTATCAACAACTGCACATTTTTCTTAAAAGCCACACACGCCTCTGTTGAATGACCTGACGCCACTCCATGGTAATCGCATTTGGTATTTGGATTATAATTCTTTGGATATGGAGGTTTAACAGGCCTGGTGTTGCAAACCTCTATGAAATTTTTGGGAAGAAGCTTTGGTAGGAGTTCTGTGTAAGTCATTGGAATATGAGTGACATTCACAGTATTTTTGTCCTAATCGTAACTTTTTTGCACAGTGGCCTGATTGGATTTTCGGGATTGAGATGTTTGAATATGGACAATGGGGTGAGGATTAACTATTATTCCTTTCTTTTTCCCAGAATTAGATCCACACTCGTTCATATTTGCTACCATATTTGAGCCAAACACAATTTTCCCATTTCTTATGCCAGCCTCAACTCTATCCGCAATCATGATAATATCAACAAAGTTAGAGGACACATTGCCTATCATGTGCTCATAGAATGGATATTGCAACGTGCTTATAAACAAGATTACCATCTCCTTATCACTCAATGGGGGTTCCACTTGGGTAGCCATTTCTCTCCATCGCTGAGCATATTCTATGAACGCCTCTACCTCACCCTTAGTTATACTCTGCAATTGCATTCTATCAGTCGCAATATTGTTGTTGTATTCATATTATTTCAGGAATGCATTAGTCAAATCCTTCCATGAACGAATGCGAGCTGATTCTAGCTGCATATACCAATTCAGTGTCAAGCCAGCTAAGCTTTCCTAAAAGAAGTGAATCAGCAACTTGTCATCATGAGCATAAGGAGCCATTTTTCTACAATACATAGTTATATGACTTTTTGGGCAGGATATCCCTTTGTATTATTCAAATTCTGGCACTTTAAATTTTGGCGGTATAACCACATTTAGAACTAAGCATAATCCTACCGTATCTCCGAACTCAAAACTTCCTTTGACTTCTATGACTCTCAATCTTTCCTCCAACATTTCTAATTTTCCCTTGGTATTTTCAACATCAACTGGCATGGTATCATGGGGTAAATAGTTCACCTCAGGTTGCTTTATTGGCTCTTTGCATATTGTATTTGATTCAACAATTCCTTTATTGGATGTGAAAATGAATGCCCCTAGTTCGTTTGCTCCCGTATCAATAGAGTTTACAGCTTTCTGGGTGTATGTTTGCTTTGAGTTATCTTCAATAGGGGGAGTGTACTTCAGAGGGAGACCATATGGAGGTTAGATCATTTGAGCTCTTTGTTGTTGTGGCAAAACAGAAGTTTCTCTATTACTTTTCAATGCCTTCAAGACCTCTAACATGGGGCTCATTTGCTCCTTTAATTGTTGGATTTTCGGTTGTCATCCCTTTGTGAACTTCTCTTGTATTTTCCATGATCTTAGCAAGTCCTATCAGGTGTCATTATGTTTTTTATTTTATTTTATTAGCATGGACCAATGATTGTAGAAACAAATGCATGGAGACTCACTATGTGTATACAAACAATATCAACCTACAAATGCATTATACAACATTAATTCAATATGAATGCTATGTGTATGAAACTATGTACATCGCATTATGAATGAAAACTGAATGTTTAATGCAAATGATATATGTGCCCCACAAGGTACTTATTCACAACACGAAATGCTATGAAAATTGTGATGCATTTATAAAAAACATGCATGATATGTGAATAACTTATGCAATGAGATGCAATGTATGTTCGTGCCTTAAGAGGCATTCATCCACATGATATGTTGGTAAAATGATCATGCTCTCAATGAAACATGAATTATATGCAATATAAATGACATGCCTAAGTCTAATGTGAGATGCAATGCATGCTTGGTTCTTATTCATATAATATATTGATGCAAAGATGATAAATTTGAAAATTAATTACATAATATCATCAATAACAACAGGATTGAGGGATATGGAGGTATAAAACATGCTCCCACTTTGTGTCCTATTAGGTGTGGAGAAAACCTATTTTGAGTCTATGGACTTTCATATGATTCTTCCAAGGATAACTCTAAATTATCTCATAGGCCTCTAGAGCTGAAGTCAACCTCAGGACATAATCCACAACGATAGGCAACCTAACAAATGTGGCATGTCAAGAGGAAGCAAACTCTAGTGGAGGTCTTCCCAATAGTCAAGTAGATATGAGATCTAGCATAACAATCGTTGGACCTCCACTCCTTACGGCTAACTCAAGTCCGGGTATAGGACCCCAATATTAAAATGAATGCACTAGCCTACCATGTGTAGTGTGTGAAGGGAGTAACCTAAGACTACCCAAACCCAAACCTGCAAAATAACCAGAAAATTCCCAAATAGATATAGCAATTGTCTTCTACCCTAGGATGTAATAATTTCAACAATATAATCATATGAGGACATTAAAGAGTAAACATGGCATCAAGACAAGCAAAGATAGATAAATATACATGAAATAAAACAAAATACAAAGGGAAAACGAATATATAAAAATATATTTTGCACACACAAATAATAGGATTGACTCTCAAACATGTCCTCAATGGAATCGCCATATGTGACAACCGAGATCGCGGCGGGACGGCGAAAATAATTTAAAAAAAAATAGAGGAGTCACCATAGTTTATTAAGGAAAACTATAGAAAAACCTTAAAAAAGAAAAGTCTTCGAAACCAAATTTGGATTTAGGAGTCGGTTACGTATGGAGAAGGCATTAGCACCCCATAATGCCCGTCTTAAGACGGTTCTTTCTTTAATTAAGTGTGCAAGATAGAATTTGATGTTTAAAATATTTGTTATTCCCCAAAAAATCAAACAAAATAAAAAACACATACAAAAATAATAAAAATTAAAAACAAAATTATTTTTTTCTTTTTTTTGCCCGACGAGGATTGTACCTTGCTCCTACGTATTTCCATTTGGAAAATCAGGGATAACGTAGTTCTTTATAAAAATATTGTTTGATATTATTATTATTTTCTAAATTTTAGATATATATATATATATATATATATATATATATATATAAAAAAAATCTGAAATTCTACATGATAAAAGATTTAGTTATCAAGCAAATCCGAGACTTGACATGATATTCAAAAATAATTTTATAATTTTTATTTATTTTTATTATTAATTTTAAAAAAAAAGAATTGAAAGCCTGAGTGTTTTGCTTATCAAGCAAGTTTGAGACTTGACATGATATTCAATACTTATAATAAAAAAAATTAAAAAAATAAAAATAAAAAACAAAAATTGACATGCGGCGTTGACTTTAACACCGTCTGGTCAAAGTTAATGGTGAGGACCAAATTGAGTCATTTTTTAGAAAATGAGAACCAAATTGAGACAACGAAAAACCTGAGGATCAAAATGAAATTTCATGACAAATAGAGGGACCAAAAGGGTAATTTAACCTATAATTTTTTATTTTTTTATTTTTTTTTTATTTTTTTAGAGAGAATTAAAGTCTACGAAAAAAACCTTTCTAATTACCAAGATAATGGCATTCCAAATGAAAGGAAATAGAAGTGTTGAGCATATCAATGACAAAGTCAAACCCAAAATCATTTAATGTTCGAACCCCAAACAAACACATTTAGTCATACAACAGTCAATCTCATACATTTGATATTATAAGAGAATCTGAGCAGTACATGAATAACATTAGGAGTAGAGAGAATTTACCTTTCAGGGTCACAAATAGAGCAAAACTAACTGAAAGGATAGTAAGGTGACTGTCTTTTGCGTGTGTGCTCTGGTAATAAGAAAGAAGAGGGGTTTTTCAAAAATTTTTTCAGTCCTTTGCATGGGAGAAGTTTTGTGCTTATATAGGCACTTGGGGTACCATAGAAATCCTAGTCTTTAATTATAATAAAATATATGAGGAAGGAATTGGTCTTGATGAAACATATTACATAAATTAAATGGTCGCACAATATCCACAGTATTAATTATAATTATTAACGAAATATTAATATTGCTTGTAATTACTAGAATCATATTTTCCGTCACATAAAGATCTTGATCAAATCATAACATATTATTCATATGATTGATTCTAATTATTATCAAGAATATTTTCTTTCAATTATTAAAATTGTACCATTCTCTAAAAAACATTATTATCGGGGACATTTGCTTCTAATTATTAAAATAATATCTTCAAAAATCAATGAGAGACATCACATAAGCATTAATTCAAGATATTTATTCTAAATATTATGAATAATATTGCTCATAATATTTTGCCCTTTTCTAAAAAATAGAGATTATAAGATGTCCTTCTTTCTGACATGTCATGTGTGGAGTGTAAATAGTAAATAGTGGGGGTGAAAGTATATACAAAACATTTGGCTCATAAAAACGATGTGATAATTAAAAACAAATTAGATTCTCCCTTCTCTTTTTTTCGTGGTATAATTAAAATTAAAAAAACTACCATCAATAAAAAACATATTTATTATTTTTTATATATATATTTTTATTTATATATTTTTTAACAAAACAAATGCATTTACCCGGACGAAATTGGGTGTTGATAGTAATTATGACCCTTTTACTTTAAATTATTTGTAATTTTATTTAATTTTTATTTTTTAAACTATTTTAGATAGCTTAGATAACAATTTTCTACTAAAGTCCATTACCAAAAAATCGTGTATTACCAACGAAAATAAGTTGTCGGTTATAGCAAAAATTTGTCGATAATCTAGTTTACTGACAACTATGAATTCATTGATAGAGTGCTCGTCAATAATAGATCTCGAAATCTAGCAACACTTATCTACGAATAAATTTGTCGTCGATAAAAATCGAGATTGAGTTATTCTTCTTCCCCTCCTCTTCCTCTTCTTTTTCCTTATTTTTTCCTTTTCCCTACTTCCTTTTTCCTCTCCTCCTTGTCATGTTTCCACCGTCATTGTCATCGCCTTGCACCCACTGCCATAGCTACACCTCCGACTCATCTTCTTCCTCTTCCTTTTTCTCTTCTTCCTCCTCCAACTTCGGCCACCACCATCGTTTTACCTCCCCGCCATCATCACGCTTTTGCTACTGCCATTGCAACCAACTCCAACTTCTTCACGTCCTCTTCCTCCTCCTCATTCTCTTCGTATTCTCAGCCATCTTCCCTTAATATATAAAAAATATCATCAGACTTGGCGAAAAAATTGTTGTTTAATTTATCGACAGATTTACCAATAAAAATGTCTATCGATAATAGGAGTTACAAGTTACTAGCAAAGTTTACTGACAAAATTGGTCGTCAGACAATTTGTCGATGTAAATATTCATCGATAATACAAATTCTATTGATAGATCTTACCTACGAGTTTTTCTAACGAATTCATTATTGACAAAAATATTCATCGATAATTTAAATTATGAAATTCGTGGTAACATCCATCGGTAACTTTAGGTTTACCAAAATATTTATTTCCTTCGCTAAAAATCAATGAATAATTATATAATTTCATGTAGTGGTCATCCTTTTCAAAATAAGCCCATGTTAGATATCATTTATACATTGATATCTCGATTAGAATGGCACTCCAAAGTACATAAATCATTTTTAATCACATTAAAAAATTATTAAAATAAAAAATAAAATAAAGAATATAAAACATAAGGGGACAACACCAACTCCAAGATAAAGTAATACAAAAAAAAAGCATACATCTCATGAAACATTGGTAGAGGATACCTATTGTGAAAAACAATATCCAAACTAATGACCTTAGGCATGACATTATACCACTAGTGTTGTAACATAAGAAAAAAAAACTAGATAAATGTTATGTAGGGATATACATAAATTAGTAGAATCTTATCTTAATCACAATAATCTTATCCTGTAAGATAACATACATTTCAATATATGTTCTACAATTTTTAAGATAAGGAAGGAGATAATTATCATCTTATCTTTTTTGTGTCAAGAAAAAGTTAATTTTCTAATTGAAATTGACACTTATCATGTATCAAATGGTTCTATTTATATATAAAACAAACCTCCTTAAGCTTAAAATACAGAATGAGTTATTGAGAATTGGAGTTTTATGAATTGCAATGATATTTTGCTGCTTTGTTGTGAATATGAAAGAAAATATCAAGTATGCAACTGAGTCACAATATTTGAGCTGAGTCATGAAAGTAGAAAAGACAGGACAACATATTTTGACTTTCTAGTTGAGCACAACAAATGGAACCAAGCCTCGTGAGGAAACCTTCTTTGCAAGGAAACCTGAAGCACAAATCCATGAGTTTGAGCAGCCAAGAAACCCCTATCCCCCCTTCCAAGAGGGAAAGGTCACATGCTAAGCACCAGGGCAAGGAGCTTAGTTGAGAAGGAAACCCACATATGAAGAAATGCTTGTGAAAGAGCACCAAAAGTTGGGTTGAGCACCACCCAAAAATTCCTATAAATAAAGACCTAATGCCTTCATTCTAGGAATTGAGTGGAGGCTCAAATATGTAGTAGTAGAGTATGAACGAGTCTATGAGCTTAGAAAGATTATGTTCTTGGTGTAATATTATATGTCTAGATGCTGCTGGATTTGTATTGCATCATCCTATTCCATGAGTAGCTGATTTCTCTTGGTGATATCAATGGAGCAGTAATCTTCTTATACTTTCTTTCCATTTATGTAGATTATATCTTTGATGTTTATACTTTCCTTTGATTTGGTTTAAGCTTAATGTTTGTCTAGGGGTACGCCTTAGAGCATGATATAGTTGTTGCAAGGTCCTAAGAAGGATATTTCAGCAGCGGAACTAACTAATTCAAAACCAAATTAAACCAGTAACCAAGGATGAAATTGTGCGTTTGGCCCCCAATGTTCTAACTCATATTGCAAGTATTAGGCAGATCTTGTGTCAAGGAATTGAGCAAGCTATTTAAGACTTAGATAGGCATGACCAGAGGGTGCGTGTTCTTGGCCTTAAAGTAATATGCACTAATCTTGTTAATTTATATATATATATATATATATATATATATATATATATATATATATATATATATATATATATATATATATTTACATCTAGTTACGAACTGATCATGTTTCTTTAATTATATTTATCTCTAGTTACACATTGGTTCTGTGTATTTATTTATATTTATTTCCAATTATGTACTGGTCTTATTCATTTAATTATATTTATCTTCAATTATGCATTGTCCTTATTTATTTATTTATATTTACCATCAGTTTCACATTGGTTCTACTTATTTATTTATATTTAGCTCTAGTTTCACACTAGTCCTATCTATTTGTTTATTTTTATTTACCTTCAGTTATGCACTGGTCTTACTTATTTATCTATATTTACTTCCAATAACACACTGATCATGTATATTTATTTATATTTATTTTTAGTTACACACTAGTTTTGTTTATTTATTTATATTTACTTCCAGTTTTGCACTATTCATGTTTATTTATTTATATTAACTCCAGATTAACACTAGTCCTTTTTATTTATTTATACCTTCAATTTCTCATTGGTCCTGTTTATTTATTTTTTTATTCAGCTTCAGTTACACACTAGTTCTACCTATTTGTTTACATTAATTCCAATTATGCACTGATCTTATTTATTTTTTTATATTTATCTCTAGTTACATACTATTTATTTTTATTTAATTATATTTTTCTTTAGTTACGCTAGTCTTATTTATTTATTTATTCAATTATATTGTTTGGTTTCGAACAATTATTATTTTGTTAACTTATTTGGTTTCAGTAAAAATTTTTTGTATCTTATTTTAACATAATGTGCATTATTTGAATTGAGGTTATGATGACAAAGTTGTATGTAATATGTTTTAACATTTATAACTTACCCTTGCATTTATTATTGTGGTGTGACATGCGATGACTCAGATATAGGTATAAATGTAGGAATAATATTTGGAAGAGGACAAAGATTTTATTTTGATTTATCTTTTGTAAACATTTGTATTTATATATATTTGAGTAAGTTTAGATTTGCATTTCATATGGATATAAGCTTTGTATAAGCTTTTTGATGTACTATAATATAATTGATAGTTTAAATTTTAGGGCGTTACAATTATGGTATCAGAGCATTTCATTCCATTACTAAAAAAACTCATATTTCATGCCAATTTTGTTTTGAAATTTTTTTCGTAGGAAATACTTACAAATTTTGTTGTGAAAAAAAATTGCAAGAAATTACTACCAATTTTCTTGCAAAATATTTTGTATTAAACACTTTTCGCAACAAATTTTGTAGGAAATACTTGCAAATTTTATAAATTTGTAGGAAATGATTACCCACGAAAGAATTACTTGTCAATTAAAATTCTTAGAAAAAATGGCAGAAAAAAAGTCTTTTCTTGCAAATTTTCTTAACAAATTTGCAAGAAAAATCCCAAGTAATATGAGAATTTCTAGTAGTGTTCTTAGGATAACTTGAGGGTTGTGAGTTTGTTGTGCATTTGTAATGTGTATAACTATTATGTCAAGCTTTGTTAAGTTGGTTAGTAAAAACAACAATATTAGTAGATAAAGAATCTTGATGGAGTGATGAAGGTGCACACTTATGACTAAATCTGAACGTTTTTACTTGTGAGTGGTTTGTTGATAGTCATATGCTTTCTATAGTATGCAACATGTTTTGAATGGTTGTTTCTATATTATGGGGAAGTTAATTACAAAATATATTTGATTTTAGCTTAAGATGTTCCATTAAATTGAGTGTTTTATTTGTAGAGTTTAAAATTGTCTTTTGGATTAAAAGTCATTTTGGTGGTGCATTATATATGTTGTAGGTGTTTTGTCATTGTTGAAAGATATAAATTGCAAGTGAATTTGAGATATTTACCTTTGAAGGATCTAGATATCATCTTTAGGATGGATTGACACTTTGTTAATTGGATTCTTATAACTTGTGATGAATAGAAATCATATCTTCATATTAGAAGAAAATGTAGTGAATAGTTGCATAGTGTGGAGAGAATTGTAAGTTAAGGTAAGTTATTCCATGTTGTACTTTGAGATAGAGGTTGATTATGAAGGTTAGATAAGTAGTATGTTAACAATGTGGAAATTTACACATGTGTTTCCAGAAATGAGAAGGTCACTTTCCAAGATAGAAGTAGAGTTTTCTTTGAATTTAGTGCTTGGAATTAGTGACACCTTATAGGATAGTCCTAACTGAGTTGTATTGGAGATTTGATGGAAGATGTTGTTGGAGTTGCATTACAATATTCTATGAGTAGTTGAACTCTCTCGTGTTGAGGTTAGATGTATTCAATTTTAATTCTCTGTACTTCTACTTTTTGAATATTTATCTATGATTTCATTCAAATGTTTGAGGTTTGATTTGTGTTTGTTACTTAGATGAATTTACAACTCATCTTATTTCACTAGTTTAGATTGAATTGTAAGACTAGTATTAAACTATGGTCCAATCAAATCATTCTACTCTTCTTAGAAGCCTTTGCATGATCTATTTTAATTTAAAAGGTATAATCTTGTTCAATTAAATGGAATTAGAGATGTCAACGGGCTGGGTAGGGTACGGGTAATAACTCCCTCGTACTCTACCCGTTGGATAAATATTTGTGTTGTACTATACCCATATCTATGCAGGTATCCATTATGCAGGTACCCACATATTTTTTTTAATATCCACGGATACCTGCGAATATTTACAAAAGAAAATTTTAATATTTAACAACATATTTTAATCATAAATTCAAATAAAAATACAATGCATAACATTCATTAATATTAAACAAAGTGTAAATAATCCATTTAAATAGTGTTGAATGACAGTCTACAAAGAAATGAAGATTTTTTAAAACTAATTGATAAAAAGTAACTGATTGAAAATTAATGTGTTAATGTTTTAATCATGTTTTTTATTTAATTTAAATTACAGTATAGCAGGTACGGGTGTCCACAGGTACAGATACTATGATACCCGCACCCGTCCCGTTAACATACGAGTATAAAAAATATTCGTACCCGTTACCCGCAAATATCTATTTACAATATCCATTTCCTACCTGTTGTGAGTTTTATATGCGAATACTACTGCGAGTATGAATTTTTTAACATCCCAAGTGAAATAAAAAGAATAAAGAATACCAAACTTCATATGTTAATCTATATACATCACTTAAATCCATGTGTTTGTAAGTTTTTAATCAATCAAAAACATGTTCATTTTAAGAAGACTTTTGAAAAAATATTTTAATATTTTTATAACTCTAAAAAATTAGAATAAAAACATAAATTCAAAAAAAAAAGATTAACAAAAAACTAGATTAATCAAACAACAAATTCATAATTTTTCTAAGCAATTTGGCCAAACAAAGTATGAATGGATACAAAAGCTTTTTTCAATGGATTATCGTATGAAACACTCATTAACATATCTTAAATAACACAACTATAATTTAACCTAAAGGATAACCGAAGAAAACTCAAGAATCACTTTATATATGAAATTCGCACCATACGTGATAATTAGTACCAAATTGTTTATTGAACATTGCCAAAAAGTGGAGCAACATCATTATATTCATGTCTTTTAATAATTTTCTTTTTATAATTGTAGGGGATTTGGTCCAATAGATACCTAAGCATGCTTATTATTATATGGTTGATAATGGTGCTCATTGGATTTTGACTAGAGCTCCACCATTATGATACCATTCATTCTTCAAATCCTCATAGTGTGAATGCTTTATGTTCTATGTACATATTTTTCTTTGACCCCTTTTTTTTGTGTCATCACTTCTTCAACTTCCACGTGGGAAACAACACAATATCTGACTTTGACCATGTTCTCTACCTTACTTTAGAATGAAAATTTATGACGGATTAATACAAAGTTCTTCAATAAACACACCCATAAACATTCCTTCATTCGATTCAGGAATTTTCACGATCATATTACAAAAGTCTCAAATATTCTTTTAGAGATTCCTTTCCTTGTGCTATGCCAAAAGAACTCCTATACTTGAGGTTTTATTTTTTTTTCTTTTAATTTGACGACAAATAATTTAGAAAAATTCTTCAAAGAAGAGATAAAGTCACCCGTCAACTAATCCAACCATGTGTCTCGTAAAATTCTCGTAAATATCTTATTAGTTAGTAGGATACAAATGCTGTTGTACTTCACTCCCAAGTTACCAATGTTGCTACATCTAAATGGTTTAATCTACCAAGGATTCACCTCAAGTAACTATTATGAGATGACATAAAAGTGTTTCATAGGTTTTTTTACTAGTGTAATTTATTTCTAAAATTATCTAAATAGCATAATTTTTTTAAAAAAATTGAGATTAGACAGGTCGAGTCAACTAGACACGATTTCATAACGTAGAAGTTCTACCATGCAGAAGTAATTTCATTGCAAATGAGTTGAAGTGGTGCCAAGTCTCGACAACTTCTTTGAAAAAGTTGAAATCGCAACTTTGATTAAGATTAATTAAATTTGTAAGTCAAAAAGCAAAGTCCTGGCAAGACTTTAGTTTTGCTATGAAATGTATTGAAGTCATACATGTTGGGTATTGGGCTCCCTTCCTATGTGGAGAAAAGGCCCAAAACTTAAGAAGCACATGTCTCATTTAATCTAGTGGAGAGGGGGCTATAAAACAAAGAGAGAGGCAGAACAATAGAGTCAGAACACACTGAAAGCCCTAACACATAGAGGGAGAGGTAGAGGGAAAATTCTGTTCACGTTTTTCATAGAGCTGTCGCAGTAAATTCGGCGCTGCGGATTCGTTCACCGTTGGATCGGGCTGAAATTTTTACAGCAGGTTCGGAACTCATTACTCTTCATTCTGACCGGTCGGATCTTTGATACGAGGTCTTAGTTGGGAGATATTAATTTCGCACTGCAGCAGTGATTTGTAGAGGTTTCCTCTCTTGTTCTTCTCTATTTTGAAAGCTTTGTTGCTTTGTTATTTGGTTGGGTGTTGGCACTAACTTGTGCTATTGATTGAGACTCTTTTGTACTCTTGTTGATCATAGTGAAGCTATTTCTTTGGTCTGGACGACTCGTGGTTTTTACCCTTGATTTGAGGGGTTTTCCACGTTAAAAATCATGGTGCCTTTATTTGTGCTTTTGGTGATTTATTATTGCTGCTCTTTGATTATTGCTCCTCATAGATTCTTGCAAGTTAGGGGAAATTATATCCGCTGCATTCTCTGGTATATTGTTTGTTGTTGTTTTCCCCATCAGAGTGG
>Ga0214544_1007898_pt1 | contig 18258 bp, 11 predicted proteins | sample CNSS3metaG_FD_160074 | JGI IMG/M metagenome (GOLD analysis project Ga0214544, IMG submission 160074) | Root nodule microbial communities from cowpea collected in UCLA plant growth center, Los Angeles, California, USA - CNSS3 | ecosystem: Host-associated > Plants > Roots > Nodule | place: USA... | reverse complement strand
TTGAATGTTCTTGATTTTTCTTTCTATCCTAGGCTTTTCTCCAATACTCTAGAAGTTTCTTTACATTTCAATAACTCTATCTTATATTTTTTTTAGATTGTTCTAGAATTTGCATTATACTTTAATAGTTTTCATACTAACCCTTTTCACGTGTTGTACGCACAACTTTAAATTCTCCACGACTTTCTCACTACTTTTTCCTGCATGTTTATACTTAGTTGTCAACTACGTGTCTTATTTTAGTGAACCTGTTCCAGAACATGCTCCACGTTTTCTTGCATTATATGACCCAAAAACCTCCACACACACATTACACGATGATATTAGTGCATGTATCATGACACCACCACAACCACCACACTCTCCCAAACTGCTTAAAAAAAAAAACTCAGTCTTGGTCGTTCTCCCTTTTAAGGTAGTTTCAACTTCAGTTCAAAACTTCAAAATCTTTATTTGTCAAATTGTGGTCTAAGGGATGATAACTTTCTCATCTCAGCTATTTCAATTACAAATTCTTCATCTTCACTTGCCTCACTTTATGTCTCCTCAAATCTGTTGAAATCATCATCCATATTTTACTGGCTGTTCAACTCCACTACCAATCTTCGTACACTTGACCTTTCCAAAAGCGTGTTAGAAGGTCGCATTCCAAATGAATTTGGAAAAGTGATGAGCTCCCTTCGAGTTCTTGACCTCTCCGATAACAAACTTCAAGGTGCCATTCCATTCCTTTGGGAACATATGCACATTGCAGTTTTTACAGCTCCAAAATAAAAACTTGAGTGGGGAAATTTCTGGCTTCTTTCAAAATTCTTCATGGTGCAATAGACACATGTTGCAGACTTTGGATTTCTCTTATAACAAGATTACCGGTATGCTACCTGCCAGCATTGGATTGCAATCTGAGTTGGAGGGTTTGTACTTGGGTGGAAATCATTTGGAGGGTGACGTCACAGAATCCCATCTTTTCAATCTTTCCAATTAAGGTTCTTATTTTTGTCAGAGAACTCTCTTTCTCTAAAAATACTCCCTAATCGGGTTCCTCCTTTCCAAATAATAAACTTGGGACTAAGATCTTACAAGTTGGGTCCAAGTTTTCCTAGTTGGCTCCGTACTCAAAGTTCGTTAAGTGAACTTGATATTTCACATGGGCTTAATTACGTACCAGAATGGTTTTGGTACAAATTGGAAAAAATGGTAATATTGAATATTTCTCACAACAATGTCACTGGTGCAATTCCTAATATACCATTGAAGCTTCTCAATAGGTCGTCCATAATTCTGAATTCAAATCAATTTGAAGGAAAAATTCCGTTATTTCTCCTTCAAGTTGCGGAGCTGAGGCTTTCTAACAATAAAGTTTCAGATCTGTTTTCATTCATATGTGATCAAAACACCTCTGCAACGAAAATGGTAGAAGAGACAAATCCTTCTTTAATCGAAAGACGTATTATACTGCCTGCTTCATTCAGTGGTGGTACAAGATACATGTTCAACAATTGTCAAGATACTATGACTATGTGTAAAAAATTTGGATATCCTGATTTGTTCATTACTATAACATGCAATATCAATTGGAGCGAAATAAGAGACTTTGTTTTAGCAAAAGGGTTATCACCTTCAGATAGACTTGATATTGTATGTAGAGTCTTCAAAATGAAGCTGGATGAAATGATGACAAATTTAAAAAAAAATGACTTCTTTGGAAAAACCACTACAGGTATGTTCTATAGGAAGTAATATAGATTATATCAATATTTATTAAATTAAATTTTTAAAACTATTTTATTTGTTCTGTTATATATGCAGGAATGTACACAGTAGAATTCCAAAAGAAAGGTTTACCTCATGCACATATACTTTTATGGTTGGATGGAGAAAGCAAATTGAAAAATTCAACTGATATTGATAAAGTAATATTAGCGGATTTGTATCCCAAATTGGAAAAAGTTGTAGCAAGTTACATGATTCATGGACCATGCAGACCTGCAAGATATAATTCACCATGCATGAAGGAAGGAAGATGTTCCAAATTTTATCCTAAAAAATTCAAATCTTCAACTTCTATTGATGAAGATGGATATCCATGCTATAGAAGACTTGATAATGGTAGATTTGTTGAGAAGAATGGAATTAAGCTGGACAATAGAAGTGTTGTTCCTTACAATCCACCACTTCTAATGAGGTATCAAGCTCACGTGAATACAGAGTATTGCAACAAGACCAATTCAATAAAATATTTGTTCAAATATGTCAACAAGGGTCCTGACAGAGCTACTCTTAAAATAAGCAACAACTCTGCACAATGTGACAAAGAAACCATTATTGATGAGATCAAGAGGTATTATGATTGTAGGTATCTATCACCATGTGAAGCAGCTTGGCGAATATTTGCTTTTGACATCCATCACAGATGGCCTCCTGTTCAGAGATTGACATTCCATCTTCCTGGACAACAATCAACTTTGTTTAAAGATAATGATGATATTAATGTGATTTGCAACAGGTACGAAAATGCTAACACAATGTTTCTAGCTTGGTTTGAGGCTAACAAAGTTTATACAGAAGGAAAAGAATTGACTTATTCTGAATTTCCAAGCAAATTTGTGTGGTTTGCTAAAGAAAAAGAATGGAAACCAAGGAAGAAAGGCTACAACATTGGTAGACTTACTTATATTCCTCCTGGCTTTGGAGAACTTTATTATTTGAGGATATTACTGATCATTCAAAAAGGTTGTATTGATTATGAAAGCATTAAGACCATTGATGGGAAATTTTATGAAACATACCAAGAAGCTTGCTATGCTTTGGGATTGTTGGCTGACGATAAAGATTATATTGATGCAATAAAAGAAGCAAGTGAATTTGCTTCTGGGTATCAACTTAGAAGATGATTTGTTACTTTGTTGTCGATAAATACAATTTCTAAACCAGATATAGTTTGGAATTCTACGTGGAGTATCTTATGTGATGGAATTTTGTACCAAAATAGAAAGGAGATGAACTCACCAGGTAATTTATATTGTGATCTATTTAATTGAATAGAAATATAATTTTTAATTGCATTATTTTGTTCATGCAGGTCTTAAAATTGAGACTGCTGAATTACAAAAAATTTGTCTCATTCAAATACAGGAAATGCTAATGTCAAATGGTAGATGTTTGAAAGATTATCCTTCATTACCTCAACTTGATATTTCAGATCTACATACATTCAATAATAGATTTATTGTTGATGAGCTGCAATATAATAAAGAAGAGATGGCGAAACAACATGACATTTTGTTTAAAGTACTGAATGATGAACAAATTCATGTATATCAGGATATCATAACAGCAGTTGTTTCAAAGAAGGGATGATTCTTCTTTTTATATGGCTATGATGGTACATGGAAAACTTTATGTGGAAGACATTGTCAGCTGCTCTAAGAAGCAAATGCATGATTGTTTTAAACGTAGCATCAAGTGGAATTGCTTCTTTACTACTTCCTGGTGGAAAAACAACACACTCTACCTTCTGCATCCCACTGTTAATTAATGATGAATCAACTTGCAACATAGCGCAAGGTAGTCTACGTGCTAAACTTCTGATGGCAACCAATTTGATTATCTGGGATGAAGCACCAATGATGAATAGAATGTGCTTTGAGGCATTTGATAGAACACTAAGAGATATTATGCGAAATGTTGATGATGCCAATAATGACAAACCATTTGGTGGCAAAGCAGTTGTCTTGGGAGGTGACTTCAGACAAATTCTATCCGTTATCAAGAAAGGATCTAGGTTTAATATCATCAAATCAGCAATCAACTATTCAAAGTTATGGAATTGTTGTAAAGTGTTAAAACTGTCCAAGAACATGAGATTAAGTACCACAACAAACAATCAAACAGCCAATGATATCAAAGAATTTGCTGATTGGATATTGAAGATTGGAGATGGACAAATGGATGTAAATGAGAATGGTGAGTGCATGGTTGAAATTCCAGAAGAGCTGCCACCAGTGCAGTAAGGGCTTTTCGCCCCGGTTATTTTTCTCATTTTGCCTCGGGTCTGGAATTGAGGCATATTGGGGTGAGGCCAAAAGGTATCCCCTTTTGGCCTCAGTTGTTACCCGAAGCCATAAAGTCCCTTTTCTGCCCCGGGTCCATGAGAACCAAAGCCATAAGATAAAAATATTTTTTTAATTAAATTTTTCGCGGCACAGATCTGAAAGTCGATTTGTAGTAAGCCAGCTAACGCCGGACCAGAACCAGAATCGTTTCATCCTTGCAACACCAGAATCAAACAACTTTGTCCATGCAATGAACGCGAACCAGAATCCCCCATCCCAGCAATGAACGCGAACAAGAATCCCCCATCGACGAACCACCATTGTCGCAGCGATGAACGCGAACCACTATTGCAAGCCATCATCGGCGCCGCTGCGATGAACAACGAGAAGACAAGAAGAGCTCACCAGGAACCATGAACGCGAGAACGATTTCTTCGTCCTAGCGGCGAAGATCTGAATTCGCGATTGGGGCTCGCGATTTGGGTCCTCAGGTTCGATTAGGTCCGGTGACGGTGCAGATTCATAACCTCTGTTGTGGTGACGGTGGCTTTCTGTAGCGGCAGAGATCTCTATGGTGGTTCCTCTAGTGGAGCGCGATGGCGATCTCGCGAAAGGTGCTGCCATGGTGGATCGCATCGCCGCGTTGCAGATCTGGTGCCCTGCTTTCGCGTCGCAGTGGTGGCCGGCGCCGATCAGGTTCACGACGACAGCTTCGCAGGTCATGGTGGCTAGGGTTTAGGGTTCCCATATGGTTTTGTGCACGCGAGGAAGAAGATGGATAAGATGGAGAAGATGCAGCGGCTCGCGAGGAAGAAGTAGAGGTGTTCACGTTTTTGTGCCCTAATTAAACTATTTGGCCCCGGTTCAGTGCCACCCAAGGCCAAAGATGTAACCTTTTGGCTTCGGGTCTGTTCAACCGAAACATATAAGCACCTTTTGGCACCAGTTTTTTTTGAATCGAAGCCTATAACCCCTTTTGGCCTCGGGTTTTTCTTGAACTGAGGCATAAAAGTTGCCTGAAATTGCAAAAATGTCACCACGCCGTTATATGCTTCGGTTCCTTGGCAACCGAGGCCTATAAGGCGAGGTAAAAATGCAATTCTGCACTAGTGTGCTGATTAGAAATACAGATTTACCTTTATTGTCATTGGTTGAATTTGTCTATCCTCAATTTGTGGTTAACATGATGAAGCCTAATTATTTTGATGATGGAGCAATCTTGTGCCCAACTAATGATTTTGTAGAGCAAGTAAATGATTTCATGTTGTCTTTATTAAATGGTGAAGAGGTGACTTATTTAAGTTCATATACACCTTGCCAATTTGATGAACAAGATGAAGTTCAATCTAAATGGTTTACATCTGAATTTTTAAATGATATCAAATGTTCAGGGATACCAAATCATAAACTAAAGCTGAAAACAGGTGTGCCAATTATGCTCTTTAGAAATATTGATCAAGCGAAAGGTCTTTGCAATGGCACAAGATTGCAAGTCAACCATTTGGGAAAAAATGTAATATCTACAACTGTAATTACTGGAAAAAACATTGGTGACAGAACTTTTATACCAAGAATGGATTTAGTGCCATCTGATTCAGGGTTGCCTTTCAAATTTCAAAGAAGACAGTTCCCGATTTCCTTATGCTTTGCAATGACGATTAACAAAAGTCAAGGATAAACACTTTATAGAGTGGGCCTTTATCTTCCATAACCTGTATTCACACATGGCCAACTATATGTTGCTATTTCTAGAGTGAAAACCAAAAGAGGATTGAAAATACTTATATTGGATGAAAATGGAAATGTCACCAACACAACTAAAAACGTTGTGTACAAAGAAATTTTCGAAACTCTTTGACAAAGAAGAAATTATAGGTATGTAATTTATAATTTTGTTTTCATTTCAAAGTTTGTATAAATATAGATGAACTTATTTATGTTCTATTCTGCAGTGCAGGATATATTGCCTAAAATCCAAGGCTTACAAGGAACATCATGCTAAAACAAAGGTTGAATTAAGAAGTATAAAAGTTGTGTACAAAAGGAATTTATGAAGCTGATTAACAAAAAAGACATTATAGGTATGTAATTTAGTCTTCTTTTATTGTTATTTTAACAAAGTAGTGTATATGTCATCTTTTGGTTGATGGTTGTTGCAGATAAAAGAATAGACAAAAGAACATAAAATGAAATAAAACATAAACTTCAAATACCTCTTTAATTACATTTTAAAATGATTTATTCTATTTATACACTTCACAATTTTTTAAAAACATTATATTATCATCATATAGGTTATTAAATATCCCAAAATCACTTGCTATTACCAAAAATATTACATTTAAAAAAACCCGTGCGTTGCACGGGTAGAAAGACTAGTATTGAATATTTCTCACAACAATCTCACTGGTGCAATTCCTAATATACCATTGAAGGGAAATTTGGAAAAAGGGGTCACTTTGTCAGCGTATTTGTAAAAAGGGGTCTGTTTGAAGAAATATTGTAAAAGTGGGTTGTGTCGTCCGGTGGGAGGATGACATTAAGGTGAAGTCGTCCTCCCAGAGGCCGGTTTCCCCCCCTCCCCCTTTTTTTTTAAATGAAGTCATCCGGCCTTCGGCCAGTTTTTGCATGTAGCGTGATGAAGTCATCCGACAGAAGGCCGGTTTCAGTTTTTGATTTTTTTTTCGCTGCAGTTTTATTTTATGTTTTATAAATTTTCAATTTTCAGTTTTCTCAATCATTTACATTTCTTAAATTATTTGTATAGTATATTTAATTTGTTGGGATTCTTTTATTAGTATAATAAATTAATTTCAAAAAATACATTACATAATAAAAATTCGCAACCAATACATAATAAAAATTACATAATGAAAATAATATAATAAAAGTTACATGAAATTTGGATAAAGTAATAAATTACTGACGGTAGGGACAGTTGGCCCTATGATGTCCTTCATTTCTACAATATGAACATTTGCTTCGTTTGTTTGGATTTGGTTCATCCATCGCATTATGGATTCTATTAGTTGGTGGTTTTCCCCTTACCCTACGACGCATGTATGGGTCTAGAATGAAATTTGGTCCGGTGTATATGGACCAATATTCTTTATTCCTAATCGTATGAAAGTGTATTTCATATGCTTTGTTGATGTTGTAGAGGCTATAAACTGGGTGGATGTATGAGGTTAGGTCTATATGTGAGAAAGAGCAAACAACTATTATGTGATGACAAGGCAGTCGAACAGCTTGAAAATGACCACAATCACACCACCAATCATTTAATTTAACTGTAAAAGACATTGGTAGGCGGTGATCATGTGGAGAAAACATCTCTTGAACTTGAAATTCATTATTGTCTCGTGAGTATCGACGCACTTGACACATTCCCGCTTGTTGTTGATTTTTTCTAATAATAGTATTAATTTCCTCGGGATACTGGTGGCCTGCTCAAAACATGGAGTCTGCCTTAACCCCTCTCTTAACAAACCATGTTGCGGTCCTTTCAAATGTTGCCTTAATTAGAGCACAAATTGGTAATGAACGAGCTCTTTTCAAAACAGAATTCATACATTTTGCCAGGTTTGTTGTCATGTGTCCGAATCTACTACCCCCATCGTAGGCCTGAGTCCATTTTTGTAGTGGTATCCTATCGATCCAAGATGCCACTTCTGGTGAATGTGATCTCAAAGCCGCCAATTTAGCATCGAATATGGGTTGTTTGACCTCGTAAGCTGTAAAAATGCAATTATATTAGTTAATTTAATTATCGAATATGGTGACTGAAAGAAAAATTTTATTACCCGTATTCTTTAACCGGTTTTTCAATTCGTGATTCTTGAATTTTTTGTTGAAATTGGAAGCAATATGACGTATGTAGTATACTGATTGCAATCCATCTGCTTCCCATTGTACTTCTTCAGATTGTAGGGCTGCCAATATGCCTTTCCCCCTGTCTGTTATCAAGCAGAGGTTTGATTGTGGTGTAATGTGCTCCCTTAATAGTTGAAAAAACCATATCAAGGCCTCCTTTGTTTCTCCTTCCACTATCGCGAAGGCCAAAGGGAATATATTATGTGACCCATCTTAAGCTAGTGCTGTTAGCAATGTCCCTTGATATCTTCCTGTGAGAAATGTGCCATCTACTTGGACAATTGGCTTGATATAATTAAACCCTTGAATGCATGGTCCAAAAGACCAAAATACGCGTTCCATAATATAGCAAGAAGGGTCAGGTTGGCCACTAACAAGTCTAGGAGATCCAGTGCATTGAATAATTGTGTCGGGATTGCTTTCTTGTACAACTTGATACCACCTTGGAAGTTCATTGTAAGACTCTTCCCAATCTCCAAACTCCTTAGCAAGCGCTTTTTGCTTACCATTCCAAGCTTTGTCATATGAAACTGAATATCCGAAACGATTCTTGATTTCAGCTACCAAACTTTTGATAGGTATGGAAGGATTTTCCTTTACAGAGTTCATCACAATAGAACCAATTTGGTTGGAATCAAGATTGACATGATCTGCAGGTTACATGGTTGACAAACAAGTGTGGATTCCGTCAATCTTTCTAATCCCCCAATTCAGACTTCGCTTGCTATAAGCAGCCCGTAAACGCCATGGGCAACCTTTTTTGTGGTCGACACATCGACATATGAATTTTTCATATTTGCTCTCAACAACCACAAATCTATAACCATTGTCGATGTGGTATTGCTTGATATATGACACTGTGGACTCTTTTGTGTCAAAAGGCATCCCAATACATAATGAATTTTCGGTCACTAGATTTGAAGCTTCAACTGAGGTGTGACTTGATGAGCCAGTATGATTTGTTGTATGGATTGTATACTGCCAGCGACTTCATTAAACTGTCAGCTTCATTAAACTGCCAGCGACTTCATTTAACATCACGCGACCTCATTAAATGAACAATACAGAAATCGTCAGGCGGTCTGGCGACATTAACTGAAAGTCGTCCGCACCAATGACGACTTCACTTTGGTTGTCGTCCGCACTGATGACGACTTCACTGTGCGAGACCCTGACACCATCAAGCGCACGGATCTGCGCGCATTTATTTCATGGTTGACTGTGCCCGTGATGTGTGGATTCCCTCGCTGCACCACTTCCAAGCCATGAATTTAGGGAAATAGTGGAATTCAGAGATTCCTTCTACTCCCTATCCCATGCACAGTCCAATTTTTACATGCACTGGTCTAAAGTGTTGGCAGCTTTAAATGTCTTTTCTGAATGCATGCTCTCAACCACATTGCACGAAAATATTGAATTATTGATGGACAGTTGTTGTGCATTCACGTGAGGAATCAAGGCATTGGTTTAAATACCTTCAAGTTGCATCCATATGCATCAGTTTCATATATTTCGGTTTGTGTATTGTGCTTAGATTGGGAGAGAATTGTTTGAAGTTTGCGCGTAGTGGGAGAGTGTTGAATACTTCATCACTTCTTTGATAGCTTCTATTTTCAAGGTTCAAGTATGATTTAATTTTTTTTTAATTAATTTGCACACTTAGATTCTAATTTTTATTTACCATTTTTAATTTAGCATGGCACGAAATGGACGCCTACCTCAAGATATGTCACTACTCCGGCTTCAGCATGAGCATATCACTCACGACTTATGGGAAGGACGAGAACGAGTTCTTAGACCAAGAAGAGCTGGAGTTTGGATACTAAACAATCAGGACATACTGGACCCCCGTGTCATAAATTTAATGCATCAAGCTGGATTCGGACACGCCTTGTACATCCCAGACATGGATGTCAACCACTTCCTCATCAGTTCTTTATTAGAAAGATGGAGATCAGAAACTCATACATTTCACTTCCCCCATGGAGAAACCACCGTGACACTAGAAGATGTAGTCGTCCTCCTTGGCCTACTGATAGACGGAGATGTGGTAACTGGTCCCATTACGGTTGACGACATATTCGCCATCTTCCATGAACATCTAGGTGTCATTCCACCATCGACGGTGATAAGGGGGAACTCAATTCGAGTATCTTGGTTAAACACTACTTTCCAACAGCTTCCACCCAATTCAAACAATGAGGTTATTGCTCAATATGCGAGATCGTACATTCTCACATTGATTGGAAGCATTTTAATGCCAGACATGTCTACAGCTAGGGTACATGTCATGTATCTACTTAGGCTAGCTGACTTGGATGTCGTCAGAAATTATAGTTGGGGCTCTACAGTCTTGGCTTGTCTATATCGTTGCCTAGATCATGGCATTCACCTACGCCAAGAAAATATTGGTGGATGCATGATTTTGTTACAATTTTGGGCTTGGGAAAGGATTACTTCTATAGCCCCACAACTTCAACCTTTAAGTGATTAGGAGGTGGCTGATGGGGATGGTTTCCCTGTCTGTAGAAGGTAGAAAGCTAACTTTTAAATTATTTTTTTTTCTTGTCATTTAACTAACTTTAAATTGCAACATTTTTATTTAGGTGGATGAATGTAACACATCGGATAAATCTAGCTTCAATTTCAGTTACTGATTTTCGGTTGAGATTTGATCAAATACGTACAAGACAGGTAATACTTAAGGTAATTGCAAGTTTTTTGTTTTTAAAAGTTTAAAACTAATGTCTACAATTTGGTTTCAGTTCTTGTGGAGGCCTTACATTCAACCCGAAGTTAGTCGATTGATTGTGGTTGACATCCCTCCGGTGTCCAGAGCAACAGTACCAATAATTTGCTTTGCGATAGTAGAAATCCATCAGGCGGATAGGGTGATGCGTCAATTTGGTTTAAGACAAAACATTCCGCTTGAGCCGGTTAACTTGGATCAAGTTCACAGGGATGACTTGAGGGGGAGAAACGACAGAGATTGGGTGGCACATCATCACCAATGGATTGCAATTTGGAATGATCAACAAAATCGGATCATTCAAGGTACACCGTTCAGCGGAAACGGTCATTTGCGTGATGAAACACCGTATATGCAGTGGTACATCAACCACATTATCCGCTATATATCTCCATCAGAATCTTCCGACGATGAGGTTATTTATAATACATTTGTAGTACATTTGTTTATCATACATACTTATTCATGCCAATAACCATGTTATTTATTTTACAGTACGACATATCACAAGAACCTTCTCAGCCTGCTTCACAACCCTACACTACCCATGTTGGGTCTTCTCCGGATTTCATGCATCATCACCAACCCTTTTTCGGACAGTCCCTTATGGGTCAAGGTCAAATGTTTGGACATTCACATCCTCAATTTGGTAGCCCATCAAACACCTCATTCCAACACGTCCCTTCCTCATACGATTTCTTCCCGCATCAGTCAACTTATGGTGCTGGTCCATCACATATGTTTGGAACCACAACCATGACACCACCATCTGCCTATTATCCAGGATCTTCATCATCAATGTCATTCTATCCTCCGCCAATGTCTTCCCAATCACCACAAATTCCTTAAAATATCCAAAGTTATCAAGATGAAGATGATGATAATGATGATGAACCACAACAACAACCACTAAGACGTCCCAACAGACCCAGAAGAAGACCAACATGTGGAACCGGAGGACATAGATGACTGTTTCATTATTTTCAAGTTACTAAATTATTGTACTTTAATTTTTAATCATTTTAAAAATATATTAATGTTTATTTTTATTTTTATTTCAATTTATTATCATTTAAAGTTAAAAAAAAACTAAAATGAAGTCGTCATCTGCAAAGACGACTTCACCAACGCCAAACCAAAAACCGGTCTCCATCCGGACGACTTCATTTAAAAAAAGAAAAAAGAAAGAAAAAGGGGGAACCGGCCTTTGGGAGGACTTTGTCCTCCCCTAATCACACGACCCACTTTTACAAATAAAATTTCAAACTATCATTTTTTACAAATTCTTGGTCAAATGACCCAGAATTACAAATTTCCCTTGAAGCTTCTCAATAGGTCGTCCATAATTCTGAATTCAAATCAATTTGAAGGAAAAATTCCGTTATTTCTCCTTCAAGCTGCGGAGCTGAGGCTTTCTAACAATAAAGTTTCAGATCTGTTTTCATTCATATGTGATCAAAACACCTCTGCAACGAAAATTTTGGATTTATCAAATAATCAATTGAAGGGACAACTCCCAAACGGTTGGAAAACTGTAGATGGATTATTGTATCTTGATTTAAGCAAAAATAAATTGTCAGGGAAGATTCCTGTGTCCATGGGTAGCCTTGTTAATTTGGAAGTCTTGGTTTTACGAAACAATAAGCTAATGGGTGAATTAGTTTCCACTTTGAAGAATTGCAGCAATTTAATGATGTTGGATGTGGGTGAAAATATGTTGTCTGGTCCCATACCATCATGGATCATGGATAGGAGAAAGTATGCAGCGGTTGGTAATCTTGAACATGCGAGCACTACTAAAAAAACCCATTTTGAGAGCTCTAGAATTCCTTTCTCACTTTCTCAAATTGTTCTTGGCAAGTTAGATTTGTCTCACAACGGTTTTTCTGGAAGAATCCCATCAGGACGACATTTTGAAACCTTTAATGTATCTAGTTTTGAAGGGAATGCTGGTCTTTGTGGTGAACAACTTAACAAGACTTGTCCTGGAAATGGAAACCAAACAACTATAAAGCCTGTAGAACATGGAACAGTGAACACCGATGAAGATTATGTTTTTTTATGGGACATTGTACATGATCATGGGCATAGGATACTTTATTGGATTTTGGGGCTTATTAGGGTCAATTCTACTTTGGCATCCATAGAGAAATTGTTACGTGAGGTTCCTCAACAGATTGACAGACTATATAATCCAACGATTTTAGTGAATGGGGCGAAGTGTTGCAGGGGACTCGTGTGCAGGAGGAAGGTATATTCATATGTTTTACCTTCAACCTGATTTATAAACAACCATAATTATCTTTATATCTTGCAATCTACCTCATTAACTTTTCTAAAAAAAACATATCGTAGATTGTTGCCAATGTGCTACACGCTTCTGATCGGAGATGAAAGAAATGTTGATGGCTACAAGAAATGAATTGCAATTTCTTGTTTAGTAAGATTTGGTTGTTTTTTCTTTCTATAATATATTTGTAACTTATGTTGTTCTTCAAGGCAATGATAATATAAAACTTCCCTGTTTTACTCTCTGCATTTGTATAGTGTATCTTTATTCTCTGAGTTGATCTAACTAACCTGGTATAAGATAGTATACATAGGATTCTGAATCGTTTTCTTTCCATAGAAGTCACATTTTTGACTCACATGAAAAACCTGAGTGTGTATTTCCTTGGTCTTAAGAGTTAAATATATTTTTAATCGATAAATTTTGACGTGAAATTAGAATTTGTTTTTTTCCTAATTTTTATACATTTTTATTCTTAAAGTTTAAATTTTAAAAACGATGGGTTATAATTTTTTTACACTAATTATGTTAAATGTTTTTGACATGTCAAACTCGTTCCATACTAATATTTGAATTGTTTATATATTATTTGATATGTTCCGACTTCAATATCTATTAAAAAACGCATTTAACATGTTAAAAAAGTATAAAGTAATTTAATTAAAAAGAATTATAGTATTCAATTTTTTAAGTTTAAGAATAAAAATGTATCCAAATTTTTAACATAAATAAATTTTAATTTTTTTTCATGAGTACTAAAATCATACTTAACTTCAAATTGAATTATAACATTATTCGGTTTCCACTACATTCGCCCCCATCTCATTTACATGACCACATTATTTCTTTCCAAGATAAGACAGTATGCAACTCTAATGGAGGCGTTTCCACCTTATGCAAGAGCAGTCAAATATGCTTAGTATCCTAATTAACTTCTTAATTTACAAAGTGAAGCAACTTTAAATAATTTAGATTCTAATTTAATCTCAAATTATTTTATTAATTAGTTTTTTAAACTTAGAGACCATAAATTCAGAGTCTAGAGGTTATTTGTCTTGTGATAAATATTGGTGAGAAATTGAATTTAGTTGACCTTAATAATATTGTGTGATCTAAACATTTCACCTAATACAATAAAACTATTATTATGTTCTATTAATTATATTCATAATTATAAGACAAATAATAGTTATATTGTAAAATGAGATATTGATAGAGTTATCTAATTTGAATTTCATATATTACAAAAACCAAAAGATGTTAAATTATATGTTATTTTTGTATTATAATTTACCAAAAATATCAGCACTTTTAATAATAACAAAATATATATTGATTTAGTATAAAAAATATTGTTTTCTTATACATCTTCTAACTTTTCTTGTGGGTTAGAAAGTCAAGATAATCACATCAAATTTAAAAAATAAAACATGGGACCAGAATTTGATGTTTGTAGTCTCTGTATTTTCAAGATTTTTTTTAAATATGACTTTTATACATAGAAACGACGAGTTCTATAAGAAATTTTTGTGAATAAGTTGTTATAGTTAATATATTTTTATAATAGCCTAATATATAATTCATATATATATATATATATATAAGAATTAATATTTTTTAGTTATTGAAGAAATGTAGTTCTGTTTAATTCCCTTAAAATATGTTTCTAACCCTTTTAATGGGTTAGAAAATTAGAAGTGTCATCACATCAAATTTGGTCATTTGGTCACTGAAACAATTCACAGACTTTGAAATTCCAAGTCTTCGCTGAAATTTTAATGTGAAGACAAATTAAACTTTGATATTCCAAGCTTTAGTGAAATATCAGTATAGTTGAAAAAAGCTTTATTTTAAAGAGGTACAAAAATGGAGGTAGTAAACGACATTAAAAAAAGTACAAAATGGTCCATCGACATATATTATCACTTTCCTCTACATTTATAATTTTAATAAAAAATAATTCTTTTATAAATATTCGATATCTGTTACTGTTTCTGTAGTTTTTTGTTATTTTACAGTAAGTATCACTTCAAATAGATTAAGCATACCACTGTGTATCCCTTCTCTCACGCCATATTCTCTTAATTCAGATGTTGGAGGTGCCAAAATTCATAACTTCTTGTAATCAAGCATTTCTTAGAAAGTGACATTTTCAAAAAGTACTCTAAGGTGAACCACACATGTCAACTAGTGACCTTTTTTGATAATATAATTAAAAAGACTAGGTTACTATTTTTTTTTTTTCAAAAATGCTCTTAATAATATAAAAAAGAAAGCAGTTGATTGGTTGAATAGTTTATAAGAAAGTTAGAAATGATCCACACCGTAAATCCTATTGGTTAGTTTTGCTATGAATAGTTCAAAACCTGTGTTTCAGTCTTAGTTATTTCATATCAGCCGGTGCATAATGCCTAGTTATTATCTGAAACTGATTTATGCACTTCTGCTCTTGCTGCATGTTGCAAGACCCATTCTCGGGTTCAACAATAGCGCAAAAATAAAGTGCATTAAGAGGGAGAGACAGGCACTCCTCAACTTCAAACATGGCCTCATAGATGCCTATGGCGTGCTGTCCACATGGAGCGATGAAGACAACAGTCGAGATTGTTGCAAATGGAGAGGCATTCAATGCGATCATCAAACAGGTCATGTAACCATCCTTCGTCTCCGTGGTTCTTATGCACAATATTTGAGAGGTACAGCGAATATCACTTCATTGTTTCCCTTGCAAAATATTCAACATTTGGATCTCAGCAACAATGGTTTCGTAGGGAGTCACATCCCACAACTCATTGCCTCACTTACCAACTTAAGATATCTCTGTCTCTTCCATTGTGCTTTTAGTGGCAGCATTCCTATCCAAATTGGAAGCCTTACACATTTACGGACTCTGGATCTTGGTAACAACGCTTTTCTCTTTGGGAAAATCCCTTATCAACTTGGAAACCTTACACGCTTAAGGTATCTCGATCTCAGTCACAATTTTCTGGACGGGGAACTCCCTTATCAACTTGCGAATCTGTCACAATTGAGGCATCTTGATCTTAGTCATAATTCATTATCTGGAGCACTCCCTTTCCAGGTTGGGAATCTTCCTTTCTTGCACACTCTTAGACTTCCTGGCAATTTTGATGTCAAACCTAAGGATGCACAATGGCTCTCTAATCTCCATTCCTTAACAAATCTTGCCTTGTATTCTTTACATAATCTTGACTGGTTGCAAACCATTATTTTTCCAAATTTAAGAGAGTTGGGGCTAGTTGATTGTTCTCTTTCAGATGCCCAAATTCAATATCTCTTTTATTCACGCCCCAACTTCTCCACTTCTCTTACCATCCTTGATCTTTCTTATAATATGTTGACATCCTCAGCATTTCGATTATTGTCAAACTTTAGTCTTAATATTCAAGAGCTTTATCTTTCTCATAATAACATTGTTTTGTCATCTCCTGTCTACTCAAGTTTTCCTTCTCTTGTGATCTTTGACCTTTCTCATAATAATATGACATCATTGGTCTTTCAAGGCAGTTTCAACTTCAGCTCAAAACTACAAAATCTTTATCTGTCAAATTGTAGTCTTAGGGATGATAGTTTTCTTATGTCAACTATGTCAATTACGAATTCTTCATCTTCTCTCGTCTCCCTTGATCTTTCCCACAATATGTTGAAATCATCAACCATATTTTACTGGCTCTTCAACTCCACTACCAATCTTCGTACGCTTGAAATCTATCATAACATGTTGGAAGGTCCCATTCCAAATGGATTTGTGAAAGTAATGAACTCTCTTGAATTTTTAGACCTCTCTTATAATAAACTGCAAGGCGAGATTCCATCTTTCTTTGGAAACATCTGCACATTGCAAATTTTAGACCTCTCAAACAACAAGCTGAGTGGAAATATTTCTAGCTTCTTTCAGAATTCATCATGGTGCAACAAACACGTGTTTGAGTCTTTGGATTTATCCCTTAACAACATTACAGGAACAATACCTATAAGCATTGGATTGCTATCTGAATTGGCTGAACTTATTTTGGCTGGAAATGATTTAGAGGGTGATGTTACTGAATCGCATCTTTCTAATTTTTCCAAATTAATATTCTTGGAGTTACAAAATAACTCATTGTCACTTAAAATTGGTCCTACTTGGGTTCCTCCTTTCCAATTAATATCGCTGGCATTAGGCTCTTGTAATTTGGGCCCGACATTTCCAAGTTGGCTTCAGACTCAAAGTTCCTTAAGGCTGCTTGATATTTCTAATAACAAGCTTAATGATTCCGTACCAGACTGGTTTTGGAACAGCTTGCAAAATATGGGAAGGTTAGATATGTCTTACAATAATCTCATTGGTGCAATTCCCAGTATATCGTTGAAGCTTCTTCACAAACCGTTGATATTTCTGCACTCAAACCAATTTGAAGGCAAAATTCCACCCTTTTTAGTGCAAGCTTCAAAGCTCAAGCTTTCCAAAAATAAATTTTCAAATTTTTTTTCATTCTTATGTGATCAAATCACATATGCAAATTTGGCCTCTTTAGATTTATCAAACAATCAGATGAAGGGAAAGCTGCCAAACTGTTGGAAATATGTTGATCGGTTATTGTTTCTTGATTTAAGCAACAATAAATTGTCAGGAAACATTCCTGTGTCCATGGGCAGCCTTGTGAAATTGGAAGTCTTGGTTTTACGAAACAATAACCTAATGGGTGAATTACCTTCCTCTTTGAAGAACTGCGGCAATTTAATTATGGTGGATGTGAGTGAAAATATGCTGTCTGGTCCAATACCACCATGGATTGGGGAAAGTATGCAGCAATTGATAATCTTGAACATGCGAGGGAATCACTTCAGTGGACACCTTCCAGTTAATCTCTGTTATTTGAAGCATATTCATTCGTTGGATCTTTCAATGAATTACTTATCGAGAGGTATTCCAACATGCTTAAAGAATTTGACAGCAATGTCTGAAAAGATCATCAACAGAGGTGCAATTCTAAATCAGATATATTGGTCTATCAATCTTACTTATCATGAACCTTATCATTCTTTTGCATCCAAATATGATAATTATACCCTTAAAATAATATGTATGTGGAAAGGTGTGGAACTGTGGTTTTTGGATCCAGAGTTACAACTTAAGAGCATTGATCTTTCAAGTAATAATTTAACAGGTGAAATACCAAAAGAGATTGGATATTTGGCTGGGCTAGTTTCTCTAAATTTATCTCGAAATTATCTAAGCGGAGAAATTCCTTCAGAGATGGGAAATTTAAGTTCACTGGAGTCCCTTG
>Ga0214544_1007897_pt1 | contig 18260 bp, 5 predicted proteins | sample CNSS3metaG_FD_160074 | JGI IMG/M metagenome (GOLD analysis project Ga0214544, IMG submission 160074) | Root nodule microbial communities from cowpea collected in UCLA plant growth center, Los Angeles, California, USA - CNSS3 | ecosystem: Host-associated > Plants > Roots > Nodule | place: USA... | reverse complement strand
CCTTTGATGTCAATGCTTGAGTAGATGAGAGATTTATATTGTGAGGTGCTTGCTTAGAGTTTTGGTCATGAATTCCAACCCCAATGAGTCTTTGCCTTGGTATTTTATCACTTTAAAGTTTAGAAATTCTTATGTTTTCACTTGTTTCGAATTAATCAATGGTTACATTCAACACTTAAATTAGTAAGTACACCTAGTTAACTAAACAAACGCAATTCCCGTGGGAAAACGATACTTGGACTTACCATTTTTATTACTTGCACGACTTGGTACACTTGCCAAAGTCTTAACAGGAGGTTCATATTATGATGCTCTCATGTGAGGATACGAGCGGGGAGGTTCGTATGTTCCGTGCTCACACTTGAGGGCTGCTGCGAGCGGGGAGGTTCGTAGCTGTTAGATCACGTGTGTTGGACTACGGGCGGGGAGGTCCGTAGAGTTGGACTACGAGCGAGGAGGTTCGTAGAGGTAGGACCATGAGCGGGCAGGTTCGCGGAAGCATATATATCCTGGGTCCATGGTCATGAAATTGTGAATTAGAAACCTTAGGGCAATAAGGTTTCTTAGTTAAGCATTGGCTGAAATAAATTAATTTGGGGGTGAAATTCAATGTATTAAATTATATGTTTATATTGTTACATGAGCTCACCCTTTCTGTGTGTGTTTGACGATGATCGTGTAATTCGTTACACGGGAGCAGACGTTGTTTCAGGTGGAGCTGGTGACACTTAAAGTCGAAGAGGGGTTAGCTTGGGAAGTTTTATAGACTATATTTGACTATTTTGTAAACATTTAGTTGATCATTTTTGAACTATGTAAGCATGGAGTTTATTACTTTATGGTTTTGAATTTTGAGACATTTTAGTAAGGTTTTAATTTTCCCGCGTTTTGGGAAAGAACTTTGAATAATAATGACATATTTGATATTATTTTACTTCATTTTATTTAAATTAGTAATATCCGACCGGAATGTTACATGACTCGTCTCGACCTATGACACAGACCAACTCTACTTGACTTTTAACCAAAGTCAATTTGGATCGATCTTGTCATCAACCATCTTGACTTGACTTAGAGATACTTTTGTTTTATATTTTCAAAATGGAAGAAATATCCAAATTTAAATATAATTCAAATACTATTAAGTCAAATAATTTGGATTTGCATTATTATAAAGTGAAGTTCACAATTTAGATGTATTGTGCATCCCTATATATTTGATAGAAAATAATAAGTAGAAGAAGAAAAAATAAAAGGAAGAAAAATACAGAACAAATCAAGTTTGTTCTAATGAAAATTAGAAAATAAATTCCTTACAAAAGATTTTATAATTTTAAAGGGCAAAGATTAAGTTAAATGGTAAAATGAATATTTTAATATAAAAATATGATTTGGTTATATATAAATATTAGATTTTATGTGGAAATTGAGCCTTGGAGAGCTAACAAATTTTGAGTTGAATATGTTGTTGGATTTAATGATGGAACAAAACCACAAATACTGTATATGATGGAATGAGTCTTTATAAAGTCATTACTTTCCCTTACTAGTTTTTTTTTTTTAAACATCTTTTAAAGTAACTACGTTTAAAAAAATTAGAAAATGATTATTAATAATAGATCTAATGTTATTATTATTGTATTTACACATTTATAAATTACCTAATAATAAAAAGGTTTCTAAAATATTTAATATTCAAATACATGATACTAGATAATTAAAATTTTGGCCACGCCCAAAAGAATTTCTAATTTCTTTTAATTTAAAATTTATTATACATACATACATACATATATATATATATATATATATATATATATATATATATATATATATAATTACTAATCATAAACATAAAAAAAAATTTAAGGATGTAAACATAGTATTTTATTACTTTCTTGTTTGAAGAAAAAATATTGTTATAGATTTCATTATCCACATTATTTTTTAAAGACAATATCTACTCAATTAAAAATAAATAAATATATTTTTCAATTTCAATGTAGTAATATTTAATAGACTACTAAATAATTTTTAAGCTTAATTATATATAATATCTATTAAATAAAAGAAAATTAAGGAACTAATGCATTGGTTGAGTTTTTCATGTAGTTGACTATAATAATAACATAATATTTTCGATTTAAGATATAAATCATTCAGATTTAATTATGATTATATATTTATAAATCTTAACACAATTTCACACTAGAGAAATGGATAAATTTGGTGAAATTAAAATTAAAAGAAAATGTAATAGGAGATAAAAACATAATTTAATGACGTACCTCTTTGTTTAGAATATTGATGCTATATAAGTACAATAATGGGTGACTTGGTCAGAAAGAGGGTTCAAAGTCTGCTGCAAGAGACAGTGAATATTGAATAAATGATGCAAAGAAATTTGCATAAAGGATTTTGAGCAAAGATATGAAACCTTTACCTCTTTAAAATATATATTTGTGGAGATTGGTGAGTTTATGATCCGAATGTTGAGTAGTGTATGAGTTGGTGTGGTGAAATGAAGAACAATTATAGGGCATAAACATGTGAAAGGTAACCTTGTATTCAAAGAAAAAAATTAAGATATATAGATCATCTTTTATTCTTTTCCAGAATGTTTCAGATTCTTTGAAGAAAGAGTTTGGTAATCCCTTGTTTGAAGTTATGCTTAAAGTGTTTGCAATAACTTGTGTGATCCTCCATTGTTGAGCATCCACCAATTTTGCAAATCAAAGGCAACAACATAGATTCTCACAAAAATTCCTTCACTTGTAACGGAGGACACAAAGGACACAAACATGATTTATAAAAATATATTATGAACTATGATTGTTAGACTTTAAACTAAGTTAAAACATGTTTTATAAAATAGAAAAATGTTGCTTGTGCAAGGATTTCTCACTTAAGCAACATTTTTTTAAGTAAAACAAAGGTTGTTCTAGAATTTTCTTTTGTTCGATTTGTGATTTATTGTCTAAGTTATATTGATCACTAAAGGGGTCACTCATACACCTGAAAGAAAATATATAATATGAAAAAATTATATATATAACCATGATTATAACCTATATATAAAAAAATATAAAATATAAGATATAATATATATATATATATATATATATATATATATATATAAAAGAAATAAATTGTAGAATAAAAATAACTTCCCTTAACTTAATTTTTGTGAACTCTAGCCAAAGAATGGGTAAACACCCTCTAATATGCAATTCTTGATCAAGTCAAAAATCAAGTCCTAACATCAAATAATTACAAACCACTATATAATTATCATCTTTAAATTATTGTACTCACTTAATTAAGAAACCACAAACACAAGTCCTTACAAACAAGAACTTCATTAAAAAGAAAACTTTACTTTCTTGCTAACTTCCAATTCTATATGGTTTTATTAATTATAAACAATCCAGCCTTGGCAAACCTCGTCATCTTCAGGTGCTTCCCCAACCAAATTGTCCACACTAAAAAATCGAACTTTATTTCCCGAAAGAAAATCAAATTATCTGGAAGGAACTGTAACAAGATGTTCATGTTCTATGTATTGTTTACCTTCTTCAATGCACTTTTAAACGTCTTTTTAATTTGCTAACGTATATTCTATAGACAAATATTCCGTTCCCAACAATTCATATAATATTTGTACAAAATCACTTGTATAATAACACGATATTGTGAGTTAAACAATCTGGAAAGAGTAACTCTTATTGGAATAAAATTGACTAGATTGCTTAAAATTGAAGTAATTTGAACCCATATAAAAAGACTAAGTGGGTTGCTTTTATGAAAAGCATTGGAGATGCTTTTAAGAAAAACTGTAGATGACCTGGTTTAAAATAGAATAGCAATTCAGGAAAAGTTTAGTTATGCTAACAATTTCATGCGTGGCTGCAGCTTTTTAAAGTAAGGAAAGTATTGTATAAATCGGTATTATTCTAATGCCTAAAACATCTATTCATCAGGTTATATTACGTGTACAATATATGACTCAGAATGATACTCCTAAATATAGAACAACGTATCCTATGTTTCCATATGCTAACACAATGATACACCTGAATTTATATTGAGGCACACTTCCGTGTTAATTTTACTGGCACTCACTCAAATGAATGCCTTCCACGTCTTTGACTCATATTACCAAAGACAATAAGGTGATTAATAGTTTCAATGCACAGAAGTTATGACTAGACAGTGTCAAGCCAAGTCAACCACGAGAGGTTGACAAAGTGGAAAGCTTCTTATGACATGAATCATTGAAAGAGAAGTTTCAAATGCAATAAGTATATAGCCCCACCATAAACGTAGAGTAGCTTGGTAGTCATCACTCATGGCTGTCAGCGTTTAAACAAATAGTTTCTGAAGTCAGTGGTATAACTTCTAGTTTGCAAAGAATGCAATATTTCTTTTTCTCCGTGTGAAGTTTGGGGGATTTAAAATTGGTTTCAGCTTTCAATTGAATGAATTCTTTACTAACCAGTAAAAACTGGTCAGAATAGAGTTACAAACAAGCAATCTGTCCTGGTCTCTCACGAGTTACAGCGAAGAAACTTTACCGAACGAGCAATCACTAAATCTGAAAGTCTACTAGACAAATGTTACAAAATAAAATTTCAGCTTCTAAAACATCCGTGGTTAATGTCTCATTGGTCTCTAACCAAGTGTGACTTAGTGTACAGTTAAATCTAAAATACTGTGGGAAGAATGCTAAGGCACAACCCAAATAATTGTTTCACTATTGCATAACCTACAAAGCGTTTGGTTCTTCTGTAGCAGTGGCAGCAGCATGAAGAAGCTCATCTGGAGTGGCAGCCGGATCCAGGTCCCAACACCTTTCTGGTAAATTCTCGGCTTCCCCCTTCAGCAACCAAGAAGGCACTTGATGAGAAAACCGCAACATCTCTCTTTTGGGTATCCATTTTATGGCACTCTTGTCGCTATTACTCTGATATACTGTTTTAAATCCAGCCAACTTAACAAGGGGACTAACACAAACACCAAGTTCCTCAGAGTAATCATCCAGCACCTCAACCATTTCATACTGATGCCTCACTTCATCTGGTGTAGATCTGTTCCAATTCGGTGACCAATTTCGATACACGGCCCAAATATCTCCACTTCTGGGATATATGCGGACACAACCCCCTCGACCAGCCTTCTCCTGACTTAGAACATGAGAAAATATGTTAACCTGATCAACAACATCTGAATTAAAGGCCCTGAAATTTCCACAAGATTTCGTAAAACCTGAATCCAGCCAGTTTACTGGGCCAAACTCGCTATCAGTTTTGGAACTCAGGTAACTGATGTGAATCTTGAATGGATTGACAGTCACAACCTCACGGATCATACAATACAACCGTGGCATTCCATCTTCCTCATCGTACAGGGCCCATATTTGCTTTGGCCTGAAGCATTCCTCTGACCTATCTTTATCAAAGTCATGAAAGTCAGAATCTGGGACAGTAATTGAGATTGGACCAGGTTTCCCATTCTCTAGCTGTAGACCAGAAACATTCAGGGCTGTTTTTCTACAAGTCTCTCTTTTTACTAGACCAACTTGAGCTTGAGATTTTTCTCTCTCTTTCAGAGCAGCAGCAGCTGCTGCTTCTGCTTCGGATGACAGCTTGATCTCCTCCAGTTTCTGCCTGATTACTGTCCTGGCTTTCTCAATCAATAATTTTCTTGCATCAAATGCCGGTGCCATGGAGCAATGTTTGGTTTGAACTTCAACTGCGCCAGAAGGCTTTTGGCCGTGTCCAGTGCTATCATTTCCGTTAGACACTATTGACTCTAGACCACATTTGGAACCCTTTTCTTCGTAGCCATTTCTGAAAGTGCCTCCCACAACAACTTTCTGTTTTTTGTCAGGTCTACTTAGTTTATCTTCCTGTGGTTCACTATAGGAGAACGGTACATCTGAATTTGTATTCACCATGGTCTCTGCTACATGATGCCTCTTATCAGCTCCTGTTTTGAGTTTTGGTCTTCCCCTCTTCACATTTCCATTTGCCCGATTGACTGAATCAGCAGGTAATGCAGGTGATCCGTTTTGATTAACAACTCCAGCAGAGCCCCACTGAAATGAAACATTTGGAACGTACTCATATCCATGGCCAGAATGATATCCTGCAACCCCATTCCCATTGAAATAGGGGGCACTGGTTGGAACATATGAGACACCATCAAATGAATGACTTCCATACCCATTTCCCGGCACATATGACCAAGGACAATATGGAAATGAACCGTTTGCTGGGGCCGCCCCAGTTTCGACAGCCACAAAAGTGCCACGGCAGTTCTTACAAGATAGTCTTTTATTCACGTACTTGCGCAGATACTCGTACTGAACCTTACAAGAGGTGCAGATTGTCCAAAAGGTGTCAAGCCCACCACGAGGGGTTGACAAATTGGAACATTTGTTATAACCTGCAGCCCCTGTAGCAAGGGCAGGAGACAGATTCATCTGGTTAGTCCCACCCAACTGCGCATTTCTCTTGAGATCATAAGAACTGCGCATAGCACTATCTGATAGCCAAGTCCAAGCCTCAGAAACAAGCTTAAATGCCTCGTCAGCTCCCACACACTTGTTCTTATCTGGGTGAAGCAACACCGCCAACTTCTTGTACTGTTTCTTCACAGCCTCCTTATCTGCAAAAGGTTTTAATCCAAGAATCGAATAGTAATCTAGCTCACCATTATGTTTGACCTCAGAAGCAATGTAAACTTCAAACGTGGCCACCATTTGAGATATACCCTCCAATCCTGGACAAAGTGTTCTAGCCTTTACAGCATAGTTTTTTGCACCTGCAAAGTCTCTCACAGCAAATCGCTTTTCAGCAATCTCTATCGCTTTAAGTGCTTCCTCCTTGTTCGCTTCCATGTAGGAACAAAACTCACTTCACAACTGAACTCTTGAAACAGAAACTAAGACCCGCCCAACATCTTTTCCAATATCACATATAACCTCGTTTCCATGTCTGCTAACAGTTTTGGAACAAAAAGAACAAGTAAGTATTTATAATTTTAGAACTCAAATCATTTCCATCTAAGATCCAAATGACACCGACTCACAAACATTATAGTAAAATTAAACATACACAAAGACCAACATTAATATAGAACTGACAAGAGAAACCAAGCACAGCCCCTCCGTACGCCCAAAATTTGGAGTAAGAGAAACAGATCGCGACATTTAACTGATTGAAATACAATTTTCAATTTTTCACATACAACCCATAAACGATTAAACTCCCTAAATCTTTCAATTTCAAAATCAATATAACATTAATCAAACGGGAGAGAGGGAGAGATGACCCATCTTTCAATCAGCACCCAATTCAAGTAAATTTGACAAAACCTACAACTTTCGAAGAGATCGAAAACCTAAACCAAAAACCCCCCAAAATTTATTTAAAACCAAAACCCCAGATGCAAAAAAAAAGCACAATAATTTAAATAATAATAATAATAACAAAAAAACTAACTCAGATTGGAGCGGTAATGGGGTGTTGAAGAAGAGCCAGATCGCCACGTGTAGTTTGAAATTAGAGCAAAATTGAGTGTGAATCTCGCTTGCTGCGCTAAAAACAGGAAAACACAGAACCCGATTTGTATGGACACAGTGGTGTGTGGTAAATGGTAAAGGTGAAGCCTTTGCTACAGAAACAAAAATCGGGAAGAAAGGGTTCGGGTGGCTCTCGGATCCGAAGTGGGTCCGATTCGGCGCAAGGTGGCGGCGATGAATAGGAGCTTCCGACAATCGCCGATCAGAAAGAGAAGGTTGCAAATAAAATAGGAATTATTATAAATAAAATGATGATAATTTTCTGAGCAAGTAAACGCTGTTATTACTGAGGTAGTTGGAACAAGCTAACGTGCACCGTAGGTGCGTAATCACTAATGACTGCATGACAGATTTATTACTTTTTTTTCCCCCTTTTTTAGAAAAATCTAGTACTAGTATTTTCCTTCATTTCACATTTTCTTATATTTTTCATTACAGCTTAAATTTATTTAAAAAATTATATATTTTGCGGAAGTTAGAAGTTAGAGAGTGTGTTCTATAGTTGGTGCGAGGTTGGATGATGATTTGGAGAATTATCAGTGACGGGCATGGGACATCTCGTGAATGCTCCACATTGGTCATTTAATTTTTTTAAATTACATTTTTTCATCAAATAAAATGGAAAATTAATAAAAATACTATAGAAAATGATTTAAAACAACCCACCAGCCTGGTGACGCGTGATTTAAGTAATTTATATATAAATATGTAATATTAAATTCAAACTTGATTGCCACTATTGTAGACTTTAACCACACAATTTAATTCACTAACATTAAATACGCAATTATGTTGTTATAAGTTATGTACAAATGTAACAATTGATAATTGGGTAAGTTATGTTATCTATCTACTCTTATCTCTTTTTCTTTTCTTTTTTTTTTTTTTTTAGATACAATATTTTGAGCTATTGTTTTTCACTTGGATTTACAAGTTTCAAACTTGAATTCTGACATTGATTTAACGTTGTCGATGTCATATAAGATGGACTTAAAATAAGATGAATTTGGGCTAACGTGGGAGGCCCAATAAAACATTGGTCGCCGAAAGTTAGAGGAAATTAATGTAAGCATGGACCAAAAGAAAAGATTAATGAAATGATGTTGTTGAGTACAGAATCAATCAATAGGACAAGAGTTGAATCTTGAAAAATCTGGTTGTGCCAAAAATTGAAGTGGTTGGATTGGATGCACACTTTGAGTCAATGATCACAGTCACATGTTTGTTTGTCCACTGTGTTGATTTTGCTTGCTCTGTCTCCATCACTGTAAGAAGGACACTTTGTTTTTCTTTTTCGTATTCTTCAACACTACTCACTCACTGTCACACTGTAAAAATTAATCTTATACTGTGCTCTCAAGTTACCATAGGAAAAAATTTTCGAAAAATTATACTTTGAATTTTAAATTTTTATTTTTATTTTTTATTTTTTAACATATTTTAATTAATAATATAAAAAAATAGTATATTAATTAATAACTCATACTAAATCATGTTAAAAAATAAAATAAAATAAAGAAATCATGATATCATTATCTAAATTTGTATTCAGGTTCGGGTAAATATTTTTTACCTTTATTTATAAAAAACAAAACACAGAAAACTATGATTTCATCAAATAAACCAGGATAATATTCCAAATTAATATTGAGATTTGAAATAGAACAAATTAATGGAATAAGAATTAATTGTGACAAATGTGTGGGTGTGTTATATTTAATTAATTATATAGTTATTTCTCTGTTGGAAATAATTCAAGTGTGAGTCAAAAAGTTTCACATTTGATGGAATAGACAATATTAAACACTATATAAGAATAAAGATCCATAACAACATTGTTTCAAGTTTTTGGTGTAATACTAATGCTAAATATCTTATATCTGTAAGACTAATGTCATATAATCATATAGAACCATAATCTTTCATATAATCATGACTATAAAAAAAAAACATACCAAAATATATTCAACAATTTCGTATTCTACGACTAAATATGGCTTATATTTGTTTTTCTTTAACATTTAATATGATGTCGCATTTCTTTTCCCATGATTTATCGGTAAAATATTAAACTTTTATGTTGGATTCCGTACCCGATTGAGAATATTAAAAAGAAAAAGAAAAACATGACGGCTGTTTAACCTCTGATTTGAAAATTGTGACCAGAAATACCACTTTATTCTAAATGGATTAATCCAATGGAAAAAGAGATTAGTTAGTTTTTAAATTAAAGTCTGAATACTTGTTTTGTCCATTGTAATCTTATACTTTGCGTTTGATGTACATCACATTTTAAAAGTATTAAATTCGTACAAGTTTTTCAATTAATCTTAGCTTTAAAGTAATTATTTTCATTGTAACTTTTAATTACATTCCTTAACCGACTTTAATGCATTTATGTTTGTTTATATGTGGATACTATTTGATATCCAACCAAATTTTAGAATTTTTTATATCTACTATTTTACTCTAAAATATATTTTTTTCTTTATAAATGTAAAAGTTAATTTTTTTAATGATTTAAAGTATTTTTAAAAGTAGATCGTCAACTTGTATAAGTGATGTCAAAAAAATATTTTTCTTTATATATTTTAGAAAGATATGCTATATAACAATGTTTTAAATATTATAAATCAAAATTATTTTAAACTATTATAAATTTCATTCTATTCAAAGTCATCATAGATTGAAACTCATATTAGTTATTAATTAATATTTTGGAACAAATTCTCACAACAATACACCAGAGTGAGACAAATTGTAAAGAAATGTGTAATGAAGAGAGATTAAAAAAAGTGAAAAGCTTTTAGTTTTTGTATCTTTTACAAAAATAACATCATTCCCTTTTCTGTGGAAAAAACATTGTATTGTGTAAAAGTCAATTATTTCTGGGCCTTCGTGGTGTAATCAAACATAAAATTGAACTTTAATGTAGTTCCGACATTAAAACATTTTTTCTACACAGAAAAGAAATAATAATAATTTGAATTAAGGAAGCAAGAAGGTTATAATGAAAAAAAAAAATGGAGTGATTTTGAAGTGAAGAAAGTGAAGAAGCTAGATAGCTGCATGTAAATAAATAAAAGATAAGGAGGGAATAATCCACGATTATTACATGCATTTTTTTTATTGATATGTCCTAATTCAACTATGATATGAGGAAATTAAGAGATGAGAATAAACAAAGAAATTGGTGATATTTTCTAATTTGGTGTATAATAATAATACCGAAGGCGCAAAATTTAGAAGAGATGATGAGATCAGACGTTGATGGTGTTGCAGAGGAACATGAGGGACGATGCGGACGCGTCGCTGGCGATCCTTCCACTTCCGAGCCTCTCGTAGCTGTCAATGCAGAAGAGCGAGAGGGAGAGCTGCACCTCGTGCCGAGTCCACACCCGTTTCCTCACTCGCTCCGACTCTCCGAGTCGACTCAGCACCGGCCGCACGCACACCATGTAGAGGCGCTTGTAGCCGCCGAGCGCCACCACCACCGCGCGCACCGACGCCGTGGAGACATGGCGGAAGCAGAGATGCTCCCAGAGAGAGTCGTCGTTGCGCGTGAGGCTGCACCACAGACGACACACGCACGCCGCCACACCCAGCGAGGGACCGTCGAGTCGTTTCAGGATTTCCCGAAGAATGTCTATGTTGTCGTTTATGAAGAACTTAGGCCGTTTCTCTCGCTCTCCCCGGTGCTGCTCCTGCACCATTCTTCCCAGCACCGGTGAATCAATGAATGGCGCACAAACACAGAGAGAAGAGAAGAGAAGAGAAAATAGATAAACAGAAAGAGAGAGAGAGAGAGAGAGATTTATCTAGCTAGGTAGTGAAAGAGGAAGTGGTGGGTTTAAGAAGAAAGTGTGGCATGTGAAAGATGAAGCAATGTTGGTGTGGGACACCAACGTTAGATTTCTTCGAATGATACTAGAGTCGTAAATTTTGCAAATAAAAACGATGGAGCAAGAGATTGTTATGAAAAGAAAATGTTAATAAATGGGAAAATGCAAAATGCAAAATACAAAATGATAAAATAAAAGGGTGTGGGGTTTTAGCTGTGAAAAGAGTGATGTATTTTGACTTTGGGGAAGCAATGAATGAATAAACGTGAAGTTGTGAAGAGTGAGACCATTTTCATTTGTTACTACGTTGGATTGTTGTTTGTTGTTGTGGTTGGAGTTGTTGTGTGCATGTATAGAGAGAGAGAAAGAGAGAGAGGTTGTGTTGTTGTGAGTATCGAGGAGAGAGAAGGGGCCAAAAGAAAGGTCCAAAGCAGAGAACTGGAACCGATGCGATGCTTTTTTCCTCTTGTTGCTTTTCTATATAGGTTTCGGGGTTAGCAGATGTGGTGTTTGTTGTTTTTGTTGTTGTTTGCATTCTCTCTAATACCTTGTATCGCTTGAGAACCGTTGTGGATCAGAGAGAGAGAGAGAAAGAGAAGAAAAGTTTTGAAATTTTCTCCTGCTGTTGCTTGAATAGTCACACACTCTACGCAGACGTTTTCTGGTTTTTTCTGGACCAGAACTTTGGACCATTTTTCATTTTCTCAAAAGCTTTTATGACATGTTCAAGTCAAGTACTCAAGTGTGAATTTTAGGCTTCCCTCCACTCTATGGGGCCATCACTGTTTCGTCACAAATCTCTGATCTATCTCTTCACCCTATAACTCTACATATGAGGTACCTACCTACCCTTCTATAACTTCCTTCATTCATTGTCTTTGATTTCATGCTACAAATAATAAGTGTCTCCATATACATATACCACGATTCATGAGCTGTTTTCAGTTCAAAAAATCATTACACGGTAACTTTGCACCATGTTTCTTGTATTACTTTGTGCAGTGGAAGAAGAGTGTTGAATTGAATTACATTTTTCGTGTTCTTTTATGAGTGGAAAATAGGGCAAAAAGTACTACACAAATATAATTATTTGTTACTATTATTAGCATATACACCACTGCAAAATGGGACAAGACACTGCAATGCATGTGTATGATGATACCAGTGTATACATTAATAGCTGGCAAGTGCGCTGATAAGGTTGAAAACTTTACATTTTAAACTATACAAAACTAAGTACAACATCAAGCCAGAGTTGACTCTCTATGCCTATTATCATATAGATAATAGCATCAGATCTCTGTATATGTTTTTGTAACATAATTTTCCCTTTCCAACGCTCCAAGCAAAAACTTTGGATTCCTTCGGTTTTCAAGATCTGCTTAAATTATCTTTTTTGTTTTGACTTATGCCTTGAACCTATTCGACCAAATGTTTCATTCACTTAGTTTCACTATAAAATGGACTAACGTAGTTTTTAAAGTATATAATAATAATCTGAGTCCGCTCGTGATATAAAAATTGATCATTTTTCTTAACAGTGACGATACCATGATTACCATTTTTTATTAAATTAACACGACCCACGAATCATTAATTATTTATTGAGGAAACTGAGAAAGATGCTGTGTTAACTTGAGGACAAGAAGATGATGGAGTTTGATATTGATTTTCCCCTTGCAAATGGGGAAGCAGAAGTAGAAAGAAGTTTTGGTGATGAAAGGAAAGGAGGGTGAATGATGCTCCACCAAATTTGAAAGTTTTGGTGACTAAAGTTCTTTCCCTGCGAGACACACGAATAGAAAAGCGAGGGTACAGCAAAATGGAGAAAAAAGAAATGATGTGAATTTGAATAGCAACAAAGAAAAAGGTGAAGGGGTTTTTGTTTGAGGCAATGAGTATTGAAATGTCTGATAGGGTTGGATTTTCTCCCACAAAGGCAAAACACCAAGTCCTTTGAGACAGAAAGCATAAAATATAATATCATCTAGTTAGGGGGCGTGAAATTGACATTTGATTTATTAATTAGGGTTTGTGTAGAGAGAGAGTGGTTCCCACCACACTGCAATTTAGAGAGAGTGTGTCATAAGGGGTTGTTTTTATTAGGTTGGACTTGTTCGTTGGACACACTCGAGGGAGGCACTGTTCCCTATTCTTGCTCTCAGCAACTCGATAACTGCAAAACTACAACAAGGACATGGCTTTAAACTTTGCAACCAACACAATTTTTTTTCACCATTTTTCTTTTTTCACCTCTCTTCTTTCTCCTTTGTACTTTGTTCTTGTAAACTTGTGCCCACATATACTAATTAGTCAACTAGCTACTTGAGTTATATAGTATAGTATCTATACATCAACATATACATATACATTCAATTATATTCCCAATCATCTGTGATCTGTGGTCCAATGTTCATCTCTTTATGCACAATTTCATTTTTTCCACTTATGTCCACTGTTTTTGTGATCGTCGAAGTTATTGTGGTCCAACATATTATAGTTGCTAACTGGAAAATAGTTTAAAACGCTGAATTATTGAATATCCAATCATGGAAACTTTTGATGGTGGTAAAGAGAAATCATGAGATGCTTATCAAAATTGTGTAGTCGCATCTTCTTTTAATCCTGTTGTTTGTTTCGTCAGAGAAAACAAAAACAGAGGTGGTGCTGTCATGGTGAAGTGCAGCTCACTCATCAAATTTAATTATCGTTCCTATAATTTAACAGGTTATATATAGAGAGATAGTTTTTATATTGTTAATTAATCGAAGGATTAAATATATTTTTTTTATTTTGAAATTAAAATGTGTTCATATTCCAAATTTTAATATAATTTGATTTTCAAATTTTAAAAGTAATAGATATAGTCATTCTAATTCAAGTGTGTTACATTTTGTTTGACGTGTCAAATAATATCTGAGACATTTAAATTATTTATACTATTTGACACGTTTCAACTTAAATATCAATCATAAATGTCATTTAACACTTAAAAAGAAAATTTAATATCACTTAACTAAAAAGATTATATTCATTTATTTAAAAAAATTTAAAATTAAATGCATCAAAATTTAAAATAAAAACGAATTCAAATTTTGATTCCACAAAATTAAAAACTAAAAATTCATTTAATCATTAATTAAAACACATCTTGTCTGATCCATCTAATAACACAAGTGGTCTTAAAACACACTTAAGCCTAAAAACCTCTCAACAAAAGAAGGTGGAAAAAACAATATTGACAACATTCGGATATCCGATGATGTCTTAATATTGATGCTTGCTTCCAAAAGGATTAAGCAGCTAAACCTAATTAAGCTTTTAGTAAAATCAATTAAAGTTGGTTGGACTTCAATTAGACCCATGTAAATGTAAAAGCTCGCTAGAAATACTACTAATAAAATCATCATTTATAGGTGATTAGGCTTCGACTACATCAAATTAAAGATAAAAACAAAAAAAAATATTATAAATATGTAACCCAAGTAAATATCTGAGAATTTTAAAAATAACATTTACTTACAAGTGATAAAAACTTAATCTAACTTGAGTGATACAAGTATCCGACCGATAGAAGACTTAAAAGACAAAAAAAATAAAAAATTAACTAATATTTATAGAAAAATGTGGAGAACAAAAGTTAAGAGATATACTCTGAGTTTGCAGTTTCATCAAGCAAGAGTGGATTATTTTTACTAAACTAGTGCAACTTTTAGAAAAATAAGATGAAGTCTTTCTTTTATTTCTTTTACTTTAACTTTTACTAAATGCCAAGAGCATTTATGAGTGTCCAGAATTACCAGAAATTTTATGCTAGAATGTCAAAAACACTCGTTCAGTAACTTTAGAAAGAAAGTACACAAACCTGGTAAAAGACAAAAAAGCAAAGATCGCCACTGGATATCATGCCTAATTCGCTCAAAAGTACGTCTACTCTCATTTTTTTTCTTTTTCTGTGTGTCTAAAACAAAAGGTGATTAATTAATGGTGTATGAACAGTAACATGATCCTAGGTTATAGAATTAATTAAAGTGTTTTGGCATAACAATGATTTGTGATATCCAAATTAGCACAAGTATGTTGTGATAATAGAAGCTTTAAACAACATCCACGTAAGAAACAAACAAGGAAGTAAAAGGTAAACAGAAAGATAGAGAGGGAAAGAAAACAATGCAATGACAGGAAGCAAGTGAGTGAGGTTCTAAATCAACGCTATCTCCTAACTACTCTCTTAGCTACAAGTGGCTAACTGTGGAATCTCATCTTTATTTTCAAAGTTTTTCAAAGTTTTTCAAAGTTTAGCTAATATGGCTTGTGTTTTTCTTCTTGTGTCTTTTCTTCTAACCTAATTTATTGCTCATTATTCCTTATATCAAGCAAGAAACTTCCTCAATCTTCACACTAATGGATCACAAATCTCTGCATACATGTTTTTCTGACAGGGCATCTTCAAAACAGTGATGTTAGGCATAAAAACAAATGACTATGTGGTTCACAGCATGCCAACAACTAATAACAAGCACAGAGGAAGAAGTTACTGTTGGTGGATCCAAAATTAAACTTTGTTAACCGTAAAGTTGGGTCATTTAATCAATCAGAGGGTTCTACTGTTTTAAACTTAGCATTTTCCAAGCTCTGTGAAAGGTCAGAGTCAAACTTGTTCTGCATTGAAGCTTTTCATTGCACACACTGTGCAGGTTTTGTGGCAGTTTTAACTTTAAGCACCGATGTTGAAGGTGATGGAAAGTGGACAAATAACTTGTTGTGTGAATAAAAACTGAACCATGGTGCAGTGCCATGACGTAACTTCGTGAATAAAAACTGTGTAGGTATGGGTTCATGCTAGGAGCTAAGGTGAACCTCATTATTAGACACCTATGATACAGTATTCTTAACGATTTTTTTTTTTTATATTTGGAAAAATAAAAAGGTGAAAGGTAATGAAGAAAAATTGTTAAAGTATTTAAAACAAATTAAAGAACTAAGTTCTTTTATCATAATTTTATTTAATTATTTTTAGTTTTTTAGGCTTTTTTAACTTAAAACGATTAGCACTAGAAATATTTTGAGACTTTTTTGAAAGCCTAAAATAATTAGTAAAAAAACATCTTTTGAGGTTTTTTTTTGAAATAAATAAAAGTTTTACTTCCTTCGATCTTGAATCAGTTTTATGGTAAAGAATGATATCAAATAGATGTAAATTTTTGTATTTTTGTGTTGAATGTAAAAAAATTAGAAGTGTAAATTTGAGGCGAGATGCCCGCACAAAAAATTTGAAGAGTGGGTTGGAACATAGATTTATAGTTTATTTGGACTTAAGGCGGGTGGAACAGGCCGACCCGTTTATAAAATTAAATAGTCTATAAGTTTTATTATTATTATTATTATTATTATTATTTATTATCATTATATATAAGATAATGATTTTTATTTTTGAATATAAAATATTTTTATTTTTAAATTAACAAATTTGTACTTCTCTTGTAAGGTGTGTTATTGTACATTAATTATAATCTTTGTTACTATTATACTTTGCGGTCTAAAACAAACTAAGGCCCGCTTTACTATTCCTAAAAAGTATGATTGTCCCTCTTAAAAATATATTGTGTTTGGAAATAGGAATGTTCAATAAGAAGTCAGAAAAATAAATATTAAAAAAATTATATATGTAGTAAAATATTATTTTTTATGTTTATATTAATCTTTTAACTATAAACTAATGTAGCCTATAAAATTGTTGATTTAAGGTAATATTTAAGTAATTTTATTTATTTTAAATAGTTTTTGGTAAACAACTACTATAGCAATGCTTTAATATATTCTATGGTTCATAAGTGTATATGGAAAACATTTTGGCTCTTATATTAATTATTGTACACATGAATGAAAAATTATTTTCTTTTTAAAACAAACGTATTCCTTATTTTAGTTTTTATGCTACATTTTTTTTAATTGTATTTCTTGCTATTTTTTATTTTAATGTTTTATAAATATCACTTCAAATTACTTTCTTCTAACAGTTATTATCCTTGTGTTTAAAACTATTCTGTATCAATTTGATAAATAAAGTGTAAAACAAATAAGAATTGTTGTCATACACGCATAAGTACTTAGGTAAATTGGATCAGAGAACTTATTAAGATTAGAATAAATCTTAAGACTGAAAAAGTTTACAAAAGTACTTAATATTATTCATGGTAAGATTCTCACATAAATAATGAAATCGATCTCATCAATTCTAAAACCCAACTCGTCTACATGATTAAATTAAGTTCATTTTTTTAAGGTTATAAATAATACTTAACACTAAGTGAGTTGTACTCCTTGAAATCCATCAAACAACTTGATATAACAACATTTTTGTTTTGTTATTAGTTGAAAAAGGGTGACATAATGGAGTAATAAGTTCATAAATTTAAAAAATGTTCAACTATCCAATAAATATATAATAAAAATAATAGTAAATTAATAAGTTTATATTTAATTACATTAATGCTGTTCCTAATTAAATATAGCAGGAGTATACTTTAATTGATATAATTCGAATTTATCTATATTTCTTATTCTTTTATCTTTGCAATATTTTTTTTTCATAATTGATGAGCTATGAACTAGAGATGGCAAATAAACTCGTGCCCGTGGGTATCACCCGAACTCGTCCCCGTTTTGACGGGGAATCCCCGCTTTGACTGGGTATGGGTATGGATATGGATAATACCCGAAATTTTCAACTGGGGATGGGGATGGGGATGGGGATATATATATACCCGCCCAAATACCCGTCCCCGCTTAAATTACTAAACTATTTATAATTTATTAAATAATCTAAAAAA
>Ga0214544_1007895_pt1 | contig 18262 bp, 10 predicted proteins | sample CNSS3metaG_FD_160074 | JGI IMG/M metagenome (GOLD analysis project Ga0214544, IMG submission 160074) | Root nodule microbial communities from cowpea collected in UCLA plant growth center, Los Angeles, California, USA - CNSS3 | ecosystem: Host-associated > Plants > Roots > Nodule | place: USA... | reverse complement strand
ATTTAATTCACATGCCAATCCTCATACCAAGCCCATCATCGACAATTCATGAATCATGCCAAACATACCTCATGCTCCATTATATACATATTACTCATCATACAATCATACTCAACCAAAACAAATCATTCGGGAACAAACAACCATCCAATCACATCACTGTCTCGCCCAGCACCTCGCTTAGGCTGAAGGGTCTCGCTCAGGCGAGGCGAGCTCGCTCAGGCGAACCACCTTCGCCTAGGCGAGGGCTCGAAAGGGCATCCAGAAACTAACGCGGGATCTCGCTTAGGTGAGACCCCTCTCGCCTGGGCGAAATGTTTACTCGCTCAAAAATTTGAGGGGCTCGCCTGGGCGACCCTTCGCGCAAACTGGTTTGGGCGAATCCCCGTTTGTCTCGCCTAGGCGAGACTGGCTCGCTTGGGCGAGATTAACAGGTCTCGCCACTGTTTCACCTGCAACAACCATGTTTTTCGAACCAACCAAGCATACAAGGCATTCTCACACATCAAATCGAAGCATTCATCCATACAATCGGTAACTAACTCAAGAACAGCCAAAACAACACCAAAAACTGGAACCCTAACTTCCTGTACCTGGAAATGGGTTTGCACGGGACTTCTGCACTGAAACAAGGGGCACAATAGCTTTAGAACCCGACTCGCAAACTGGAACAGCGAGTCAAACGAATCAATACAGAGTTTCTCACTGCGAGTACAAAACTATACTAGACAGAGGCGATAAGGTGAAAGAGTACTTACGTGAGCAGAACTATGGCTAAGATGAAACGTGAATCGGAAGAATGTTGGAACCCTAGCAGAAGTAAAAAGGCGGCTGCGGCTCAAGGTAAGGACGACAGCTTTTCTGAAATGGTAAGGAATGTTAGGTTTAGGGCAGAGCTAAAGACTTTATATGTTGGGCCGGCCTTAGGTCCACTTACAAGGGCAGCCCACAATCTTTAGGGCAAAAATAAAAAAAAAAGGGCCTCACAGGTTAAATTGAAACAGTAAAGCACGTGTAACATTCATAATGTGTTGATGTTTCCTTTCAACCAAACCATTTTGTTTAGGGGTTTCAATGCAACTGGTCTGATGGATGATTCCTTCAGTTTTAAAGAAATTTGTCATATTAAACTCTAAACCATTATATGTCCTAATTATCTTGATGGTTTTCTGGAATTGAGTTTTAATCATAGAGACAAAATTGATTAAATGGATGCGGGTTTTAGCTTTGCTTTTCATAAGATACAACCAAGTAAATCTAGAGTGATCATCCACAATAGTAAGGAAATATTTGTCACCATTCATGGAATTAACAGCACAAGGACCCCAAATATCCATGTGTACTAAATCAAAAACAGAATCAACATAAGATGTACTATTAGGAAAAGGCAATTTTCGTTGTTTAGCTAAGTGACATACATCACAATCAAAGTTTACGGGAAGAGAAATGAAAGGAAACTTTCTGTTAAGAATAGTTATCCTTTTGTGTGACGGGTGACCAAGACGCATGTGCCAAATGTCATGGTTAATAGCATTGGTACAGGCTTGAGCAGGAGTGCCTTCTCTGGTATTGATTTCACCCTTGATCACGTACAGGCCTGACTGGATGTTAGCTGTACCAATCCTCTTGGTGGATTTCTTGTCCTGGATAGAACATCATTAGTGGTGAAGGTAACAATGCAATTGGAATGAGAAACAAGTCTAGAAATAGACACCAAATTATACGAGAAATTGGGAACAAAGAGGACATTTCCAATATAAAAATTTTCGCAGAACCCGAATGAGTTGCTTGGACTTTGGTTCCATCAGGCAAATTAACATGTATACGAGAAATACGATTAAAAGAAACTAAGTTTGAGAGGGAACAACATATATGATCTGGGCCCCCGAGTCAAGGATCCAATCATTATGAGAATTAAACGAATTAAAGAGATAAGATTCTTACCTTTTTCTACATTGCAGGAGACAATGGAACCAACCTGATTGGCAGAAACACCTTCACTGCCATTACCATTTGTTTGTTTCAGTAGAGTCATTAAAGCTTGGTACTGCTGCTGTGATAATTTGAAGTCGTGATCCACTGGAACAGAATAAGTCTTTCCTTCTTGATTCGTGTCCACACTATTCACATTACCTCCTTTATTATTTATTTTATAACCTGGTGGAAATCCATGCTTCTTGTAGCAATTGTCAATTGTGTGACCATTCTGACCGCAAAAAGAACAAACCCTCTTGCTATATCTGACATTCTTGTTGTCAGTGTTGTTATTACCTGGATAGTCGTGCTTCTTGAAGCAAACAAACTCACTATGACCAGCCTTTTTGCAGTAGCTGCAAGTAACAATAGGGTTATTGATCTTGATCTCGGTTCCATTCAAGACATTATTCCCTCCAATATGCCTTTCCTCTTAAACCATGTAAGAGAAATTTTTTGAGATGGATGGGATCAGATCCATCATAAGGACATGAGAAGTGATGTTGTTGTACTGCTCATTGAGGCCTCTCAGGAATTGCATAGCATGATCTTCAATCTTTCTCTGTTGAAAAGAATAGTGAGACCACAAGAACATTTCGCAGAACAATTGCAAATCAGATCAGGCCAAAAACTATCAAGTTCATCCCAAAGAACGCGAATACGTGTGAAAGTGTGAAATACTCTGTGACAAAGGAACTTCCTTGCTTGAGGGAAGATGCTTCTAGCTGTAACTCAGATATGCGCAACAAATTGCCCTGAGAAAATCTAGACTTGAGATCCTTCCATATTTCTTCAGATTTTTCCATCCATAAGATGCTTTGCCTGATGGAGAGTGAAATCGAGTGTGTTAACCAAGAGACAACCATATTGTTGCATCTCTTCCAAGCCTGATATGTGGGATCTGCTTTTTCTGGTTCAGGAGCAGAACCATCAATGAATTGCATCTTGTTCTTGGCGCTAAGAGCAGTGGCGAAAGATTTGCTCCATGAATGGTAGTTCTGCGACTCCAACACAGGCGACACAAGAGATAGGACTGGGTTTTCGCTGGGTTGCAGATAAAGAAAACTATGCGGGGCATTGAAATCGTTAGCAAGCATTATGGATTTGGATTCACTTTCTGTGGCCATGGCAAAGAAAAGGAAAATGAAGGAAAGAAACAAAGCGAGAAGGAAAAAGAAAGAAAGAAATAGAGATGCACAGCAGAACTCTTTAAAAGAAGAGCTCTGATACCATCTTAATAAACCTGGATTCCATATGAAGAATGAAATTGATGCAGAGCAGAAGAACAATTGAACGGGATTGAACAAGATTGAACGGGTTTGCGGAAACCATGGGAAAGAAGACAAGAAACACAAGAAGGAGGGAAAGAGAGAGAGGCAAAATTGATTGTGTGAAAAAGATACTGAAAGAGTCTTATTGATTCACTTTTCGGAAAGGAAGACAAACATATATATACAAAGACTAAGTGATGCAAGGAATAACAGAATGTGTAAAATTAGTTTTAAGAGACTGATCATTGGTTGTGTGATCTTTAGGCTGAGCAATGTGACCCTTACCATTATTCTTATTATTCAGACAGAATAAGAAAAAGAAATACCTATTGGACTTTCTGTTGCACCTCTCTCAGTTGAAACCCACACTCCAGGTCCCTGCACCTCCGGTTGCTCATCCTACATAATTCATAACAAACTAATAAAAGAAGGGGTACATAAAAAAAAACTCTCGTACATAGAAACAAAAACCTCAAGTTCCTGCAATGTGTTAGTTTGGGACCTCGTCATAAAATGACATGCCATGTAAATCTAGCATTCACAGATCAGAAGTTTGTTTCAGTTATCTTCTGCTTAATAAACATTTCGGAAAGATAAAATAAAGAAGCCACACACACTGTCTATAACAAACTCACAAAACTTCAAAGAAACCAAGATGGAAGTTTCTTCAATTAGAATTAGCAACAACGAATTAAGGAGTGATGGAGTGAATCAGACAAACGATAGCAGGAGTACAAAAAGATAAAAAAGAATCTTAAGCGCATTTCAATGTTCGTGACAAGAGAAGTGAGAAAAATGTGACGGAAATTGGATTGAAATAGAGAAAGAAATTGAGGTGGGAGAGTTGCATGTGAAGAGAGTACCTCGAGCGAGAATGTGGATAGAGCAGCAATGGCTTCCTCTACTGGTACAGCCATCATCAATTGCAGAGTCAATCTCGGAAGAAAACCAGAGCGCGAAGCATAGAAGAAGAACAGAGGAAGGATGAACCACTATAATTGTTCCCTTTCTTTCTCTCTCTTTCCACTACACGGTAGGTACATGAACACAAGTCTTCATTTGCAAGTCTAAGCAGGTATCACTTTTTCATGGACTAAAAGGTCCTTCTCCTGTGCTGTATTTTTCTCTTTCTATATTAGAATAGATAAAATAACAATTATGTTCTATATATCCTTTATTTTAGTTATATTTATTTATTTATACTAAAACATAATCATAAACAAATACATCTAATCATATGGTTTACAGTTATTTATTTATTTATATTAAAATAAATATTTCCCGAAAACAATGTAAGTTTTATATTTTAGAATAGCTTTTAAAATTTTAAATATTATAATTCTTATGATACTTTTAATATATAATAACCAAATTATTAAATTTATGTTGTATGTTATATTTTAAACTTTATTTTTTGCATATTTTTTTAATTTTGTATTTAAATTTAGTTAATGTAATATTTTTAAATAAAATAAAAAAAGTGGCTGTCACTTTACTAATTAACAATTATTAATATATGACAAATAAAAATAACATTTATTAAAATATAAAAATAAATGAATGCATATCTAAAACGGGAAGATAATATTTATTTTTAAATTAAATAAGATGTAAAAGTTATTTAATATAATATCACATATATCAGTATAATGTTTTGCTTATATTTTTATAATTATTTTAAAATATAGATTAATAACTCATCAGCGTTAGATTTATTATTTATTCACTAGCGAAAATACAGGCGCTGTATATGTATAATATTGAGAATAATTTATGACAATTTATGATAAGTATACATAGATTGGTTGGAAAAGAAAAGCAGTAAATTACTAATTCATAAAATTGTGTATCAACTAATATTTAATACACTTGATCAATATTTGGGGTTAATGAGCTATATGTGATGGAGTCAATGGTAGCTGTCTATAAATATACAAACTAAATTAGTAAATGAAAGTATCATAAATTTACATCCTTAAACATTTCTTTAATTGGGAGGCCAAATAAAGATTGATGTCTAGGATGTGTTTAGCTTCCCTGCATTTTAAAAAAAGTAAACATTATAGTTAAAATATATGCAAATAATAGAAATATTATGTAGCAATTGAATTATGTATAAATAATAAAAAAAATCTTTATTTACCTTTGAAGTAGTCTTCTTAATTCTTTGAAGAAGACATGGTCCATAAGTTGTTGAGTTTTAAAGAACTAAAAAATATCATTGAATATTGTTATTTACTTATGAGACATAAAATGTATATGTAATGGTATACAAATATTGAAGAAATTGTAATAACCTTATTGATGTATATATTTTGATAAACACAAAGATTGTTGTTGTAACGAGTATGGATTGGTAATGATTTTTGTTGTTGTAGCAAAAACACAGGCGTTGTTGTGTCTGTGTGTTCATATTGTTTAATATTTTATAGAAATTTGAGTTAAGTTTAACTCTCATGCTAAAAGCAAAAATATTAAAATATCTTTCATCGTTGAACCATATCATTGCGGCTACCGAGCCTCCGCATTCGTCGCCATTGTCACTACACCTTCGTTCTCATTGTTGTTGCAATCGTTTTGAGAGGAAGCAATAAGAGAGAGTGTAAACCGATGATAATTGATGGGAAGCTTGTTCAAGAAAACTCGTTCTGAATAATTTATTTCGGAAATCTTGTTCTTGAAATCCTATTCCAGTCTGCATCTTATAAGTTTTGCAAAGTTTATTCTGAAAAGTTCATCGAAAAAAGTATTTCATATGTTCTAGAAAGCTTATTTTGAAAATTCTGGTCTAGAAGGCTCTTTACAAAATGTATTTCATATGCTTTAGAAATTCTATTTCAAAATTTTTCTTCCAAAAACCCTATTTTGAAAATCATGTTCTTAGAATTTCAGAAAGTTTGTTCCAAAAATATTGTTGAATAGGTAATCTTGAAGTCCCTTTAGGAAGAGTAGAAGGTTGTTTTGAAACATGTGACTGTTGTTATAAATCATAGGAGGGCAAAAAAAAAAAGTCTTTTTCATTCATCTATAACAATATATAAAGAATAGACACAATCAATAATCAATTAACGTTATTTTAATATAGTAGAAAATGTATTTTTTATTTTTTCTTGTAAATATTTTATAATTACTTGTTGATTAACCTTTAAATGTAGTAGAGATTCCCTTCCTTCATGCTTATTGCATTTACATTGTCACGTGCTTGCTAAAAATAAAAATTTGTCACGTGCTTCTTCATCTTTTTGATTTGATTATCTAGTTATTGTATACAAAACGAAATTTTCAAAATGGTTTATAAATTTTAGATATTTACCCTTAATATTTTGCCATTGTAGATGAGATTTGTAGTTATTTTAGACAAAATTTAACATCTACATTAGGATAAATTAATATATCTCGTTAAAAAAATAAATAAAAGATATTAAAAGGAAGCATTAATTGTTTGTAAAAACAATATTGATAAAATTGACTTGACCAATATAATAACGATATGTCTCATGAATATCATTGATATCTTTCTTTAGTAGTACGTTATTTTTGTTATTATTTTTTGTTTCTTCTATTTTCTCTTTATATTTAAGAATATATCATTCTTATAAAATTATTTTATCTTTTAAGGATGAACAAAATTAATTTAACTAAACTTAACTATAATAGAATAGATTTGTAGTTATTTTAGACAAAATTTAACATCTACATTAGGATAGATTAATATATCTCGTTAAAAAAAATAAAATAAAAGATATTAAAAGGAAGCCTTAATTGTTTGTAAAAAAAATATTGATAAAATTGACTTGGCCAATATAATAACGATATGTCTCATGAATATCATTGATATCTTCCTTTAGTAGTACGTTATTTTTGTTATTATTTTTTGTTTTTACTATTTTCTCTTTATATTTAAGAATATATCATTCTTATAAAATTATTTTATCTTTTAAGGATGAACAAAATTAATCTAACTAAACTTAATTATAATTATCTGAATTATATTAAAGTGACAAAAAAAATATTTTTAATAAAAATTAAATATTAAAGTAAAAAAAATTAATAAAAATGAAATAGTATTGTTTTGCCTTTTATTTTTAAAAAACTAAACTTCTACCCCTTAAGTGCTCACTAATTGAATTATGTATTTTCTTTTTTCATTTTTCTTCAATGGCCTCTTATCCTAAACATCGCGCACACTCCTTTTGTAATTCAATCATCACCATTGAGACAATGATTGTGAGCTTCTCATCCCCGTCATTACTATATAAGGCCATGTCGCCTTGCTCTTATCATCCTACCTTACCACCTTCATTGCAATTCTAACATCTCACATCCCACTCAATTGATATGTTTTTTTTTAACCTTAATACTAACTAACATTTTATCCTTCTCTTATATGTCTCTTGCATTCTTCTCATTTTTTTTATACTCAATGTTTCACTACTTCCATTTCACATTTTTTTCATCGTCGTATAATATTTTTCTTAAATATTTAGGCTTTTATCAATTTCGGAACTATATGTTCTCCACTTTGACAAAATTATTATTTGTGTGAAAGGTGAATACAAACCAATTCAAGCTTGTCCTTTGGATTTTTTTTATTGAAAATATACAGTTTGTTTATGTTATTGTTTATACACTTGTTATATTTAATTCGGGGAAAATCATTATGTTTCAATTGTTTAAGATGGACCCTAGGATTGTGGTATTGGTGCTGAAAAACTTTTATGTATGACATTTTTTGCGCACCTTACAGAGCGACTCTCTTTTCCTATATTTTAATTAATTATGAAAGTGTATTTTTTTTCAATTTTCTCCTCTTCTTTTTGAAAGTGTTTTAAAATTCAGCATAACTAAAGAGTATTTCAGTTCAATTTAGTTTGGTTTGGTTTTTTTTGGTTCAATATGGTATGGTGTGGTTCGGTTTAGTGCGGTCCGGTTCAGTGCGGTTCGATTCGGTTCGATCCGGTTCGGTCCGGTTCGGATCAATTTAGTGTGATTCGGTTCAGTTCAGTTCAGTTCGGTCTGGTTCGGTTCGTTTCAATTCAGTGCGGTTTGGTTCGGTCTGGTCCGGTTCATTTTGGTTTGGTTTAGTTCGATTCGGTTCGATCTGGTCCGGTTCGTTTCGGTTCGGTCTGATCCGGTTTAGTTTGGTTTGGTCTGGTCCGGTTCGGTTCAGTGCAATAAAGAATATATAATGAATTTTTAAAATAATTGTTAAACGTAAAATTAAAAAAATAAAATATGTACATAAGAAAGGTTTTTAAAACAATTGTTGAAGACAAAAGAGGTTTTTAGACTAACGGTTAAAAGTAAACTATTTATAAAATAATTAGTTTTTAAAATAATAATTAAGTGTAAAATTGGAATAACGAAATATGGACACAAAAGAGGGTATCCTATTTATATATTGTTATAGATGAAAACAATTAATCTAACAAAACTTAACAATAATTATTTGTATTATATTAAAGTAAAAAAAATATTTTTAATAAAAATTATATATTATAGTAAAAAAATCAATAAAAATTAAACCGTATTGTTTTACCGTTTATTTTTTAAAAAACCGAACTTCTATTGGTTAATTGCTCACTAATTGAATTATGTATTTTATTTTCTCCTTTTTCTTCAATGACCTCTATCCTAAACATTGTGCACACTCCATTTTTTAATTCAATCACCACCATTGAGACAACGATCGTAAACTTCTCATCCCTGTCACTACTCTATAAGGTCATGTCGCATTGTTCTCGTCATCCCACCTTACCACCTTCATTGCAGTTCTAAAACCTCACATCTCACCCAACTTGTATGTCTTATTTTGAACCTTAACCATAACTAACATTTTATCCTTCTCTTATATGTCTTTTGCATTCTTCTTATCTTTTTATACTCAATGCTTCATTGCTTCCATTTCACTTTTCTTTTTCATCGTCTTATAATATTTTTCTTAAATACTTAAATATTTAAGCTTTTATCAAATTCGAAACTCTATATTCTCCACTTTGACAAAATAAATAGTTATTTGTGTGAAAGGTGAATACAAACCAATTCAAGTTTATCCTTTGGATGTTTTTTTTTTTATTGAAAGTACACAATTTGTTTATGTTATTGTTGATACACTTGCTATATTTAATTTTGGGAAAAACATTATGTTTCAATTGTTTAAGAGGAATCTTACGATTGTGGTGTTGGTGCTGATAAAACTTTTGGGTATGACATTTTTTTGTGCACATTACAAAACGACTCTCCTTTTGCTTTATATTAATTAATTATGAAAGTGTAAAAATTTCCTTTAAATTTTCTCCTCTTTTTTTGAAGGTGTTTTAAAATTCAGCACAACTAAAGAGTATTTCAATTCAGTTCGATTTGGTTCAGTTTTGTTTGGTTTGCTTCAGTTCGTTTTAGTGCAATTCGATTATGTTCGATCCGGTTGAGTTCAGTTTAGTGCGGTTCGGTTCGATTCGGTCTGGTCCGGTTTATTTCGGTTTAATGCGGTTCGGTTTAGTTTGATCATGTACTATTTATATATTTTAAACATGATTTTATGTCATAGTTATAAATTAATTATTTAAATATGATAAGTTTTTATTTTTTTGAGGATAATGGATTTTGAACACATGATTAAGTTGTTAATCGGTGTTTTCAATGAATAATAAATAAGAATTATAGTATCCTTATAAAATATCTATGTATGTTTAAAATAAACTCATGATACTTATTTTATTTGATGAATGACAAGAACATGTTGCACTGGGAACATCAAATTATTAAACATAGAAGACCTCAAATATGTTCATGAGGAGATGCCATCTTCGGGAAGAAAACGTCTTAGAATTAGATTACAACTTTAGTTTTATAATTGTATTTTTAGTATTGTCTGTTTCTTTTATAAATCCTTGAATATTTATATATCTATAATTTATAGATAAATATTAGAATTGTTTTAAAAATAAAAACTTTATAAATTCAAATGTAAAATTTTAAAACAATTTTATAATAATTTAAAATAAATATATTTATTTAAATTTTTTTAACTTAATTTATAAAGTTGTTATTTTTAAACTAATTCTAATATTTGTTTATAAATTATTGATATATAAATATTTGAAACAATATTTAAATAAAGTTTAATGCAAAATATACATTTAAATAAACTTAATTTTATTAAAAATATCAATTATAATAAAAATACCACTGTAAAATTTATATAAAAATTAAATTAGATATAGGAAAGAAATTGATTCAGTTTTAATAAAATTGGAACTAAATTGAGACAGAATAACAAATACAGGGACTGCAGTGAGACTTTTCACATCAATATTGACATGTGACATTGTCATTGCCACATCACAATGTCTTTACACGTGGTACAATGTCAGATTGACACGTGAAAATTTTTATTTATTTTTTAATTAAAAAAAATTAAAAACAAAATAAAAAACTCACATACTGACACATGACACATAGTTAACACTACTAAACGACCTAATTGTAACAAATGTTTCAAAACAAGAATCCAATTGAGTGAACTAGAAAGGAGGGGACTTACTTGAAATTTCGTTACAAAAATGAAAACCCTGCAATGATTTAACTTATTTATTAGAAACAAAGTGAAAATAAATGTAAAAAAATATGAATAAATAATTGTTGATGAATTAAAAAAGATAAAAAAAAAGAAAAAATAGACAATTTTATAAAACATATGTAAAAATAATAATTAAAAATATTAATAAATTATTTTAAATTATTAATGATAATATTAATAAATTATATTTTTCTAATTTTAAATAATAATTTTAATTTATTTTAATATTATTTTTTTATTTATATCAAAAGATAAAATAATAAAATAATTATTATATAATTAAATTTATTAAATTTTATCAAATACTTATTAGTCTAAGAATGTTCATTCATATCACTTTAAGTTAAGTGAACAATCTCTTAGACCAAATTCACATACACTAATATATTTGCCGGAAATGTTTTGTAAGCGAAGATTTTGTTAATAAAATTGATATGATGTGCATATTCGTTCCACTAAGCCAATCGCAGTGCATTAAAATAGACATGAATTTGGTAAAGTTTGACAAAAAGTATTTTATCAAATTATCATGTTCTTATATTTCCACACTTGGCACACATTAGAATTAGATTAAAACTTTAGTTTTATAATTTTGCGCTTTTAATATTGTCTTCTTCTTTTCTGAATGTACGAAGATTTTGTTACTTGATATTTTAGTGTAATTATGTTATGTTAATTAATCAATAAAATAATTTTGTAAGGCCCTATTCTTTTGATGACCTTTACCAAAAAGGCTGCTCCAAATCTGATGGGTCAAAGAGCTGGCCCAAAGGATAAAGCTGATTCCAAGTTTGTCCTAACGTTTCCACCCTCACACTTTCACAGAATCAGTCGTCACCCTAACTCAAACCCAGCTCCTACTCCACCTCGTTGACCATCCTAGGGACAATCGTGCTCACTGTGTGCGTGTCGGAGCGTCCCGCTAGCTTGTTTTCCAGGTACGGGAAGTTAGGGTTCGCCCTTTCTTTTGAGTGAGGTTGTTTGCACCATTATTTTTACCGTTTAAATATGTTTGGTATGTTGATGCGAATCTGGGTATGATAATTTTAAGCCATTGGCGACCTGTTGAGTGGTAATGCACGAGAGAACAGTGGTGAGCACTGGTTTTCTTGCCCAAGCTGCTTCATGCGAGCGGTTGCTCAGGCGACCCAGGTTTGTTCTGAGCGAGTGAGCGTCTCGCCTAAGCGAGATCCCGCGTGAGCTATTGTTCCCCTTTTTCGAGCCCTCGCCTAGGCGAAGGGGGCTCGCCTGAGCGAGACCCTTCAGCCTGAACGAGGAGCTGGGCGAGGCAGTGTGATTGCGTGGTTGTTTCTGGAATTCTGAAATGGGTTATGCTTGCTTGGATGTTGATTATTGTGTTAAATGCATGAGACAAATAAATATGCATGAGTGATGTGATTCATGAATTGTAAATGATGGTTTGGGCGTGAACCTTCGCATGTGAAATGAATGAGGTGGTTGGTATTAAATTGACATGGCATTGGCATGAGATGAAATTCCACTATGTTGGTTGAGAATGATGACTTGGTATGGATTCACTGGAAAAATGAAAGAGATGGATTATGAAGAACTAGTATGCGATATGTATGTATAAATCTGTATGATGAATCTTTCTTGACTGATTGAGCATGTTTGGTCCGTGTCAATGCGTAATTCCTTGGAGTATCTAGGTGAGACTTTCAGGGTCGCGCTTCAGTGGTTGGGATGTAATCCCATGGCCCCTGTTAGTGGGTGTCCATGGTGGTGCCCCATCTGTATAACTTGGTAAGGATTCAAGGTAAGGTTGCATCCTGACACTCGAAAGAATCAGTTAGTCTCACCTAGAGCGGACTGACTCCTGTGGTGAGAGTAGTAGGAGGCCTGAAATCCATTAAGGGCTAACCTTGTGGTGAGGAAAATTGATTCATTGTAACACTTATAACACATACCTCGGGGGTGAGCAGAGGTATCCACCACAAGTGCAAGCATCCGTTGAATCCGACCAGGTTATATGTATCTGGATGAGTCGAGTCGTGTCTTAGTGTATTGTTTGAGAAGTCATAACATGCTTGATTGATATGTGCATATGGGATTGTGAAAATATGTTTTATTGTATGGATGAAATCTTTTGTGCTCTAGCTTACCCTACTTTATTGTTGTGTGTCCTGCTGTGTGATACTCTCCTTTGCGATGATCATCAACTTGTTGGTGTGAGCAGATGCGAAGAATACCCGTGGGCAACAGGGAGGTGATGGTTCCGCTGCATAGTCCGCGTGGACTAGGCTTAAATTTCTTTATGGGCTTTTCTTTAGGGCTATGGCCCATGTACTTGTTTGTCCTTGGATTTATATACATTTTATAAATTTTTATCCAGTTTTCTTGTGGGCATCGTGGTGTGCCTTGGGTTGTAAGGAGTTGAGTTTTAAACTCCAGGATTGCACTAGTATGTTATCTTTATGTGACGCTTCCTTTAATTTCGCATATTAAATTAAATGGGATGTTACAAATTTGTTAATTTTTTTTTGTGATGTCATGATTTTCTATACATTTTAAATTATCAATTAAAGTAAATTTTATTAAATTATAAAAATAAAAATATGAGTAGAAAGTAATAAATAAATTAAATATTAAGATTACAATAATATATAATGTTAGTTCTAAGCGTTTTTTTTGTTGAGTTTTTTTTGGTTAAAAATATTATGATAATTTTAATCGATGTTATTTACCTTTTTAAAACGTCATTTTATATATAATATAAAATAATTAAGTTTGTTGTGTCGGTTCATCTTAAACTATTGTATTATATTTTGTGACAATAATAATTATGATTTTTTTTAAAATCGTCACTCATTTGACACATTCTCGTTTTAATATTATTTAAAAAACAGATTTGAAATGCCAAATAAACTTAACAAAATTTGGTTAAAAATACTAAATCGATACATTTTTAAAAATTATAGACTAAATTGATTCAAAGTTAAAAAAAAAAGACGAATTTCAATATACACTCTTAAAGTTAATGAATTAAAAATATATTTAATCTTTTTTATTTGCGTATAATATTCGTATGTAATTATTTATTTAAAGTTAATGTTTTGATTCTTATTTTATTTTAGTTTGTATTATTTCATACAAACATGTAATCTGAAGTAGGGAAGTTATTTTTTCGCAATTTTTTTTTTCAGAGACATCAGACTCACAACTCTGCTCAATCTCTATGGACCACTAACGCCTCTTGTGGACCCCAAAACGAAAGATCCTAAAGCGGTATATTTCTTTTGCGTTTATCTCTCTGATGTCTGGGGCCAACCAACCGGTTAAAAAGAAAAACATAATTATATTTTGAAAGATTAAAAATAAAAAGTAATTTTTTTTATAATATGATGTGTTATTTTTTTAATAATTTTGAAAGATTAAAAATAAAAAGTAAAAAATAAAAAATTACTTAAAAAATAACTAATAAAATTTTAAAAAAAAGTTTTCAAAATATAAGTAATTAAAATATCGTTTTCAAAAAAAAACAAAACACTGCATTCGGAATTTGATCACTTAGTTCAACAGGGCGGGCGGAAAAGGATCCCACATGGGAGCATTTTAGTTCAACCGAGCAGAAAAGGGTCCACATGGACTTTTATCATTAAGTTACCGGAGCAGAAAAGCGTCCCACATGGGTTTAAGTTGACTAGAACCAATGCAGAAAGGGGTACCCTCTCTCTTCCTATATAAGTATCCTTTCTAACACTGAAACAAGCGTTCAATTCTCTACACTGAAGAAGGATTCATCTCTCGCTTATGATGCATAAACCCTATGCTGGCTACGCGGCTTTCATAGCCGTCTGCATAAACTTACTTGCTGTCAAGCCCTACCCAATTACTGACCTCCAGATCATCTTCTTCCTCGCATCCACGCTTTTCCACACTCTTGCAATCTCCATACCTCAACCTTCATTCATAGCTACAATTACCCTCCACGCTTCTGGGCTACTTGCATGCCAAACCCTCGTCTTCGTTGTCCTACCTCACTCATGGCGATGCTACTATTATCTCCTAAATGCCTTCCTTCTCCTCCTCCTCGCATGCTTCTTCTTCAACCATCATTTCATCCATTTCCTCCCAACTTCAATACCTCATCACGTCACAGATTTGGAAGCCCAACACCAACAACTTGGAGAAATACAACGTACTGAAAATTTTGACAACGTGGAACTCAGAACTTAACGTGCTCTATCAAGCTTTAGTTTGTTTCCCTTTATACCACTTTTCTTATGTTTTTTGTAATGTTATCAAGTTGTTCACTTCTAAGCTTTTGGATTGTTTTAGTATACACTTCTTTTTTATGTTCTGCACTTCATCCTTATGCTCTATTCTCACTTTTAATCCTCTACACTTAACTAAATGAAGTATTTCTTTTAATTACTAACGGAGTTTGTGTAACGCCGTCATATTTTTCTCTTTTCCATCTTCTTCAAATAAACCGAAAAAAAAGAAGAAACGAGACAGATCAGAGGCGGTAATTAATTTTAAGCGAAAATTATACTATAACTTTTATTTTTTAACTTCTAATATTTACTCCTGACTTAGTTACACGATTGATTTAAAAATAAAGAATAGAAATTAAAAATTAGGAATCATAGTATAGAATGGTCGTAATTTTGATATCTGATTGATAAGTTTAATTGCGAGCTTTACTAACCTCAGTACAAAGGTAGTCCCCACGCACTTCAATCTCTATGGTATATTCCCAACGAGATTGGAACAAGTCAACAAGTCTCTCCGTTTAGGATCCAACATCAATCTTCCTCTTTCGTCCCTTAATAAACCTCCGCCGCCAATGATTTTCCGATGAGATCCGGGGTGAAATTTTTGACCGGAGGTGGTTTCTTGGTGATCTTATTTTACGTTTAGTGTTTAGTGGGTAGTAATAAATCACTGTAAACACTTTTTATACATTTTTTTTTTCAAATGAATCAATACAGTGAATTATTTCTTTGACATATTCCTCTTTTGCTGGAGGAGTCATAAGTGATTATAATACTATTAGGGTAAGTTATATTGGTTTGTATAGGTTGTTTTGGCCAGTTGTCCAGGGATAGTTCATAATAGATAATACCATGTCCACTTTTTTATCTTTTCCAAATCAATCAATACAGTGAACTATTTGTTCGACCGTCCTCTCTTCTTTATTTTGCGCTGTGTGACTGTAGCTACATAACATGAACCTTATCAAATTGTTCTTTCACGGAAGATGTGATTATTAGGGAAACTTGATCTATGTCACTGTTGAGCAATATACGGAATTCGTCAATGATCTCTTCTCTTCAATAGGGTAGATCCGTTTCTTCCAGATCTGGTGTATGTGTCTTCTCCCACAACACCACCATCTGTGTCGTTCATAGATCTAATGAACATAGAAAAAGACCACGGACGTGGAGCCATCGATCACGGTGAAACAGATCTGGAAGTGTATGGAACCCGATCCGTGACGAAAGCAAAACCAGATCATCTATAGAACATAAACCATCAATTTTACTCCTGTTCCGGAGTCAACCGTAGGAAACTATGATTTCTTCCTTTCTTTTGACATCAAGTATTAATTGTCCATTTACCGTGTTATCACTTCGGAGAGTAGTTCTTGCAGGTTTCATGAAAATTAGTTTACATGATTAGCACTGGTACTGATTCTGCCTTTGTTTACAGTCTTACATCCATGCTTTTACTGCAGCAGCAATTCATAGGTAAGGAAGAGTTTAAACATGATACCCTTGCTGATTTCCTTTTTGTTTTTACACACTTTCTCTACCTCCTCCTTGTAGAGCATACTCCTCTATGTAGATTTATGCCCTGTTAATGCATTCAATCCTCCTATAAAAGAGTCATTAGTTTGATGTGTCTCCAAATTCTCTGATCATTTATTTGATTTTCATTATTATTCGATTAGATAAAACAAAATCATTGCTATTGCTATTAGATTTTCATTCTTCTGGAAGTTTAATGCTATTGCTAACTTTATGCAATGAAGTTTGCTTAGAGAATTGAGATATCCTACTACCCAAGATAGCAATGCTTTGTGGATCATATATCAATACTACTTTTGTGCTAAAAAAATCTCCGAGCAAGCTTTTGAATGACCAAACTCTAGACATTATTAGACATACTAATTCATCACAATCTGCTAAAACAAGTCGTTTTACATTTATGTTTGTAACCTATAAAGATTTGAAAATAATTTAGTTAAACATTAAAAAATAACTGATTATAATATTATAATTAGTTATGATTGTTATTTATAATAATAATAATAATAATAATAGTTATTATTATTATTATAGTCACTTGTTTTTTTTTATAATAAAAAAGTAGTGTAAGAGAATAAGGATGAATATTGGATTCAGTTCTTAGTGTTGACTTGGCAGATTTATTGTTCTATGGACAGAAAAATTCCAAAATTTTTCATTATTTTTTCTCTCACACTCACTGATATAGTTAAGGCGACAGTCCCCTCAATTCAGGTGTTTGTCACAGCACATATTTTCAAATTTTAAAAAATCCGAAATTAAGAATGTTTGTTTTAGGTTTGATATATGTTTTAAGAAAACATATATAATTATGATTTTTAGCTACATATTTCAAAATTGTATCTCATAAGAAAAGTTAGAATTTAACTTTCTAATTAAAACAAAGGTATCTTCATAAAAATATCATATTTCCTATTAGATCATTTAAATTATAAATAATTAAATTTTAATTAATTACAAAATACCACTTTCATTATAATGATTGAAAACACAACATAAAAACTTCTAACAAAGAACGTTATTAACTAATATATAATGTGTATATATAGACTATTAAATAATGTATCATATAATATATAATATAATAATAAAAATACTTTAACTATCAGAGTGTAAATTGGATTAGATAACTGATACCTCAACTTACCCAAATACACATGTGAATTTGTGTAATTAATTTATATTGAATCCAAAATCCAATCAAAATAATTAAATAATATCAATAATAATACAATTTGTTCTTGATTAAGTGTATCTGAAATGTTTTTGATGATGTCCATAATAGCATGACAATGGTTAACATAACATAGCATGACAATGGTTAACATGATATGTGTATAAAATCCTGAATCTGTTAATCTGTTGCCCCGATAGTCGACTAGCCAACTAATGTAGTCGACTATATGTGTAAAATCCTGAATCTGTTAATTTGTTGTCCCGATAGTCGACTAGCCAACTAATGTAGTCGACTAGGCTCGTGCTGACAGCAATTGGTTTTATAAAATGGACTCTGCACTTGCTGTTAAAAGAGGTTGTTCAATCAAAAGAAAGAAAGAAAAGTGTGGAACAAGTTCTTGGAGCTATCTTGGAAGATCTTCTTGAGAATTTCATCAAGACACATCAAATTTGGCTTGGCAAGAAGAAGAAAATTCAGACTTGGAAAA
>Ga0214544_1007888_pt1 | contig 18278 bp, 15 predicted proteins | sample CNSS3metaG_FD_160074 | JGI IMG/M metagenome (GOLD analysis project Ga0214544, IMG submission 160074) | Root nodule microbial communities from cowpea collected in UCLA plant growth center, Los Angeles, California, USA - CNSS3 | ecosystem: Host-associated > Plants > Roots > Nodule | place: USA... | reverse complement strand
TAACTAAATATTAAAGAAAAACAATAAAACGCATTTTATGAACTGCACTTGCGACAATGAAATTTTGTATTCTAAATATTTGCAAACTTCATATGTTTTTCTTGTCTTCCGTATTCATCTCCTCGTCAAGAAGAAACAAATGGCTGAGAGAATTTTGAATGTCTAGAAATCCAAACTTAATATAATGATAAGCCTGATTACCAAAAACAACTCGAAACCTGTCACAAAATTTTCCATATTGTGGCAACAAAAAATCCTCTATGGATTTTATTATTCGTTCCTTCAGTCGCTTATTAGAGACGGTCCATGTAGATTGAATTGTGCATGTCTCCTCAAAGTACATGTTGAACAAATGCAGTTTCCTTTTCATTAACTCCGCTACCACATCAGCTTCCGCGGAGTCATTTGTCTCAACCTTCAAAAATTCCACCACCTTATCCCAGGAACTTGTTAGATAGAGGTTGCAGTTTTGTTCCACCTTTGCTGTGTTTTGTCGAAACCAATCATCGTCCAATTTCAAATCATGCATCTTTTGTTCTATGTAATTGAGAGTATTCATCATAAAAACATAGCCCAATGCGATGTCAGCGTAGTACTTTTTAGACTTGGCTTCCAACTCGCTCTCTAACAATTCAATCATCCTTCCTATCACCACCCAAAATGAAGAATTTCTGAAAGTTTGGTCAGCCCTCTGTCTTATCTTACCTTTACAAATTGTATGGATGTAGTTCATTGCTTCCGCAATAATCAGATGAAGCCCACCGTCGGTAACAGGTGCCGACGCATTATCAGGGTAAATAATATCCCTAAACCTGTTTAGCATATCCAGTATTTGTTTAATGTCTTCAAGATCACGTAAGAATGACGGTTTAAAGATATGTGAGGTGAACTCCAGTAGCAGTTCGTCCAATGACTCCGACATTTTGGGGACGATGTTGAACAAAAGATTCCGGGAATTGCTGCCCGTTGTTATGGTGGTATCGGCAAAACTCAGTAGACTAATCGTCAGTTCCATGCAAACCTTCTCGAAGTAGACATATACAGTGACAAAGAAATCTGAAAAGAGGTAAGAGCAGAGTCTATTTTCCTTAGGAAACAATACCTTATCGAAGAAGGAGACAACCGCAGCGTCATATATCCCTGAAAAGATGTAACTGCAGAGTCTCTTTTCATTGGGAAACAGTATATTCACAGCTGCCATGCACGTTGTTAACCACTTCGCAACGTCCTTATTGTTGGGCGTTTGAAATTGCAACCCAAGTGCCAGCAGACACTGTTCTAGAAACTCCCTTCGCCATTTGCCGTAAATGTCGCTGCATTCTTCCATGAAACCGGCATTCACCATCAGCTTCACGCTTTCCTTAAGGCGCCTCATACTTTCCGGTGGATGTGAATCCAGCACCAAGTTAATATCGGGATCCGGTACTTCTTTGGAATCAAACACGGTTTTAAGGTATTTGTCCACGTGACTACAAACTATGCGAACAAGCATCAGATTCTCTTTCTCAAGCTCCTTTACACAATTCATGAGTTGTTGGATGATAAGAACATCATCTTGTGAATGTGAACTACTTTGAGTGAGTAAATGGCCTCGAAATCTAAAATCCCCATCTTCTGGTGAGGTACCAAGAGTACTATCAACATGAGCATTGGCTTGTTGTGACATCCTTCTTCGTTGCACGTTGCAGTATTGTTCCACCTTTGCTGCGTTTTGTCGAAACCAATCGTTGTTCAATTTCAAATCACGCGTCTTTTGTTCTATGTAGCTGAGATTATTGATCAAAAAAACATGGCCCAATGCGGGGTCTGGGTAGTAGTTTTCGGACTTGGCTACCAACTCGCTGTCTAACAACTCAATCATCCTTCCTATCATCACCCAAAATAAAAATTTCTGACGCTATCAGATCGGTCAGCTCTCTGCTTTGTTATCGAATGGATGTAGTCCATTGCTTCCATAGTAAATATATGAATCCCTCCGTCGGTAACAGGTGCCTGCACATTATTAGTGTAAATAAGCATAAAGTTGTTTATCATAGCTAATCTTTGTCGAACGTCTTGAATATCATCCACTAACGACGTCTCTGAAGTGAACTTCAGGACCAGCTCGCCCAATGACTTCGACATCTTAGGGAAGAAGTCGAGCAAAAGATCTGACAAATAGCTCCCGTTTGCTATGGTGGTATTGGCCAACCTCAGTAGACCAATCGTCAGTTCCTCGCAAACCTTGTCGAAGGAGACATCCGCAGCGACAGAGAACCCTGAAAAGAGGTAATCGCAGAGTCTCCTTTCAATGGGAAACAGTATCTTCTCAGCTACCTTGCACGTGTCTAACCAGTTTATAATGTTCACATAATCTATTTCTGCTGTAATTTGCAACCAAAGTTTCCGCTGACAATGTTCTACAAACCCTTTTCGCGATTTGCTGTAAATGTCGATGCATTCGTCCATGAAACCTGCATCCACCACCAGCTTCAGGATTTCCTTAAGGCGCCTCATAGTTTCCGATGGAAGTGCATCCATCACCAAGTTGACGTCAGGATTCGGTACTCCTTCGGGGTCAATTAATACCTTTGTAAGGTATTTCTCTATGTGTCTACAAAACATGGGAACAAGCATCTCATTCTCCTTCTCAAGCTCCTCTATACAATTTATGAGCTGTTGTCCGATGATAAAACCATCATCAACGCTTCCATCTTGTGAAGGTGAATTGCTTTGAGTGAGTAAAGCAATCCCTGAATCATTAACTTGAATGATTACTTGATTTTGGTCCTGGAGCCGAAGGTTCTCTCCGTCTGTGTCGCTCGGATGGTGACGAAGTTGGAGGAGTAAATAACTGAAACCCCCTCCAACTGTGACTAACCACAATTTGATCTTCATGAGTTGTACGGTTAGACCTCCGCAGAAGAAATATAGTAGATCGATCTGGAATCCAAATTGAGTGAGATTTGACAAGCCAAGTGACATGGTTGCAAAAGCAGCCCAAGAGATGACGCTGTATGCATCTGGTTTACCCTTCACCATTTTATCAAACAAGAAGGAACAAACAGACGTGGTTATAAGAACCAGAAATGCCAAATGAGATTCCAGCCGGAAAGAGATGGAACTTGACCTTGCCGGTGTGAACAAGACGGCTAAACAAATGATAAAACTGAAAAGAATATAAAGAAGCATCTTCCACCAGCTCCAGTTTCCCAGCAAATGTTTGAAAGAGGAACTGAGCGCATAACAGAGCAGTCCAACAACAGATGAAGCAAGAGATACAATTCTCCATACCTTTGGTTTCTTCAGCCATCTCAGAATTTTGCTGAGCATGGCCATCGGATTCTTTCTCAAGTAAGAGAGCAAGGTTTCAGCCATTCACCCACCACGAACAGAGAGCCTGATGAGAGAAATCACTCAAGGTAATGAAGATTTCGCGTAAAAGAAAACCAAAAGAAAATAACAAAAGAAAAAAAAAAAACTTTTCGACCTACAATGCCAACTTCATCTTCATAGAACTCACTCCGAAGTACTTAAATGAAATCTAAGTTGTTTTTTCTAGCACGACAAATATTAAGAGAATTGTCTTCATCTATTTTCTAGCGTCGCAAATCCAGTGTGCAATTTTTGTTCTGCAAAATACTAATTTATATTAACGGTCAAACAAAAAATTGTTCAATTTTAGAAAATGGAAAATCATATTTGCAATTAACACTTTATGAAAACTAAAATTTCATGTTAAAAAACTAAAGGAAAAAAAGGAATTTAAACTAAAAACTTCCTACACAAGAAGACTCACCGAATCATATAGACCCCAAACGTATCAGTGGGGTTTCGATGAACTTTCCGAGAAAAATACTTGTGGACTGTGAAGATTAAGAGTCAAATATTAGAGATTTCCCTGAGCGTGTTCAATTGAAAAAATAGCAGATAAGGATGACTTGTAGAAAGACAAAGTTTAATAAGAGAAACCGAAAATGACAAAAAAAAAATTATATTAATTAATCTTTTGATTAACAAGTCAAATTTCTTTCGTATATAACTCATAAAACCACCTTGTATAACTCAAATAGTGATGGGTATAAGAAGGGATATGTTAATAGACATCATGACGCGTGTTTAATTCAAAAAAAAAAAAATTAACAAAAGATGATTTGTGGAATGACAAAGTTTAACGAGAGATTATTAAAAATGAGAACCCAACAAAATTTGAAGAGATGATTAAAAACATATTGTGTATAAAAAAAATTAAATAAATAATATGAGACCATAATATCACCTAGTTTTCTTTTGAATCAGAACACCACTGTAACCTCTCACAATTGTTTTTTCATCACTATGACCTTGCTCAACTTTCGCTTACATTGGTGTTTCATAATACTTTTTATATACCTTAATTCAATTTTAATGTTTTGCCTCTCAATGTTTTATTGGCGTATACCTTTCTTAAAAATTTTTTTTTTTTTTTTTATCTAGAAGATGTTGGAATATTGACAGTGGTAATCTTATTGGATGATTGTTCATGTTATTTCTTATAATTTTTTTCACAAGACTAATTGTAATCCAATTTCTTTTAGCACTAGTACAAATACAGTTTTTCAAAATACTAATTCTTGAAACAATGTTTGTATTAGACATTCAAGATTTGGACTTGTCTTGATAAACTCCTTTGGTTTTCGTGTAATGACATTCCTTTTTTTAACATTCCACATAATTGTTATACTTCTAATGGTCAAATTTACCTCTTGCTAAGTTTAGAAAATTATCTTTCAATTGCTAATTTATTCCGTTTTTGGTAAACCAAAAACATGTCGGTCCGAATTAACTCAATTTGTCACCGCTAATAATCTTACACTATTTTTATCAAAATAGATAGATTACAAAATTTGTACTTGTGAGTGAGTTGTAGTGAGTGTGTACGACTTTTTCTATTGAAATTATGTTCCGTATGTATGATTTCATCTTTAATTTGAATTTATATAAAAGTTGCGAAGAAAGAACATGATTTCTATTATCCACTACTTTAACTCAAAACCATGAAGTTGCATATAGAAAGGAGTTTCAATTTGTTTAAAACTAGAAGTCATGTATTCTCTACTTAACTTTAACCTGTTGTAAGTGTTACACTTATCAAAAGTTTTTGAATTTCTTTTTGTTTTAAAAAAAATGTCCACGTGTCAAACAAATATCATGTCACGTGTCAAAATAAGTTTTTTGTATTTAATTTAGTTTTGACATTCATTGTTTTTTTTCAATTTGATCCCAATTGTTTTTTTTTTTAAATTGAGCAATTTTATTCTTCCCCAAATTGAAACCAAATTTCAATTTTATATGAATTTTATACTGAATTTTTTTTTTAAATTCACATTTTTATTAAATATTTTTTGTTTAGGACTAGAAAAGCTTTAAAATTAGAACAAAAAATTTAAAAGTGGAGAATAACACCATTGGTTTAAAAATTTAAGAGGTTAAAAATTACATAAACAATATACTAATAAGTTATATTATTTTATATTATGTTAAGGGTCTAAAAATTAAATTTAGTCTCAATTTGAAGAAGGAAAAAATTGCTCAATTTAAAAAAAAAATTAGGATCAAATTGATAAAAAAAATAACGAACATCAAGACCGAATTAAATACACAGGATGCTCTATCTACATATAAAAACATCCCAAGAACGATTAGGACATACCATTATGATCACTGATCAGCGGAGACTCATATTGATAAATGAAACGACACATGCAAGCGGTAGAGTGCTTACATGCAACAGAAAACAGAAAAAGATCAAAAAGACAACGGAAACTTAACTTACACGAACAGAGAAACTGATCCTACGGTCTCGATTCTTCAATGAGACGACCAGAAAGACAAAACTTTTAGAGAGAAGTCAGAGAGCTCTAAAAAAGTGATTTCTAGAGAGATGATGTGTTTTAAAATAATAAAACTCGTTTATAACAACTCTATTTATACTAAAACATTTTTAATATTAAAATAATCGAGTCTTACAATTTTTAAACCACTATCACTTCTAAAATACTATTTTTTAGGATTTTACAACACCCGCTTAGTATCATATACCCAAGTGGAGGAGATTTCCATGATCTTTCAAAGATATTGTGGATTATGAAGGTTACTCTCAATTCATGAAGCGTATTCAATTGGAAGAAGGAAATTTAGATGATTTGTGGAAGAGAGGTGATATATCGACGCTCAAAAGAAAATACACATACTTAACAACTTCGTAAAATAATATTTTAATCATTTTTTCAATTTTTTAATTTAAAATTTTTATTAAAAAAAATTCATATTTCCTGTGAAATTTATTTTAATGAGATCCTAAAGAGCTTGATGAATTTGAGCAAGGTGAGTTTATATGAAAACTTTATATACTTTTTAGTTGATATTTTTAAATTTATTTTAAGTTTTAAAAAATGATGAAATATTTTTTTTTTTGTAGATATAACTTCTCAAGATGAAGTGGAACCTTCAAGTGCAATTAATTTAGATGATTGAAGATGTATTAAGATGTATTAACATTTTTGATGTTGTTTATGGGAGAACCTACCGGAAAACCTATGTCTTGTGTATTAAGATGTATAAATATTTTGATTTTGGTGTATTGAAGTATGATGCATATTTCAATTATTATTTCCTAAGCACTTTCAAATTATAAACTTTATATTATTATTATGTATTACAATCATATGTAATTAGTGCAATTCGGTTCAAAATAGTATAATTCAGTTCAAAAATAATGCAATTCAGTTCAAAAATCAATGCAATTCGGTTCAAAAATAGTACAATTCGGTTCAAAAATAGTGAAGTTTATTCAAAATTAGTGCAGTTCGGTTCAAAAATGGTTCAAAAATAGTGTAGTTAAGTTAAAAATAAGTGCAGTTCAGTTCAAGAATAGTGCAGTTCAGTTAAAAAATAGTGCAGTTCAATTAAAAAATAGTGCAGTTCATAAAACAGTTCAGTTTATAACAGTTCAGTTTATATCATAGTGCAGTTCAGTGTAGTGCAGTTCAGTCCAGTTTATTTTTAAGAAAAACAATTCAGTTCGTCCGAACTGTTTTTCAGTTCAGTGCAGTTCATGCGAATTGTTTTTTAGTTCAGTGCAGTTCATGCGAACTGTTTTTTAGTTCAGTGCATTTTTTGATAGTTCAGTTGAATTTGATTTATTTTGTCCAATCCTAACCTAAACTAAAAAGGTATCATAATTTATAATATTTTTTACCGTATAAAAGACATATTAATATACTACAAATTTAAATATTACCTATGATGGATGAAACATAGGAAAGTCACCTTTATAGTTTCGTAAAAAAAAAATTATCATTACCTTGGTTTCATTACCTTGAAATGTTAACCAAGAAACTTATTTTAAAACAAAATTAATCAAATTAATCAAGCAACATAACTTAAAGAAACCGAGAGCGTCCATCTTTGGATGAGAGAAAACCCCACTGTGATGAAAACTTTATGAAAAAGTAAAAATTTTCTCATGTGAAAAAAAAAAAAAGGTGAATTTATTATGCCAGTCCTACACTGTTAAACTCACTGATTCATCGAGACCCCACACGTTATCTGTTGAGGGATTCCACGAAATTGCAGAGAAAAATACTTGTGGACGAAGGTTGTGAGGAGACTGTCAACTAGAATTGTTAACGTCTTCATAAATGTGTTGATTTGAACAAAATAAATGAAGATTGTCTGTAAGGACAAAGTCTAACCAGATAAACTGAAAAAAAAAAGGTTAAATACTCACATTATTTTTCGAATTACACTTATATCCTAATTTTTAACAACTAGTTTGAAATTCGTACGTTGTTTTTTTATATTAATTTATTTTATATATTATTATTATTATTATTTTGATGTTATTAATAATACTTTTTAATTGATATGCATATAGTGTGAGAAATGAATTTAACAAAAATTAAAAAATTAAATTTAACTTTTTGGCATTGTATTTCTAAAGTAGACGGTAATCATAGTTACATCGTTTACAAATTATAATTATCTTTTATATTCAAGTATTTCATTTAATAAACTAGTATGTGTTTTCTTTATTTATATGATGACACTATATTTACATTTATTTATGGGTATATTGTGTGTTTTAAAATATATTAATGATTTTCACAATATATTGATATTTTGGCACATTAAACTTTTAGTGTAATTTGTTGTATTAGCACAAGAGAAATGCATTTATACCCAAATGTCAACATGGAGGATAGGATATGAGTAGTAGTTTCTCTGTACTCTACCTGTTATTTGTCTCGTACTTGTATCTATATTATGCGGGTATCCGCATATCTTGTTAATATTCACGAATACCCGCAGATATTTATAAAAGAAATATTTAATATTTAATAAAAGAATTTAACAATAAATTCAAATAAAAATACAATGTATAACCTTTATAAATTTCAGACAAAATAAAAATAACTCGTTTAAATAGTATTGAATGACTGTTTACAAATAAATAGAAATTTTTTAAAATCAATTGATAAAAAATAACCCATTCAAAATCAATGGATTGATGTTTTAATAATTTTTTTTAATTTAAATTAGAGTATAGTGGATACAAATATTCACGGGTATGGATATTATGATACCCGTACCCACCCCATTAACATGCGGGTATAAAAATACTCATACACGTTACCTGCGGGTATCTATTTCAATATTCATTTTCTATTTATTGCAAATTTGATCGATACCCGTATATACAGATTTTTTTGACATCTCTATTTATATTAATGTCAAAATCAATAATTAACCACCTTAGTAATTGCGCCTTTTTAAGAGTCGGTCACCCCAACAAAAAATTGTAAGATGAAAGGCCCTATTTTATCAACAACATTTGTGTTGTATCTTCTTCCCCAAAGGTTGTCATGAGTTCGATGTATCCCATGACTTATACATGTTAACACCTGAGAATCTTACAAAGACTCCCTCAAAAGGTTTTAGTTTGTCCAGAGGGATGTTCAGGTCCACAAATACGTCCCAGATCATTACATTCACCGAACTTCCTGATCGACTAGAATTCGGTGAACCCACCTACTACACATGATGAATGAGACGACGATGCGGTCATTATCATGCATGCATACGTCGACAAGATCGTCGTTGAATAAACAGACAGTGGGCGATCTGGTCCTGGGCTTTGACGATAGAGCCAATACTTTCTAGGCATACCAACAAACCCTCCTGCGATGGTATTCAGGTCTCCTTGGGCCAATAGAATAATGATAGAATGACACCCCAAAGTTACCACTTTCATGACCACCTTACGTGGCAACAGAAATCAGATTTAAAATTTTGTATTTTTAATTGAAAAATTTAATTGGCAGCAGGAAACGTCATTCTCCGCACACGCGCGTGTGGTCACAGCCCGTTGCTACATTTCCCAAACACCAGTCCGCGCATTTCTTTTTTCGTTTTTGAAAACTCTTTCACAGCTCCACCGCACCGCTCCACCACTCCACCTCTTCTCCATTTCTCCAAAGCGCCCTGAAACCCCTTTGCGCTCCTTCTTCCCGCACACACACAGACCCGCACCCCACACACCTCTTCTCCACGTTTTCCCATCTACCGGTCCAGAAACCCCAAAACCTCTCCCAGCGAGAAACCCTAACCCAAATCCCTCTCCCTCTCCCTCTCCCTCTCCCGCTCCCGCTCCGTCTCACACCAACACTTGGACGCAACTTTTTCTGCTGTCGTTGCTCAATCCCCAAACCCCTCCACACTCCCAATTTCATAACCTAACCTAAACTTTTCCCCAATTTCGACGCTCACCACCGTTCCTCCCACCGCTTATCCTCACCTGCCGTTTTCTTGTTCACTCACTGACGCACTTATCTTGACGAAGACGTGAACCTCCCCTCTATGTTTCCCTGACATTCAATCACAACAAGAAGTCGAGCCCAATGGCAACCGCCAAAGCCGTAGTCCAGCAGTGAAGCACGCATCCTTCCACCGTACTCTGTAACCATCACAGTTAAGCAGGGATTTTCGAGCAATTGTCCTGTCTCTCTCGCGGGCTGAGCACGTTCCTGAAGCCGCAGTCGACCACTGAACCTCATCCTTGGACCCTACTCTCTATCCACCACACTGAAGCACGCATTTTCGAGCCTTCCTCTGTCTCTCGCGGGCTGAGCACGATCCAAGTGCAAGGTCCATATTGTGTCAACATTGTTCATGCCATGTTATTGTTTCTGTGGTTCAATTTGTGATGTTTTGTTTTGTTAAAATTATGTTGTACAATTTGTGTTGGTTTGTGCTACTTAGTTACCATGTTTATCTTTTGAACTACTTGTTTTTGGCACGCTTAGTTTGTGTTGAAGTGTATTTATTTTTGCAATTGGTTATTCATTTGTGCAATCGGTTCAATGATCAAAGCAATTTGTTGGGGCTACATACATATTATTGCACACTGCAGGATTGAATTAACAGTTGGTTAATATTTGAATACTAGTTTTTTTTTTGTTATATTTGATAATTGCACTTGAATACATGAATGATTTGATTTGTATTGATTTTTGTGAACTGAAGATCTCAATTGGGAATCATGACCGATGGTAGTGAAGACGATGGTTGTACAACTGAGACGAAGGTATGAGTTTGGAAATTGGCATACAAGTTTGTTCAATATATGTATTAAATAATGACTTTATTTTTTTTTTGGTGGATGCAGATTTATTTTAGACATTCATGTCGGACGCATTTTCTTGGTTCTTTGAATAAGAGCTTAACAGAACAACAAATTATTTGTCTAGAACAAACACCCTTTGCTTGGATGCCGAAGTTGAAAGAGTCTCTGAAGATAAGTAGAAATCTTCTGAATGAGTTGGTTCATGTGTGGGTTGAAAGGAGAGGAGGTTTTGTACTTAATAAAGAAATTGTTAGATTTTCTTTATTAGATGTATGCTTAGGTTTAGGGTTACGGGTTGTTAGAACTAAAATTGATTTGGATGAGGGTTTTGTTGAGAGTCAGTGTAGGAAACACTTTGATGATGAAAACGTTGATGTCAAAATGGTTTATGAATTCTTAATGCAACATCATGGAGATTTAAGTGTAGTTGATTTTTGTAGATTGTATGTTTTGATAAGAATATGTGAGTTTCTATTGTCTAGTCGCAGGGGTAGTCTTGTGGATGACTTTGGAATTCTTGGAAAATATAATTGGGGTAGTCTTGTGTATGAGTACTTGGTTGAGAGTCTATGCACTGCTTCATTGTTGTTGAGCGACGAAGGAAATGTGAAATACTTTCATGTGGATGGTTGTGTTTATTTGTTACAGGTATAATAAATTATTCGTTAATGGATTGTTTTATTAATTATGATGTTGAATTATTAGTTAATGCTGTTAAAAATTTGTTATAGTTATGGGCTTTTGAGCATTTGTTGATTTGGAAGAGAAAGGGAGGAACTCCTAGCAGCCGATTTCCACGAATATTGCATTGGATGGATGTTAAAGTTGGGGATTCCGTAGTTAGTCGTAGTTTGAAGAAAAAAGCGGTTAGTTTGATATTTGTTTATAATTTATAATTTCATTGTGTTTATTAGTCAATGAATTTATTGAATGATTTAATTTTGGTTTGGTTGTATGTTGTTCATGAGGGCAGGTTTTGCATGACGTTGCCGTGTCAGAAGAAGAGCTTAAACATGTAGTTGTCCAAGAAGGTTTTCATGAATATGGGTGTGGATTTGGCAAGGTTGAAAGGAGAAGTGAAGGAGGGTGTTCTTCACAAGACAAGGAAGAGCTTATGCGTGAAATTTTAGAACAAGAAGCCGTTATTGAGGAACTTAAGCAATCAATTGATCTTCTAAAAACAAAGATGAAGGAGAGGAGGAAAAAACCGCCTACGGAATATGATCCATGTTATGACACAAATGGTTGTGCTTCTCAAACACATGATCATAGTTTTGATTTGGGAGGCAAGTCTGTTGAGGAAGATGATGAAATTCATAAAAGCAATGACATGTGTGACGAAATGGAGGAAAGCAATATGTATGCGCGAATGAAGCATCAACCCCGCACACGTTACAAAAGTCGTTCTATTCGAACTCCGTTTGCGAGTTATGGGATAAGGAGGTTGAAGAAATAGTTTGGAATTATTATTGTTTACAAAATGATATTTTTTGTTATTGGTAATGACATGTTCGTGGTGAATGGCAATTTCATTTGTTTGAGTTGATTTCAGTATACATTTGTGTGTGACAAATGCTGCTCCACTGAAACAATTTAAATCTGTTACAATGTGTGTGTCCAAAATTTGTTTGATAGGTTACACTTTACATGGCCGTGAGTGTGTAGTTCATTTTGAATATGGTCCACCAATCTTTGTTGTCAATTAGTTTACATTACATTTATGGAAGCAAAATAAAAAAAATGTGGAGTCTAGCAAGGCCCTTGGATAATAAATTTATTAAAACACCTTACAAGTAATTTGTCCAACAATTATGGACTGGGTTACATATTACTTGAGTTTGGGTTTGACGTTAGTTTTGAAAAAGGTGCACCAATATTTGTTGTCAATTATCAAGTACTTTATGAAAAGAAATTAAATATTGTCTGTCTCCAAAGGGGGAACCAACTGGGGCGTAGTAATCAGGTGGCATGATTGTTTGATTCAAATATGTCAGAACAAATTTATCCAACAAAATATATCTTGGGCTCCAGCTTACATTTCATTGGGTGGCATGTCAAATTTCAGGAAGGTCCACGAATGTTTTTATTCACTTATAACATATGTATTCAATAGTGAAAATTAAATATTGTCTGCGTTCAAAGGGGGAAGAATGTGGGGTTCATGAATGCCCTGGGATTATTATTTTATTCAAAGTAACTACAAATAATTTATCCATAAGTTACAAATAATTCGTCCAAAAAGTATATCCTTGGTTACAGCTTACGTTTGACTGAGTCGCATGATAAATTTCAAAATGGTCCACCAATGTTTTTATTCACTAATAACATATGCATTGAGTAGAACAAATTAAAGGATATCTGCCTTCAAAGGGGGGAACAAAATGGGGTCCACCAATGCCCTGGGCTTATTATTTTATTCAAAACTCTTACAACTAAATTGTCCAAAAAGTCTATCGTGGGTTACATCTTACATTTCACTGAGTCGCATGATATATTTCAAAAAGGTTCACCAATGCTTTTATTCACTTATAACATATGAAATGAGTAGAAAAATTGACATAATGTCTGGCTTCAAATGGGGGAACAATGTGGGGTCCACCAATGCCCTGGGATTATTATTGTATTCAAAATTCTTACAAATAATTTGTCCAAAACTCTTGCAACTAAATTGTCCAAAAAGTCTATCCTGGGTTACATCTTACATTTCACTGAGTCGCATGATAAATTTCAAAAAGGTCCACCAATGTTTTTATTCACTTATAACATATGCATTGAGTAGAAGAAATTAAAGGTTGTCTGCCTTCAAAGGGGGGAACAAAATGAGGTCCACCAATGCCCTGGGATTATTATTTAATTCAAAATTTTTACAAATAATTTGTCCAAAAAGTCTATCCTGGGTTACATCTTACATTTCACTGAGTCACATGATAAATTTCAAAAAGGTCCACCAATGTTTTTATTCACTTATAACATATTCATTGAGTAGAAGAAATTAAAGGTTGTCTGCCTTCAAAGGGGGGAACAAAATGGGGTCCACCAATGCCCTGGGATTATTATTTAATTCAAAATTTTTACAAATAATTTGTCCAAAAAGTCTATCCTGGGTTACATCTTACATTTCACTGAGTCGCATGATAAATTTCAAAAAGGTCCACCAATGTTTTTATTCACTTATAACATGCATTGAGTAGAAGAAATTAAAGGTTGTCTGCCTTCAAAGGGGGGAACAAAATGGGGTCCACCAATGCCCTGGGATTATTATTTTATTCAAAATTTTTACAAATAATTTGTCCAAAAAGTCTATCCTGGGTTACATCTTACATTTCACTGAGTCGCATGATAAATTTCAAAAAGATCCCCCAATGTTATTATTCACTTATAACATATGCATTGAGTAGAAGAAATTAAAGGTTGTCTGCCTTCAAAGGGGGGAACAAAATGGGGTCCACCAATGCCCTGGGATTATTATTTTATTCAAAATTTTTACAAATAATTTGTCCAAAAAGTCTATCCTGGGTTACATCTTACATTTCACTGAGTCGCATGATAAATTTCAAAAAGATCCCCCAATGCTTTTATTCCCTTATAACATATGAAATGAGTAGAAAAATTGACATATTGTCTGGCTTGAAATGGGGAAACAATGTGGGGTCCACCAATGCCATGAGATTATTATTGTATTCAAAAATCTTACAAATAATTTGTCCAAAACTTCTATTCTGGGTTACAGCTTACATTTCACTAAGTCGCATGGTAAATTTCGAAAAGGTTTAGCAATGCTTTTATTCACTTATAACAAATGTATTCACTAGAAAAAATGACACATTGTCTGGCTTCGAAGGGGGGAACAATGTGGGGTCCACCAATGCCCTGGGATTATTATTTTATTAACTAATGTTACAACATATTTGTCCACAAACTACTTGTGTGATTACAATTTATACGTGCTTGGGTTACATGTTAGATGTCAGTAAGGGTCACCCAACACTTTCAACAATTAAAACCAATACTTCGCTGCAGTAGAAAATAATGTGGTGTGTTTTAATGGTGTGCACATCATGGGGTCAATCAATGATTACTAAAATAGTATCCTTCTCCATTAACAAAAGACATTCACTGATGGAATGATAAGCAATACTGCAAACAATTAACAAAAAGTCTTTTCAAAACGTGGAGTAGGTGTTCAGCGAAGACATGAAAGCACTACACCAGTACTACTTACTAATGGAGGGATGACAAAATGGTCACTGAAATCCGTAGCTTAAGAATCAGGGCATTCAACATCAAATGTTGTAGCCCCATCGGGATTTGCATCATAATTTCCATGTGGTGAGTCCGCACCAAGAGAAATAGTAGCATTAGAACATGGGAGACTTGATGATCCAACAACAGAAGTGTCTTCATGGTAACCAGTTATAACAACTTTAGGTGGAGGGACCAACTTCTTCAAAATGTCGTCAACATCAAGATATTCTCCTGGGTAGTTTCGCACAACGGGCATAGAAGCTTCGACTTTATGGTCAGTTGGTGGACTAATGTCATTCTTAAAAACCTATCAATCATGAATTCAATATGACCCTGTAATTTAAATATAAAAATAATTAAAAAGTAATTATATAAATGTAATATAAAATATTAACCTTCACAATATTGCAAACAGTGATGTTCAGGTAAGGAGGCACCCATGGGTTGTGACCGAAACAAGATACCTGATGAATCATATTTAAGATTTTAGATCTGTACTTCATAAAAATTATGAAAACCCAAATTCAGTACAAACGCATAAGGCGGTGATAATACATTTTTCAAAATCAACGATGCTTCAACAGTAATATGAGAACCAAACTCAGGATCCATGACAGCTTTTTTGTGGACGCTTGCCTTTGCTATAGTTGAAGGGTCCTGAACAAATTAAAGAACAAAATTTAGATGGATTTCTAATTTATTTCACATAACCAGTGTTGCCATTTTACCTTAATAACTATGGACATGTCACCCAACCCGTTCGGGTGACATTCTTTGACCACACACACAACTAAAGGTATCTTTTCCATTGATTTCCTAGAAGACAGTAGAATCAAATTTTTGATGTCCCCTTCAGCAACTAAACCTGAAAGCATGCATGATTGTTATCTTCAAACATAAAGATGTATTTAACGGAACTCTCTTTGTAAAGGTTTAGTTGCTTACCATGGTATTCAACAAACCTACGAGCCCATTTCCAAGCATTTGAGTTGAAGTCTCGTGCATCACCTGCAGCAGCGATTTCCCTCATCAATTGTTGGGTATTTTCGGGTTCCTCCGATTATCTGTTTAGCATAAGTGCTTGTGCATTGCCTGCAGGGCCGGGAATGAATTCTGTGTTGGAGTTGCATCTCCGGATGAAGGACATCACGTCCGACTCATCAATGTCAAGGCCCTCCCACGAATCCATATGTTCAACCTACATATTTGTTGCACGAGCAAAAAATTTAATTACATTCAGAATACTGTTACAGAGAGTGAAGAAAGTGATGCAAAAAAAAATTTCATTAGCATCCAAGTCACCAAAAAACAGTGTTGGGATGACGGTAGTGCACAACTTTGGTAGCAAAACAGGGAGAAAATTTGCATTCCTTAAAGCTTGGTCTTTGCTTTATAAATCAAAAGTAATTTATAAATGTACCACAATGCCCTTCGTTAGCTTACTCACTACGTTTCTATTAACGAAGTCATTAATGCCTTGTTCCATTGGCCGCGCTTACCTTTTCAACGTCAAATCTTTTCTTCACCAACCAACTTTCATTCATTTAATGCATTTCGTAAAGCTCCCCAAACGCATCGTCCATGGCCATTTTTCCTATTTCCTCCGCTCACAAAGCACTCATGGCTACATTTTAGGAATCGGCCTGTGTGGTTGGTGGGGCATTCATCACGTAAGTTGGATTTTAAATGCTTTCATTCAATCTCCAATCTACTTAAATACCTCATTAATGGTATCCTCCCGCATATGCTTGGTCGTAGGTAAAGTTTTAGGGTTCATTTAATTTGCCATAAATTTTCCAAAGTACATTGTGTTGCCTTCTTGTCGTCATTCACAGAAAACTATTAATTGCACAATCTTGACTTGGTGTTTTTTTAAAGCTCATTTACTCCCGCATTTGTTTGGTCGCACAATCTTTAATTTGTGTTTTTTTAAAGTTCATTTGCTCACGCATTTGATTGGTCGCACGATGTTTACTTTATGTTTTTTTAAAAGACAATTTACTCTCGCATTTGTTTGGTCCTATTGACCTTGCCTTATTTTCAAAAGTTTACGTTCGTTGGCATATTTTACTTTGCTATAATAGTTAACGTAATTCCAAAGGTTCACGTTATTTTGGAATGTATCATTTCCCAATTCCTTAATACGCATTTTAGAGTTTCGTATCACAGTGTTTTCACAGTAACATTAAAGAATTTGATTGGTTGTTTATTTAGGAAATATCATGGAACAAACACAAAGACTGGGTCTGGACAACATTGATCTCTTGGACGATGTTATCCTTGAAAACAATTGTAACAGCATTGGATCTGTTTCAACCAAGAACAACTGTGGTGAAAGTAGCTTGGGTTTGGTTCCTAAAGTGGGGATGACTTTCGAAACTGTGGATGAGCTGAAGAAAGTTTATAAACAACATGCAATCAGAAGTGGTTTCGGTGTCTGAATAAGAACATCAAAGAAAGATGATGATAATCAGTTTTACTACGTCAAACTAGTTTGTTCTCGAGAAGGAACCCATGTGTCCAACATTCCCCCGGAAAAAAAAAACCATTCCGACACAAAGAAAGGCATGCCCTGCACGTGTTACTGCTGTTAAAAAAGATGGTCAATGGGGGATTATAAGTGTGGTGGAGGAACATAATCACCATTTAAGTCCACAGAAATCAAGGCTTGTGCGAGGTAATAGGAGGATAAATATGCAGGCAAAAAGAGTTATTGATATCAATGATCAAGCGGGAGTACGTTTGAACAAAAGTTTTCGGTCCTTGGTTTTTGAGGCAGGAGGTTATGAGAACTTGGATTTTGTGGAAAGGGATGTCAGGAACTATATTGGTCAGCAGAGACGGGCGCTTGTTAAGGATGGTGATGGGCAAGCATTGCTTAATCATTTTTCGAGAATGAGGGAATTAAATAGGGATTTCTTCTTTGAAATCGACGTCGATCACGACAACAGAATTACTAATGTGTTTTGGGCGAACGGGAGGAGTCGAGCGGCATGTCTCGATTTTGGGGATATTGTGTCATTCGACACCACATACTTGACTAATAAGTATGACATGCCTTTTGCCCCATTTGTAGGTGTTAATCATCACGGTCAATCCATTTTATTAGGTTGTGGGCTGTTATCATCAGAGGACACTAGAACATTTGTGTGGTTATTTACATGCTGGTTGCGTTGCATGTCAAATAAGGAACCACTTGGAGTCGACATCTTTTTTAATTAGGTTTATTGGTTTGTCCTGCAGTTTTGTTCAAAAAACTTCGCTTCAACTCCCCACATACAGCGTCCTTACTCCCCACATCGGCGTCAGCTGTTTATACAGTTGTGTGCACATATTAAATCCACATACTTCCGTTAATTCAATTTTAATTGGTCCATTAGACCTCGTG
>Ga0214544_1007886_pt1 | contig 18279 bp, 21 predicted proteins | sample CNSS3metaG_FD_160074 | JGI IMG/M metagenome (GOLD analysis project Ga0214544, IMG submission 160074) | Root nodule microbial communities from cowpea collected in UCLA plant growth center, Los Angeles, California, USA - CNSS3 | ecosystem: Host-associated > Plants > Roots > Nodule | place: USA... | reverse complement strand
AAAGGAAGAAGAAAACATAAAATGGAAAGGAAAGAAATGGTAAAAATGTGAGAAGCACGCCACTACAAGGCTAGGCTAGAAGCCATGACAACCTTGAAGATGAGTGGATGTGTGCCGCCACTTGCTAGGCAAGATAAGGCTTAAAAGTTTCACTCCCAAGGGAGGAAACTCTCACAAATGGTTGAGACACAAGAGTGTTTTTACTTCAAAATGTTCAACCCTTTTACATGTCTAGGAGCACCCCTTATATAGAAGAGTTTAGGGGCCTCTAAGCAAATAAAAGATACCTAAGGATGTCTCTACAAAAACCTAACCCTAGCTTCTAGAAACTAGGTCAAATAAGGTTACAAAAATGAGAGACAAAAGAACTAACTATGGTGTGTGCAAGACTAATTTCGTTCTAGCACAAAAGGAGACAAAGAATGTGTCTCATATGTCTCCAAAAAGTGGCCAAAGTGTGCTAAAAACAAAGGAGACCAAAGGTACACTTGCTTCATGCCATTTACTTTATGCTTGATGCCTTTGCTTTACTCTCTCTTCCACATCATTTATGCTCCCCAATCACCATGCGCCACCTAACATTGCTTTCTTACTCCTAATTAACCTACAAAGCAAATAAACATAGATTAACATGTTGGCTTAAGTTAAGTCAACTATAGTCAACAAGTCAAACCTAGTCAAAGGTCAACAAGTCAACTAAAGTTGATTCAACTAAGTCAACTTAGGGAATCAAAAATAGCAAACACAAATGAAAGGGATGAAGGATTAGTGAACTTCCTTTCTAAACATGCTTAGTCTTCTTAAGCATTTGCCTCCATCCTTGGTTGGGGTCAATCCTTCATGAGTAATATGGACATAATATTTCACCACGTAAAATATGAGCCATAATCAAAAGTCATAAACTTTACTACTCTATTGGACCTGTAAACACGATCCTAAACCTGATATCTAAACTTGTCTCCAAAATTTGAAACGAAAATCAAGCTTTAAACGAGACTCGTAAACACGTCTAGTGAACTCGATCGATAAACCTTACGTGTAAACTCGGCCTGAAAATTCAACCGGTAAACTCAGCCCTGAAACTTATCCAATAAACTTGATCACAAACATGTCCCGTAAAAATGACCCCTATAATCAACCTGTAAATTCGGCTCGAAAACTTAACCTGTAAACTCTGCTTGTAACCCTATCCAATAAAGTCGATCGTAAACTTGTCCCGTAAACACGACCCTGGTAATCAGCCCGTAAATTCAACGCAAACTCAAACCGAAAGCACGCCTTGTAAAACTGACATAAAATTCGTCATGTGACACACAATTCCTCAAGCTGATCTGTAAAATCGTTTGAAAAGTTGAAACAAAACTCAAGAAGTAACCTAGTGCCGTGAAAAAGGACGAATAAACTCGGCCCATAAGCCTGACCCGTAAACTCGGCCCAAAAACTCAACCCGTTAACTTGACCTACAAAGTCGGCACGAAAATTTGACTCGTAAACTTATCTCGTAAACGTATCCCATAAACGCGATCGTAAATTTGATATTAGCCATGTACAATGAACCCGTAAATTCGATTGTAAACACAAACCGAAAATTGACCCGTAATATATTAGCCATAATGAAGACTCGTAAACCTATTCGACCTGTACAATACGATTTGTAAAACCAATCCGTAAACTCGGCTCAAAAAGTCAAAACGAAACTCAACCTGTAAACTATAGCCATAAACACGACCAGTAAACTCGACCCATAAACCTGAACCATAAACCTGGCCCGTAAACTTGGCCCGAAAACTCGACCCTTAAACTTAGCCAGTCAACCTATGAAATAAACTCGATCATAAAATTGTCGAGTAAACATAAACTCGACCCCTACAATCGACACATAAATTCGACAATAAAGTCAAATCGAAAACACGACCCGTAAGATCGACATAAAATTCAACCACGTAAAACATGAGCTATAATAATAAATCATAAACTTGACTGCTCTATTCGACCTGTAAACATGATTCGTAAACCTGATATCTAAACTTGTCTCAAAAATTCAAAACAAACTCAATCTTTAAACTAGACCCCTAAATAGGACTAATGAACTCGACAAATAAAACATACGTGTAAACTCGGCCTGAAAACTCGATTGATAAACTCAGCCCGGAAACCTATCCAATAAAGTTGATCATAAACATGTCCCGAAAACACGACCTATACAATTAACCCTTATGATGAAGGATTGACCCCAACCAAGGATGGAGGCACATGCTTAAGAAGACTAAGCATGTTCACTAATCCTTCTTCCCTTTCATTTGTGTTTGTTATTTTGATTCCCTAAGTTGACTTAGTTGAATCAACTTTAGTTGACTTGTTGACCTTTGACTAGGTTTGACTTGTTGACTATAGTTGACTTGACTTAAGCCAACATGCTAATCTATGTTTATTTGCTTGGTAGGTTAATTAGGAGTAAGAAAACAATGCTAGGTGGCACATGGTGATTGGGGAGCATAAATGATGTGGAAGAGAGAGTAAAGCAAAGGCATAAAACATAAAGAAAAAGGCATAAAGCAATTGTACATATGTACCTTTGGTCTCCTTTGTTTTTAGCACACAGTGGCCACTTTTTAGAGACATATGAGACACATTCTTGGTCTCCTTATGTGATAGAACGAAATTAGCCTTGCACACACCATAGTTAGCTCTTTTGTCTCTCATTTTTAAAACCTTATTTGACCTAGTTTCTAGAAGCTAGGGTTAGGTTTTTGTAGAGACATCCTTAGGCATCTTTTATTTGCATAGAGGACCCTATACTCTTCTATATAAGGGGTGCTCCTAGACATGTAAAAGGGTTGAAGATTTTGAAGTAAAAACACTCTTATGTCTCAACCATTTTTGAGAGTTTCCTCCTAAGGGAGTGAATACTTTTAAGCCTTATCTTGCATAGCATGTGGCGGCACACATCCACTCATCTTCAAGGTTGCTATGGCTTCTAGCCTAGGCTTGTAGTGGCGTGCTTCTCACATTTTTACCATTTCTTTCCTTTCCATTTTATGTTTTCTTCTTCCTTTAATTGTTCTTGGTTTTCTATGGTTTATGTGCTTTCAATTTCCTTTTTGTTTTGAATCAACCCATCATCTTCTTCTCTTGAGCTTTGTGAAAGGAACCTTCACATCTAGATGGCTTGCTATCTTAATGTCTAGTGGGGATTTCACTTAGCTTTCTTAATCAACTCACACCATATTCAATAATCTTAAAACGGAACAACATAAACCTTCATCATCGTCAACTTGACTATCTTATTCGACCTATAAACACGATTCGTAAACTTGATATCTAAACTTGTCTCAAAAATTTGAAACGAAACTCAACCTTTAATCTAGACCCCTAAAAACGACTAGTGAACTCGACCGATAAACCTTAGGTGTAAACTCGACCGGTAAACACAGTCTAGAAACCTATCCAATAAAATTGATCATAAACATGTCCCGTAAACATGACCCTGATAACGCTATCGTTGATGTGATCAAATTAATACTACTAAACTATTGCAACGCTAGTATTGCTAAGATAGTAGTAAATAAAATAGAAAGGGTAAAGTAACCCAAAGTCATCTCCCATCGAACACAAAATTTATTTTCAACAAGTTAGTTCTTATAAAATCTAGACAAAACGGTTAGTCATATAAAATAATAAAAATATGGGACGATTAAGATAAAAAGATAAAATAAGATAGAAACAATAGTAAAGAAAATAGATTGATTTCATTGCTTTTTCAAAATAGATTCATCATCAGTTATCTAAAGATTATTGCTCATTTAGTTATTGTTGTAGATTTACAAATTAATCAAAATAATGTCTCAATTAATTTGTTGGCGTTCTCACTTTTAACCAAAGTACAATCTCAATTAAAAATGAGAACTTTTAGATTATCCACAGTAAATTCAACCAAAGTATAGTCTCAATCAAATTTACTATGCCTAATCATGTCTATTCTTTTATCTCCTCACCAAATAAAAAGCTTAATTAATTAAAGTAAAGTCTCAATTAATTTTAGTTAGAGTAAATACCTTTAGTCAAAGTAAAGTCTCAATTATTAGTAAAAACTCATTCAATCACATGAAAGTTTCTAAATACAATCAAAGTAAAGTCTCAATTAAATTTAAAAACCCTTGAACTCATATGATCAAAATTCATATAGATTTGAAATCATTACTTTTTATGTGATTCAAAGATAAAAGACAGATGAATGAAAACCTCAACAATAATAAAAAGAACAAAGAAATTATTTCATTCTAACCTCAAAATCCATAATGAAATTACAATGGAATCAACCCAAGAAGTTTAACAATCCATAGAATGAGAAATTAAAATAAAAATAGAGAGAAGAATAGAGAGAAAAAGGAAACGAAATTAGGCCCCCCTTAAGGGTTTCAAAACTCTGAAGTCCCCAGCTTGCCCCTTTTGTACTTCTCCCTTGGCCTCTTTATGTAGGCTTCAATTGGACTTGGACTTTATCTGTTTGGTTGCTAAAATATTTTATCTTTATTTAATTAATTAGCAACTTAATTTTTGTCCAATTTCCAATTTTGCCCCCTCTTGTTTGACCATTTTTACAATATTGACCAGAATTCGACCAGAGTTGACTGCTGTTTGACCAATTGACCTGTTGACCAATTGACCACCCTATCAGATGCTAACACGTGGCAGAGTGCACTTTCTCTCTCCAAAATTAAGGTTTCTACAATGGAGGAATGAGTGAGGGCTGCTGCGTTTCCATGGTTGACGGTGCGGTGGCCCAGCTCGGTGCTTTGACGCGGTACAGATGCGTGGTGGTTGCTCACGAGATTGGATGTGCTGCGTAGGTGCATGGAGTTTTTCGATGCGAAAATGGTGGATTCGAAGCTGGTGCAGGTGCTGTCATGGCTATTGCTTCGAGGTGTAGGTGCAAATATGTCTTGCTGCTCCGATTTGGTATGTGTGCTTGCATTCACTACGAGAATCTGGTGGAGAACGATGTTGTTGCTGAGATAGTGGTGGCTGCCAACGGTGTTGCTTGACGCGAACTAGTGCAGGTTCGTGGATGAAGGTGCACGAACGGTGGCTATTGTGGAGGCTCTGGTGCATGGTGGCTCTTTGTGAGTGGAAAGAGGGGTGAAAATAGACAAAGGTTGGGGTGTAAAAGTAGATTTTCTGTAGCCCATTTTGGAAAAGGGGAGTGTATAAGTAATGTATGGGGTACAAAAGTGATTTTTCCAGAACTTGTTGATTTTAGCCTTATTTAAAGCTGCATCAACAAATTTAAAAATATCCAAAATTTCCATCAATTTTTGGAGCAACGTTTTATGGAACAACTTCAACAACAACAACAAATACAAAGAATACTTGAAGAAAAGCTTTAGTCCATGCAGCAACAGAACATGGAATATCCCACTCAAGCTCCAACAGAACAACGTGCGAGTACAAAAGGCTCATGCTCTAGTGTAGGTCATACTGACTACACAAGTTAGTATGAGCTATTGGTTGATGAAGACCCCCCACGCGTAGTGGGCATAGGACAACAACTTCAGGGTGGGGAGACTATCCATGGTGTTCCTCTATTGCCCCAGTATGCGCGTGTGATGATTGATGAAGTTCTAGATCCCCATGCTCAAGTGCCCGTGCCAACTTCAAAAATCCAATTTGTTGGGGAGGCTTTAGGCACATTTATTGCTTGGCCTAAAGCACTAATCATGCCATACTTTAGCCCACCAAAGGTATTATGACATCATGCTTTTAGTAGTTCAATCTTACAATTTATAAAACTTAAAACGTCAAACCTTTCTAAATCTTTATTTCAGTCCACTCGTCCTGAAAAACCGTCGGTCCGACGTCTACGTGTTATATGTGAAGATGATGAAATGGCAGAAGCAAAAGATGATCATGTAGGAAAGCTGCTTCTAAAACTACACAAGTTGAAAAGAGGACCGGTAGAGCTAGAGTGGGAGTTAAGAGTATTTGGCCTCCATTGTCATGTCCTATTGTACATTAACCTGAATGATGTATTAGAGATCATTACAGGAGATAAGATGTTAAATATTTCAGTCATACAACTATGGTGCATGTAAGAATTTTTTATTGTATTTCATATTTAAAGCAAGGAATTTGTACCTTTTAATATTATACCTAATTGTCTTCTTGTAGGCACATGGACAAAGTCATTGTGGAGCAAGGTCGATCTTCTGTTTATGGATTCATTGAACCTCAAACAATTCAACCTTCGGGAAACTCACCTGACCACATCAAACTTTATTTACAAACATGGACGGTTTAGTCAAATAGAGAGATCTACTTTGCACCATACATTGATGCATAAGTGTTTTTGCTAATAATATTTTATGAAGTATTATTAATTATTTCGGCTAAGTACTTGTGATTGATGGTAGGTATCATTGGCAACTATGTCTCATCATTCCAAGACAATGCCTAGTTGTATGGTTTGTTCATGCCATAGGAAGATTCCTCCTGCTTTTAAAAACATGTTACAAGAGTAAGTATTATTTTTTTTCAATCCTAACCTATGTATCTATGTAGTTATAAAAACTAACATATGTTTTATGTTTCCAAAATTTCATTAGAATTGTGGGTAAGCCTAGAGCCAACAACTTAAAGTATTATATCCAAAGGTTAAAACTCATTCATTTTAAAGTTATTAATTTTTGTATGTCAACTTATGACCTTGATGTGTTTATTTTATTTGTAATGTTCAATGTAACAAGCATGAAGATTCATGGGAATGTGGATATTATGTCATGTCTTGGATAAGAACAATCATTCGAGCTACAATTAAAGATGAATGGGTAGAGGTAACTATATATATCTTTCACATATTATAAATCATATCAAACTTTAAAGAATGATATTCATACATAATGAAATTGTATTACTTTTTCAGCGATTCAAGAATCCATCACCTCTACCAGATGACATTATCCATACACTAAGACAAGAGTGGGCAGCATATCTATTGGAAAATGGAGTTGATACCACATGAATTAGAACTCCTTTAAAAAAACTTTGTTGTACAAGAATTTCATGTTGAAACTTTTAGTTTGCTGTTATTTATATTAGTTTAGAATATATGTTCAAACTTAAGTTTTATTATATATAATTGTAACTCCATAATTGTGCTGAAAGTATTATGAAACTGTTATGGGAATTTTCCAATTTTTAGGTGTAAGAATGTTGTAAAAACAATTAAATTTAAAAAAAAACAGAGGAGTTTAACGTATATCGGTGCTCTGACAAATGTTATTTAACGTCTGACCATACCAGGGCCAACGTTATTTAACGTCTGGCAGGCACTAACAAACGTCAAATTGCTCTCATTTTTGCCTCCATTCAACACGAAAATTGACGTTTGTTGCTCGAGGTTCCGACATTGGATAACGTCAGACCCATAATGCACTGACGTCAATTGATGTCTGCTAATTTTCCGACGTTATTTTGACGTCACCCAATACGACATCGGGGTTTGGACAAACATCAAAGGTCGAAAATATCGGACGTTAAAAGGCTTTTTTGTGTTAGTGCAGTAACCTAGTGTCGTAAACATGACGAATATACTCGACCCATAAGCCTGACCTGTAAACCCAACCCGCAAAGTCGGCCCAAAAATTTCACTTGTAAACTCATCCTGTAAACGTATCCAATAAACATGAACCATAAACACAACACGTACAATAAAGTCGTAAATTCAATCGTAAACACGAACCGAAAACATAACCCATAAAATCGACAAAAAAATTGACTCGTAAGATATGAGTCAAAATGAAGACCCGTAAACTCGACCTGTAAACTTGACTAACTTATTCAACATGTAAAATACGATTTGTAAAACCGATCCGTAAACTCGACTGAAAAAATTAAAATGAAACCCAACCAACAAACTAGAACCATAAACACGACCAGTAAACTCGACCCATAAACATGAGCTGTAAACCTGACCCGTAAACTTGGCCCAAAAACTCGATCCTTAAACCCGACTAGTAAGCCTATAAAATGAACTCGGTCTTAAAATTGTCCAGTAAACAAGACCCCTACAATCGACAGGTAAATTCGACCATAATGTCAAAATCAAAACATGACCCGTAAGATTGACATAAAATTCCACCACGTAAAATATGAGCCATAATCACAAATCATAAACTTGACTACCCCATTGACCTGTAAACACGATCCTAAACCTGATATCTAAACTTGTCTTGAAATTTTGAAATGAAAATCAACCTTTAAATGGCATAAGCACGTCTTGTGAACTCGACCGATAAACCTTACGTGTAAACTCGACCTGAAAACTCGACCGGTAAACTTAGCCTGAAAACCTATCCAATAAACTTGATCATAAGCATGTCCCTTAAACACGACCCCTACAATCAACCCGTAAATTTGGCCCGAAAGCTTGACCTTTAAACTTGGCCTGTAACCATATCCAATAAAGTTGATCGTAAACTTGTCTCGTAAACACGACCCCAATAATCAACCTCTAAAACACGACCCCAAAAACTGACATAAAATTCGACCCCGTAAGATATGATTGACTAACCTCTTCGACATGTAAAACACAATTCGTAAACTTGATCTGTAAAATCGGTTAAAAAGTTGAAACGAAACTCAAGAAGTAACCTAGTGATGGGAAGACAAAAAATAAACTCGGCCCATAAGTCTAACCCGTAAACTCGGCCCAAAAACTCGGCCCGTTAACTTGACCCGCAAAGTTGGCCCGAAAATTTCACCTGTAAACTCATCCCGTCAACGTATCCCATAAACTTGAACTATAAACACGACACGTACAATCAACTTGTAAATTCGACCGTAAACACGAACCAAAAACACAACCTGTAAAATCGACACAAAATTTGACTCGTAAGATATTAGCCATAATGAAGACCCGTAAACTCGACCTATAAACTTGACTAACCTACAATCGACACGTAAATTCGAAAATAAAGTCAAACTAAAAACATGACCCATAAAATCGGCATAAAATTCAACCACGTAAAATTTGAGCCATAATCACAAACCCTAAAGTTTACTACCTTATTTGACTTGTAAACACAATTCGTAAACTTGATGTCTAAACTTGTCTCAAAAATTCGAAATGAAACTTAACCTTTAAACTAGACCCTTAAATACAACTAGTAAACCTGATATTTAAAATCGGTTGAAAAGTTGAAACGAAACTCAATCAAAAAGCTAGTGTCGTAAACAGGACAAATATACTCGGATCACAAGCCTGACCCGTAAACTCAGCACTAAAACTCGACGAGAAAGCTCGGCACGTAAACCTAACCCGTAAAGTCAGCTTGAAAATTTGACATGTAAACTCATGTTGTAAACGTATCCAATAAACATGAACCATAAACACAATACGTACAATATAGTCGTAAATTCGACCGTAAACACGAACCTAAAACACAACATATAAAATCGACAAAAAAATTGACCCGTAAGATGTGAGTCATAATGAAGACCCGTAAACTCGACCTGTAAACTTGACTAACTTATTCAATTTGTCAAATACAATTTGTATAACCGATCTGTAAACTCGACTCAAAAAATTACAACCAAACTCAACCAGCAAACTAGAGCTACAAGCACGACCAATGAACTCTACATAAACATGAGCCCTAAAACTCAATCCTTAAACTCGACTAGTAATCCAATAAACTCGATCACAAAATTGTCCAATAAACACGACCCCTACAATCGACATGTAAATTCCACAATAAAGTCAAACTGGAAACACGACCCGTCAGATCGACATAAAATTTCACCATGTAAAATGTGAGCCATAATCACAAATCATAAACTTGACTACCCTATTCGACTTGTAAACACGATCCTAAACCTGATATCTAAACTTGTCTCAAAAATTCAAAACGAAAATCAACCTTTAAACGAGACCCGTAAACACGTCTAGTGAACTCCACCGATAAACCTTACGTGTAAACTCGGCCTGAAAACTCGACCGGTAAACTCAGCCCGGAAATCTATCCAATAAACTTGACCATAAACATGTCTCGTAAACACGACCCTTACAATCAACCCGTAAATTCGACCAGAAAACTTGACTTGTAAACTCGGCCTGTAACCTTATCTAATAAAGTTGATCGTAAACTTGTGTCATAAACATAACCCCAATAATCAACCTATAAATTCGACCGCAAACTCGAACTAAAAGCACGACCCATAAAACTGACATAAAATTCGACCCCGTAAGATATGATTAAATAAACTATTTGACCTATAAAACACAATTGGTAAACCTGATCTATAAAATCGGTTGAAAAGTTGAAGCGAAACTCAAGAAGTAATCTAGTGCCTGAACACGACGAATAAACTCAGCCCATAAGCTTGACCTGTAAACTCGGCCCCAAAAATCGACTAGAAAACTCGGCCTGTTAACTTGACCTACAATGTCGGCCCAAAAATTTGACCCGTAAACTCATCCCTTAAACGTATCCCATAAACTCGAACCATAAAAACAACACATACAATCAACTCGTAAATTCGACTGTAAACACTAACCGAAAAAAAACCTGTAAAATGGAGACCTGTAAACTAGACTAACCTATTCGACCTGTAAAATACGGTTCGGAAAATCGATCCGTAAACTAGGCTAAAAAAGTAAAAATTAAACTCAACCAGTAAACTAGAGCCATAAACACGACTAGTAAACTAGGCCCATAAACCTGAGCCATAAACCTAAGCCGTAAACTTGGGCCGAAAAGTCGATCATAAATTCGGCCAATACACCTATCAAATAAACTCAATCATAAAATTATCCACTAAACACGACCTCTACAATCGACATGTAAATTCGACAATAAAGTCAAACCAACATAAAATTCAACCACGTAAAGTATAAGCCATAATCACAAATCGTAAATTTGACTACCCTATCCGACCTGTAAACACGATTCGTAAACCTGATATCTAAACTTGTCTCGAAATTTCGAAACGAACCTCAACCTTTAAACTATACCCCTAAATACGACTAGTGAACTCGAACGATAAACCTCACGTTTAAATTCGGCTTGAAAACTCGACCGGTAAACTCAGCCCGGAAACCTATCCAATAAACTCTATCATAAACATGTCTCGTAAACACGACCCCTACAATTAACACGTATATTTGGCCCGAAAACTTGACATGTAAACTTGGGCTGTAACTCTATCCAATAAAGTTGATCGTAAACTTGTCCCGTAAACACTACCTCATTAATCAACCCGTAAATTTGACCGCAAACTCGAACTGAAAACACAACCCGTAAAATCAACATAAAATTTGACCCCGTAAGATATGATTGACAACCTAATCAACCTGTAAAACATGATTCGTAAACCTAATATTTAAAATCAGTTGAAAAGTTGAAATGAAACGCAACCAGTAACATAGTGTTGTAAACACGACAAATATACTCAGCCTAAAAGCCTCACCCGTACTCAGCCCGAAAACTCGACTAGAAAACTCGGCCTGTTAACATGACCAGGAAAGTCAATCAAAAAATTTGACCCGTAAACGTATCCCACAAACTCAAACCATAAACAGAACACGTACAATCTACCCGTCAATTCGATCGTAAACACGAACTGAGAACACAACTAGTAAAATCGACACAAAATTTAACACGTATGATATGAGCCATAATAAAAACTCGTAAACTCAACTTGTAAACTTGACTAACCTTTTCGCCCTGTAAAATACGATTCGTAAAACCGATCCTTAAACTCGGCTCAAAAAGTCAAAACAAAACTCAACTAGTAAACTAAAGCCATAAACACAATCAGTAAACTCGACCAATAAACATGAGCCATAAACTTGACCCATACACTTAGCCCAAAAACCCGACCCTTAAACTCGGCCAGTAAACCTATCAAATAAACTCGATCGTAAAATTGTCCAGTAAACATGACCCCTACAATCGACACGTAAATTCGACAATAAAGTCAAACTAAAAACACGACCTGTAAGATTGACATAAAATTCCACCACGTAAAATGTGAGCCATAATCACAAATCGTAAACTTGACTACCCTATTCGACCTGTAAACACGATCCTAAACTTGATATCTAAACTTGTCTCGAAAATTCAAAACGAAACTCAACCTTTAAACTAGACCCGTAAACACGACTAGTGAACTCGACCGATCAACCTTACCCGTAAACTAGGATTGAAAACACGACCGATCAACCTTACCAGTAAACTAGGACTGAAAACTCAACCGATAAACTCAGCCCGGAAACCTATCCAATAAACTTGATCATGAACATGTCTCGTAATCAAGACCCCTACAATGATTTCGTAAATTGGGCCCAAAAACTTGACCTGTAAACTAGGCTGTAACCCTATCCAATAAAGTTGATCATAAACTTGTCCCGTAAATTTGACCGCAGAAATCAACCTGTAAATTCAACCACAAACCTAAACCGAAAACAAGACCCTTAAAATCGACAGAAAATTTGACCCTGTAAGATATGATTGACAACCTATTCGACCTGTAAAACACGATTCGTAAAGATGATCTGGAAAATTGGATGAAAAGTTGAAACGAAACTCATCATATAACTTAGTGTCGTAAACATGACGAATATACTTGGCCCAAAAGCATGACCCGTAAACTCAGCCCGAAAACTCAACCAGAAAACCCGACCTGTAAACCTGACCCGCAATATTGGCCCAAAAATTTGACCCGTAAATTCATCCCATAAACGTATCGCATAAACTTGAACCATAAACACAACACGTACAATGAACCCGTAAATTAGATCGTAAACACGAACCGAAACTTGACCCGTAAGATAAGAGCCCTAATGACGACCTGTAAACTTGACTAACCTATTCCACCTGTAAAATACGATTCGTAAAATTGATCCATAAACACGGCTTAAAAAGTGAAAACGAAACTGAACCAGTAAACTAGAACCATAAACACGACCAGTAAACTTGGGCCATAAACCTAAACCGTAAACCTCACCTGTAAACATGGATCAAAAACTTGACCCTTAAACTCAACTAGTAAACCTATCAAATAAACTTGATCGTAAAATTGCACAGTAAACACGACCCTTACTCTCGACCCGTAAATTCGACAATAATGTCAAACCGAAAACACGACTCGTAAGATCGACATAAAATTCATCCCCGTGAAACCTGATATCTAAACTCGGCTTGAAAATTCGAAATGAAACTCAACCTTTAAACTATACTCGTAAACACGACTAGTGAAATCGACCATTAAATCCTACCCGTAAACTCGGCTTGAAAACTCGGCTTGAAAACTTAACCTGTAAACTCGGCCCGAAAACTTAACCTGTAAACTTGGCCCGAAAACTTAACCTGTAAACTCGCCCATTAAATCAACCTGTAAATTTGGCCTGAAAAGTTAACCTGTAAACTTAGCCTGCACCTTATCCAATAAAGTTAATCGTAAACTTGTCCCATAAACATGACCCCAAATATCAACTCGTTAATTCGACCGCAAACTCGAATCGAAAAGACGACCCGTAAAATTGACATAAAATTCAACCTTGTAAGATATGATTGACTAACCTATTTGACCTATAAAGCACGATTCGTGAACTTTATTTGTAAAATCGGTTGAAAACTTGAAAGGAAACTCAACTAGTAACCTCATGCAGCAAACATGACGAATAAACTCGACACATAAGTCTGACCCGTAAACTCGTCCCGAAAACTCGATCAGAAAACTCGGCTCGTAAACATGACCTACAAAGTCAACCTGAAAATTTGACCCGTAAACTTAGCTCGTAAATGTATTATAAGACTCGGAAAATATTAATTGCTTGATTAATATTGTTGATTTATTTAATTTAATTAGGTTATTAAATTATGAAATAGAAAAAAATTATTATTTGAGTGATTTAAGTTATTGTGGTATTTATAAAAATTATTTAAGTGATTTAAGGAATTATGGTTTGTGGAGTATAAGTGTTTTAATACTTATAATGCATGTCATATCATGAGAAAGTGTGTAGCCTAGTGGTTAGTACAACTTGATGTTGTGTGCGAGGTCTCGGTTCGAATTTGCTTAGCCAAATTTCGCTTTGTGTATTGGTTTTAGATTCATTTTTCTCATTTAAGTGGTGGGGCCCACTATTTTTCAAGTAGTTTTCTCTCTCTTCCTTTGGATTAAGTGGTCACGTGGTGTAGTGTTTATTTTCAATGCCAAAATAACATTACGCTACATCATTCTTATTTTCTAATCTTTCTATCTTTTTGGATTGTTAATTAAATATAATAAAACAGTCCAAAGAAAAGAAATATAATAATAATTTTAAATTGGAGAATATTAATAGAAAAATTATGAGTGAGAGGAGGTTTATAGGTTGAAAGTTAGGGTTTTAGAAAGAAGAGGGAGGAGAGAAACAAGAGTAGAGAAATTGGGAGTTAAAGGCTACGGGAAAAAGGCAGAGTGAAAGAGGTAGGGGAAGCAACACTTTATTTTTGTTCTTCTAGTTTTCTTGCTTGATCTTGATTTTTGCTATGTTTTATGCTAGCCATGGATGTATGTGTTTTAGTGTTTTCACTAGTTTCTTTCATGGTGTATCATTGTGTTTCATTACTTCCGCATTGTTGTGACGTAGAGATTTGGGTGAGGAGGTTTTTTTTTCTCTTTGGCTTTTCTCTTGAGATTGTTTTCCGTTCATAATATGACGTAAAGGTTGAGGAAGGTTCCACGTGTTTTCCATTCTCTTTTCATTGGGTGCACTTCTTTTTTTTCTTCTTTCTTGTAAGTGTTTTATCTTATACGTGGGTGGTGCAAGGAAGAGTGAACTATAAGGTATGGGGCAGTGTTGGTTCTGATTCGTTGCTCTTTCTTTCATATCAGACCATGGTGGAAGAAGGGTAGTGCAATGTTTGCACTCTTTGATGCTATTCTCAAATTTGTTGCTTGACTACCATGGGGTCTCATGCCATGAGCTTTTCTTCTTTACATCTTGGGTATAGACCCTTACGTAAGTACCACTGTGTAGTACGTTTTGTGTTGCATGAGGTTGGTTTCCTTTCATTTATTTCTAAGCTTGGCTTGTTGTGGGTGTTGTTTTGAGTGCATGCATGCATGAGTGGAGTTGTGTGTGTGCAGCGTGAGATTGTGGGCTATGGGATGTGCATCTTTTCCTTTATTTTCACGCCATATGTAAAGTTCCCATTAGGGCTGAGCAACGGTTGGGTTGGGCCGAATTCGGGTTCAATATGCCCAATCCGACACAACCAAAATTTATTTTTTCAAATCCAAACCCGACCATTTCAAATCACCCCTAGTTCCTATATTAAAGCTTTGGTTTATATGAGTACCTTCTCTCACATGTTTTGTTCTTTTCTCGTTAAGTGTGGGTGCTTTCATTCCATACATGTAAAGTTATTTTCTCTTTTTTCGTTAGTTTTTCTCTTTCATGTAAAGTTGTGTTCCGCATGGTTTTCATGTACTATGGTGGGGTTTTCTTTTCAATATTTAATGAAGTGTTATTATTGGGATAACTTGGTTCTTTTCTCTTACCAGAGCACCATCGTTAGGTTCTTTTTTAGAGCAAAGTCTTTTAACTAATGTTTTTCTTTTGGTGCAGACCCTCATTAAGTGCAAAGTTTCTTTTTTTTTTTCTTAACCACAAGGTCCACAATATAACTTTGGTTTCTTTCCTCTTGTTTTGGTGCATGGGTGGTTTTCGTGAGTTTGATGCCTTCTTCATGAGCATATTTCTTCTTCTTTCTTATGACAGTTTTGCCTAGTGTAGGGTTAGCCTTTCTCTTGCTTCTTTTTAGTTTTTTTTCTTATGACAGTTTTTCGCAAAAGATAACATCTATTTTTCTACTCTTTAAAAGGTTTAGGTGCAGGTTGAGTTATAATTTATTTTCTTTTTCTTTCCCATGTATTTTATTAAATATTTGGTGTGTATTAAATACACATGTGATATATGAATTTGGTTTTGTTATGAGACTTTATTTTTCAAGCATGATGTGATGGTGTGTATTTGGTTGGCAATAAGTAATCCTTATGTGTTGCATGTTGGGAGTGTTTGCTTGCTTGAAAGCTCTTGTTGAAATTAAATGTTGTGTGAGGTTTTTTGTACCTAGGAATCCAATGAAGACTCTTTCGCCTGTGTGAAGCAGTGGAAAGGGGTCCTCTTCGCCTGTGTGAAGTAGTGGTAGAGGATTGGTTCGAGTGTTGTACCCTCTCGCCTATGTGAAGCAATGGGGAGGGGAAAGATGTTTCACCTTATTTCGGCTCGTTGCGAGTATAGTGCCCGGTGTGCGATGCATCAACGTTTTTACTCATAATTCCTTGAGGAACAAGGGAGACAGTCTGGCTGCAATAGTGGGACACATCGAACCATCTGTTTTAGGAAACTAGATGTTGTTGTGGGGTGAGAGGCCACAGAAAACCAAAGTTTGATTATGATCACTATGTTTGAAGATCTTAGATGAATGTGATTCTATGATTGTTTTGTTATGATTGTTAGGATTTTAGGGCTTTGTGTTCAAACCAAAGATTTATTATGATCATAATGCTTAAGTGTTACTTGAATGCGATGTTAAGTATTATTGTCATGTTCTATTTACGAAATTCTTTTATATATATCATTGTTTATGGTTAGCTTACCCCTATTTATTTATTTGTGTGTTTATTGCCTGTGCGATGATCATATAACATGTGTGTTATACGGGAGCAGATAATAATGCAGATGTTTTTGACTCGAAGTAGATTGCGGAGAGGATGGAGTGAACTCGTGGGGATTATGATTTATTTAGTTGGAATTCTAATATATAGTTGGAAATTTGTTTTTTTAGTTATTACTATTTCAATGGATGTTTTGGATTACCTATTTACATTTAAATTTTAAGTTTCTTTTAAGTGTCCTTTTACGATATAATCATTTTACTTTTAATCAAAAAGAGCAATGATAGCTTCTCGTGACATCCTAAATTTTGGGTGTTACACGTATCCCATAAATGCGAACTATAAACACAACATGTATAATTGACTTGTAAATTCGACCGTAAACATGAATCGAAAACACAACCCATAAAATCGACACAAAATATGACCCATAAGATATGTAAACTTGACTAACCTATTCGACCTGTAAACTTGTAAACTTGAATTGTAAACTTGAATTGTAAACTTGACTAACCTATTCGACATGTAAAATAATATTCATAAAACTGCTCCATAAACTCAGCTCAAAAAGTCGAAACGAAACTTAACCAATAAACTAGAGCCATAAACATTGATGAAGGCGTGACCCACCATACCACCTCCTTAGAAGCTCCCTCAAGAAGGATCACTAGAAGCATGTCTAGAGGGGAGTCTTCTATTCCATCACCTTTATCTTTGTTTTGCATTACTTTGGTTTGAATTCCCTAAGTTGGTTTCTAGTTGACTTATTTTGGTTGACTTGTTGACTTTGACTTAAAGTTGACCTTTGACCAAGATTATATTAACTTAAACCAACATGCTAATCCTTGTTTGTCTTGTTTTGTAGGTAATTAAGAGAAAGTAGAGCATGGCTAGGTGGCACATGGTGATTCGAGCACATGGATGAAGTGGAAGAGTGATGAAGGATTATCTTGTTTCTTTTTAAGATTATTGAATATGGTGTGAGTTGATTAAGAAAGCTAAGTGAAATCCCCACTGGACATTAAGATAGCATGCTATCTAGATGTGAAAGTTCCTCTCACAAAGCTCAAGAGAAGAAGATGATAGATTGATTCAAAGCTTAAAGGAAATGGAAAGCACATAAACCATAGAAAACAAAGAATAATTAAAGGAAGAAGAAAACATAAAATGGAAAGGAAAGAAATGGTAAAAAACGTGAGAAGCACGCCACTACAAGGCTAGGCTAGAGGACATGGCAACCTTGAAGATGAGTGGATGTGTGCCGCCACTACCTATGCAAGATAAGGCTTAAAAGTATTCACTCCCAAGGGAGGAAACTCTCACAAATGGTTGAGACACAAGAGTGTTTTTACTTCAAAATGTTCAACCCTTTTACTTGTCTTGGAGCACCCCTTATATAGAAGAGTTTAGGGGCCTCTAAGCAAATAAAAGATACCTAAGGATGTCTCTACAAAAGCCTAACCCTAGCTTCTAGAAACTAGGTTAAATAAGGTTACAAAAATGAGAGACAAAAGAGCTAACTATGGTGTGTGCAAGGCTAATTTCGTTCTAGCACAAAAGGAGACAAAGAATGTGTCTCATATGTCTCCAAAAAGTGGCCAAAGTGTGCTA